>Ga0335070_10000399_pt1 | contig 49251 bp, 39 predicted proteins | sample Lox_Sample_13_FD_206722 | JGI IMG/M metagenome (GOLD analysis project Ga0335070, IMG submission 206722) | Soil microbial communities from Loxahatchee National Wildlife Refuge, Florida, United States - Lox_Sample_1.3 | ecosystem: Environmental > Terrestrial > Soil > Wetlands | place: USA...
GGTTGCTTTGCTTCCAGCGGTCGTTTCCTCGCTCCGCTGATTTTTCCGCTGGCGCGAGGCGGGGCAGGTCGGGCAACCGATGAGGCCACATATGGGCCGCATGCCCCCTCGGCGTTAGCTTTTGCGCCGCGCTGTGATGTAACCGCATCCCAACTCGACGCGACGAAAAACCGGGCCAACCAGCCCGGTTTTTTAGTTTCGAGTTTCAGGTTTCAGGTTTCAGGTTTGACGGTTTGTCAGCACTGACACTCGAAACTTGAAACCCGAAACTCGAAACTCTCCCCTAAAGCCCAGCGTCCAGAAAGACGTTGTCTTCCTGCACAGCAATCCCCTCCGGCATCGTGCCCCGGTTGTACTCTGCCATGCGGTTCTTCCACTTCAAGAACTCAGTAATGGTCTCGGGCTCGATGCGGATTTCCACCCGCCGCAGGCTGGCCAGCAGCAGGTTCATCTCGTAGCGAAAGCCAACGTCGGTGCGCAGGTTTCGCGCCGACCGCTGGACCATTTCCACCTTCCGGTTGTGGTGCTCAAGCAGTCCCCAACCGCTTGGCAGTTCTTCTACGCGAATCATCCCTTTCGGCGCCAGATAGAAGCGCTCGCATCCCACACCCGTTTCCGGCTTACGCCGCCAGGGCTTCTCGCGGTCCGCGAGAAAATCGGCGCGGGAAATCTTGCACTCGACCAGCACCGAGTGGCAGGCGCGTTTCCATCCGATGGCGTCGGGCATTTCGCCGCTTGCGCAGGCCTGCTCCGAAAGCACCACGCCGCAGCGATAGCGCCGCAGCCAAGCCACCGCGTGTTCCACCAATTGCCCATGGGTCATGCATCGAAGCTATCCGGGGGGCGCACTCTCGGGAAGTAGCACGAGAGCTTCGTCTGGTAAATACAGGCATAGGGTAGTGTTGCGATCCGCTTGCCCCAAATTAGGCACGTCGAGCAGAAAACGGTCTGATGATCACAGGCCGCCGATAGACGGTTTCGAGCAGATGCCGCGCACCGGCGATAGTCTCCGCGCGGCGGTCACGCGAAGAATAGCCCCGGGCGCCAATGACCACGAATCCGTTCTCGTGACGGACGTCCAGATGCTGGATGCGGCCATCTCGGGGAATGTCGAAGGCATCGGCCAGGCGCAGCATCCCTGCCAGTTGCAGCACGCTTTGCCGTTGCCCAGGAGACAAGCCGCGCAGAACCTTCTGTCCCGGCCGCGGCAGCGCGCCGCGATGGTAGCGGGCCACAATCCCTGCGAGGCGCAAGCTCTGTTCGTTCCACCCCATTGGCGACGCTAGGCGGCGGATCAGACGGTAACTCGCCTTATGGTGTCCCTTTTCGTGCCGCGAGCGGCCTACATCGTGTAACAAAGCCGCCACCCTCAGGATGCCGCGCAGATCGGTCCCCGGAGCCAAAAGACCGTTGGCGTCCAATCCGTCGTAGAGTTGCAGGGCCAGGCGCGCCACATGATTGGAGTGCTTGAAGTCGGGATCCAGGTTGGAGGCCCACAGCATGAGCCGTTGCAAGGCGACCGATTTGATCTCCTCCCCCTGCGGCAACTCCGCCCGCCACACATTCCAAAGCGAGGTCTTCCCCACCATCTTTTCCCGGTACTTCGCAATCCGGAGTGCCCGTTCCTCGCGGACGCGGGCGTGCCAGCGGGCTTGCGCCTCTGGGTCTGGGAAAGCGTGAATCTGCAGGGCGGTTGCCCAAAGCACGTCGAGATCGTGCACCTCGCCCAATGCGTCCTGCAGTTCCTTGAGATCGTCGCGCCAGGCATGATGCTGCTGCGGCAGGAAATTCTCTACGATGTAGCGGAACCGTTTCAGCCCGATGCGCAGCTGATGGAACGCCACCTGGGAGCGGTTGCGCAGCGCGCGACGGTGCAGTTCGTGGGCCTCCACCCAGCGCTCCAGGGCGAGATGTTTGAAAATGGCACTTCCGGGTTTCACCCTCGTGGCCCGGCGCGGCAGATGGCTGCTCCAGCGCGTCCACTGCTTGCGGTCGAAGGCCCTGAGGGCATGCGCCGCCTCCGTCTTGAGCTGTGCCTCGCGGTTGGCCAGATAGTGCAGCAGCGTCCTGGCCACCGGGTCTTCTGCTGCACCCAGCTTGCCCACCCATTCCTCGATCACCTGTACGTCGCGCAGCCCGCCCAAGCTGCTGAACACGCGCTTCCCCGCCTTTTTCATGTCCTTCCAGGCGGGGTCGGGGTGGATGGCCATCAGCCCATCGGCCATGGAGCGGCATCGCCGCAGTGCCACCCGCAAGTCATGAACGGGGTCTGCGGCAAAGTCCGCGCTGGCGCGGTCACACTCCTCCAGCACCTGCGCCATCCAGAAAGCGAGGCCGGCTTGCTCGGATTTCTTAGCTGCGGTGGCGGCAGTGGCGGGCAAGGCAATCTCCTGGTCCTGGAATAATTGTCGCTGCAGCAACAGTTTAATTCCAATAGCCCGCGGCGAGCCACATGGTTGTCACGGCGCTTAGAGACCGCGTTGGATCAAGCCGTTACAGCAGGTTGTGGCGGTGTACCCGCTGCCGAGCCGTTGGCTGCGGCTGGTGGCCTGTACCGTGGGCGAGGTGTCCCATGGGCCGTTACCTCCGTAATGTGCAACCACTTACCCTTCCGCATTACCCTTAGCGGGTAGCCCCTGTTGAGGAGCGCTGTATTTCCACCGCCGACACAACCAAGGAGACGCGCGCAGCCTCCGCCCGCGCCTTTGTCCACAGTCTCAACATTCTGGTGAAGTACGTCCGGCTCTACGGGTTTGAGCACAAGCGGACCGAGGGCCAGTTCGAGACCACCTGGGCGGAATTGCAGACCGGGCTGCCCAAGACCGGCGACAGCGGTTTTCTCCTGGGAGTTTCGGGGAACAAACTGCTGCTCGACGGCATTCCGCTGGAAAGCGGCCAGGCCGAACGCAGCTTCGCGCAACTGCTGACCACGGCGGGGCTGGCCAGCATTCACTTCTCCAACAAGGTGACCGTAGATGATTTCGCGCGCCTGGTGCGGGCTTTCGCTGTTGGCGGGTCCAAGGCGCAGGACGTTGTCAAGCAGATCAAGGAAACGTTTGGGGACAGCAAGCACAGCAGCATCCGGATCAACGAAGTGAAGTTTGTGGCCGCGGACCCCGCGACCAGCGATGTCACGGTGGCGGCGCAAATCGCGGCCCAGAGCCTCGGCCCCGAATTCAAGGACTGGCTGAATGATCCGCAGAAGCTGCTGCAGTTGATCGCGGCCGCCGAAGGCGCCCACGCCGGCAGTGCGCCCGGGGGCGCGCCCATCGGCAGCGTTCCCAATGTCCCGATCGGCGGCGGTGGCGGCGGTGGCGGTGGCACGGGCAGTGGAACGGGCGGGGGTGGCGGTCAAGGTGGCGGGAGCGGCAGCGGCGGTGGCGGTGGCGCTCAAGGTGGCGGTGGCGGTGGCGGCAGCGGTAGCGGCGGTGGCGGTGGCGGCGGCTGGACGGGCGGCGTGGTGCCTCTCCAGGAAGAAGAAGTCATCCAGGCGATCCGCCTGCTCACTCGCTTTGGCGAGGCGACCGCTGATCCCAGCGTCAAGCCGGAATACCTGCAGAAAGAACTCGGCAGCGTAGATCCCAACACTAAGCTCAATCTCCAGCAACTGCTGGAATCCCTCGCCTCGAATGTCTCCAATGCCCCGAACGACACTCCGCTGCTGATGAAGGCGGCCGAGCACATGGCCATCCGCTTCGCCCTGGAACGCTTCCAGCGCGGCGAAATCAAGGTCAACGCGGTGCACCAGATGCTGGAGCACATGAGCCGGCAGATGGACACCTTGCGCCAGATTTTGAAGATCCAGGAAGACAAGATGAGCAAGGCCGGGATTCTGGTGGAGTCCCACGCCGACATTCTGGATCGCATGTTCTGGGCCGAGGTGCCGGAGGCCGGCAAGAAGAGCGTGTTGCTCTCGAATGAAGCTCCCTGCGTTCCTCCCCGCAACGTGCGCCAGTTCATCGAGGTCTTGCTGGAGCGTGGCGACAAAGAGACTTCGTGCGCAATTCTGCAGAATTACTTCGGATGCTTGGACGCGCCTGACGCGGAAGTCCGCCGCAAGACGGCCACGGGCATCAGTCAGCTCGCTGATCTGTTTGCCGCGTCGGGGAACGATTTGATCGCGGCCACGGTCCGCAAGGTGAGCGAAGCGCTGGCCAAGGAGCCGGATCCGGAACACCAGAGCCTGCTGAGTGCCGCCTTCGTCCGCCTGAGCTCGGAAGCCAGCAGCCGCAAGCAATACTCGGCGATCAGCGAGGTGTGCGACGGCATGGCCCTGGTGGCCAAGCAGCGGCCGGTGCTGGCCAACGAACTGCGTCCCCGCATCGGGGTGGAAAACCGCCTTCCCGAGTTTATCGAAGAGGCCCTGCGCATGCCGCAAGTGCCTGCGGAACTCCTGCAGGTCCTGCGCCGCACCTCGGCGGCGGCGGTGGAACATCTTGCCGACCGCTTCTTCCGCTGCATGCGGCGCGAAGAATGCGACCGTATGATCGAGGTGGTGCGCGAGCTGGATTCTTCCGGCACGCAACAGCTGCGGGAGATGCTGCGCACCGGGCAGCCGCGGCAAGCCGTCTCCGCCGTCGGCCTGATGAGCCGCCTGGATGTGCCCGGCATGCTGGAATTGCTTGCCGTCCGGCTGCCGGAGTGGAACCGCTTCTACCATGACCTGGTCGTGCGCCAGGTGGCGTACGGCGCAGCCCACGATCGTGGCCGTTCTCTGCTGGAACTCCTGGAACTGCTCGATCCCCTGGTGTTGCCGCAAGCCATCGATGAAATCGGGATGAGCGGAGATCGCACCGCCGTGCCGCCCCTGGTCATCATGGCCGAAGCTGGCGAAGCCCACGGACGCTCCCCTCTCGTGCAGTTGAAGGCGGTCGAATCCTTGGGTCGGCTGCGGGAACAGGAAGCCATTCCCGTGTTGCGCAATCTGCTCGAAGCCAAGAAGATGTGGAAGTGGGCGCATCACCGCGAATTGCGCATTGCGGCAGCGCAGGCTTTGGCCAAGATTGATCCGCGCTACGGCAGCCAGGTATTGTCGGACAGCGGCCTGGAACCTGCGGAACTGGCGGTGGCCCCGCTGGACGCCGCGCCCGCATGCCCCTGGGTGCGGCAGCGCCGCTATGAACGCGTTGTTCTGCCCCGCACGCTTTCTGCCACCATCAGCAGTTCATGGGGCAAGTCCAGCCTCTTGATTCGTGAGTTGAGCCTGGGGGGCGGCATGGGTACGAAGGAAGACAACCTTCGCGTGGGCTCGGAAGCCAACCTGCAAATCTCTGTGGGCGTGCGCAGTATTCGCGGACAAGTCCTGCTGCGCCGCACCCGCGTCAACGAAGTCGGCTTTGAAATCGTCAACACCGATCTAGAAAGCCGCTACCGCCTGCGCCACTTGCTGATGGAAGCCCTGGAGCGCGCCCCTGAGGCCAGAGGTTCGGAGTGGGACGGCACCCGCAAGGGGTGAAAACCAACAGCTAGCAATTAGCTCTGTCAGTTGTTTGCCTTCAAATCTCCATGAACCCCCGATGGCGGAAAGGCACAGCTTCAGCCGTGCCGTTGGAGAAACTCTGAAATCCGGGGCTTTAGCCCCTGCTGAGCTGCGATCGCAGACTGGGAGCAATTGTCATGATCATTGCCTTGCTGCGGGGCCGGATCACGAGTTAAGTGCTAATTGCTAATTGCTGATTGCTAAAAAAAGCCTCCGCCCGAAGCGGAGGCTTCTCGTATCCCCCGAGATTTTCTTACTTCACCTTGGCGAAGATGATGACCAGGGTGTACAGCGCCAGCGACTCGATCAGCGCCAGACCGAGAATCAGCGCCAACTGAATCCCGGGGCGGGCCGCGGGATTCCGCGCCAGGCCCTCGCAGGCGGCTGAGGTGGCTTTGGCCTGTCCAATGCCACATACTGCGGAAGCAATCGCCATGGCAAATCCGGAGGTGATGGCGACCCAGTTGACCGCGCTGGCCGCTTCCCCGCCCTGCGCCAGTGCCGGTACCGCAAAGCACAGGACCGACAGCGCCATGAACAGATAACTCAATTTACGCATTGGTGTTTCTCCTTGTGACCATGAATTGCCGCCAGTGGGTGGTTGACGTCATCCTCGTGCAGACGCCCTCACGCTTGCGGCGAGTAGCCAGTAGTGAGTAGCGGGTAGCGAGGTCTAAGCTCACTACTCGCTACTCGCTACTCGCTACTCATCAATGCTCTTCCGCCACCGCCCCAGCCAGATACACGGTGGTCAGCAGCACGAAAATGTAGGCCTGCAGGAACGAGACAAAAACGTGCAGTCCAAGAAACGCGATCGGAAGACCGATCGGAAACAGCGAGAAGAACACCAGCGTCACCATATCGCCGGCAAACATGTTGGCAAACAAACGCACCGTGAGCGAAAGCATGCGGGCCAGGTGGCTGATGATTTCGATCGGCAGCATGATTGGGGCCAGCCACCACATGGGCCCCGCAAAATGCTTGAGATACGCTATGCCATGGTGCTTGAAGCCCTGGGTCTGATAGTAGATGAAAGCTGTGACGGCGCATCCCAGCGGAACTATCGGCACCGCGGTCGGTGATTCGAAGCCCGGAATTACGCCCAGCAGATTGCAGAGCAGAATGAACAGGCCCAGCGCCACCAGGAACGGCGTGAACCCCTCGCTGTGGTGGCCGATGATCTCGTGGCTTTGTCCCACGATGAAGCCGTGCACCCCTTCAAACACATGCTGCAGAGCGCCCGGCTTGTCCACCGAGAGCCGTGACCGAACCAGCGCGAACAGAATCAGCAGGAACACGAACACCAGCACCTGCATGGCTACGGCGTTTGTGATGGGAGCCTGCGGATAGGTTGGCTCAAGGTGCAGCGCCCGCAGCAGCCCGGTAACCGGGCCGGCGAAGGCGTGGTTCAGTATCTCAGTGAACCAAAGCTGTTCGGGCATGAGTAGTTCTTGGCTGGGAGCTGCTCGCTCGTCACCACTTCAGAATCGCAGGAAACATCAGAGTGTAACACACGCCGGGCCGCGTTCGCCGTGCGCTTCAGCGCGCCGTTGCGCTCTCGGAACTCTTCGCCATCTTACCGGCCACAAATGCCTCGATATGGCGGATGGTCTCAAAGTTGTCGAGCACGATCTCCTCGTCCGGGATGCGGACCCGAAATGTGTCTTCCAGGAAGGAAACCAGGCGGAAGATGCCGATGGAATCGACGACTCCACTGGTCATCAGGGGTTCATCGTCGCCGACTTGAGTGACTCCCTTTGCGTTCGCATTCTCGACGACATACTTATGGATCTGCTCCTTGATTGACGGCTCGGTCATTTTTCCTCTCCCTATGGTTCTTGAAGCTCAAAAAGCTACGAGAACTCGTCTCATAAACGTTGTCTTGCGTGCTGCTGGCCGAATCCCTCCGGGGCCAAGCCCCGAGTTCCAGACGTTCTTCAAGCTGCACCCACCCTGGCCAGTCCGACCCGGTCGACTTTCCCGGTCGAAGTCTTCGGCAGTGCTTCGCGAAACTCAATCATCTCCGGGATCATGTATTTGGGAATGCGGCTGGCGCAGTGCTGCTGGAGCTGGATGACGCTGATCGCGTCGCCGTTGTTGAGCGACACGAAGGCCTTGATGCGGTTGCCGATCTCTTCGTCCGGCATCGCGACCGCGGCCGCCTCCTTCACCGATGGATGGCTCACGAGGGCGGCCTCGATTTCGCCCAATTCGATGCGGTAGCCGCGGCTCTTGATCTGGCTGTCACGTCGGCCGAGAAACAGATAGTCTCCCTCGCCGTCCGGCGTGACCAGGTCTCCCGTGCGATACATCTTTTCTTCAAAGTGCGGCTGAAAGCGATTAGGGAGCACCATCTTCGCGGTTTTTTCCGGGTCGGCCCAGTAACCGGGAGTGACGGACGGACCGCGAACATGGAGCTCGCCCACTTCACCGGGGCCGATCATGCGGTCGTTCTCGTCGACAGCGAAGACTTCGGTATTGGCGCAGGCCTTGCCGATGGGCAGCTTCTCCTGCGTCTTTAAGCGCTTGCGATCCACTTTGTAGTACGTGCACACGTTGGTCTCGGTGGGACCGTAAAGGTTATACAACTCGACGCGCGGCAAAAGGTCCGCAAGCTGGCGCAGATATTTCATGGGGAAAACTTCCCCGGCGAACAGAATGATGCGCAGCTCGGGCACGCGCTCCGGCTTCAGGTTGCCATGGAGTAGTAGAAGAATGAGGGCCGAGGGCACGGAGTACCAAACCGTAATGCGGTTCTTCTCCATGAAGCCGGCCAGGTTGGCGGGAAAGAGTGTGACCTCTTCCGGAACCATGTACAGCGTGGCCCCGGCTTTGGTGGAATTGTAAACATCGAACACCGAGAGATCGAAGTGCAGCGGCGCGTGATTGGAGACGCGGTCGTCGCTGCCCACCGCAAACATCTCGGCACACCATTCGATAAAGGTCAACGCGTTCTGGTGAGTGAGCATCACGCCCTTGGGGCGACCGGTGGAACCGGAAGTGTAAAGAATGTAGGCGAGATCCGTAGTGGTGGCCTGCAGTTCGGGAGCGCTGCCGGCAGGGTACCTTGAAAGATCGCTCCAGCCGAACTGGTTCTCGCTCTGCGGGTCACCATCGACCAGAACGGAAAACATCACGGAGGGAATGCTCCCGGCGTTGAGGCCGCTCCCCCGCTCCTTGCTGGTGATCAGGCCCTTGATACCGCAGTTGCCGATAATGTAGTTGATGCGCTCCAGCGGGGCTTGCGGGTCCAGGGGAACGTAGACGCCGCCGGCTTTCAAAATGCCAAACATGGCCGCCACCAGTTCGGGGCACTTGCCGGCATAGAGGCCGACGCGATCGCCTTTCTTTAGTCCCCGCTCGCGCAAGAAATGGGCCAGTTGATTGGAGCGTTCCTCCAATTCCCGGTAGGTCAAACCGCGGTCGCGGACGGACACGGCCAGCTTCTCCGGATATCGCTTGGCGCTCCCGATCAAGAGCTGCTGCAGGACGTAGGGCATGCCCCCCTCATCGTGGTTGGCGGCACGGCTGAAAGCCGTGCCCTTCCCACTCCATACTCTGAAGCCACTTCTACTCCCTCACGCCATTGAAGCTGGCGATAATTCTCTCCTGGATCTCGGACGTGCCGGAATAGATCTTTCCGGAGACCGCATCACGCAACTCGCGCTCGATCTGATATTCGGTCATGTAACCATAACCGCCGTGGATCTGGATGGCGTCGAGCGCGGTCTGCACGTACGCCTCCGCGATGAAGAGCTTGGCGATGGAGGCTTCGCGCAAGGGATGCCTGCCTTGGCTCTTCAGCCACGCGGCGCGGTAGAGCAGAAGGCGGGAAGCTTCCAGCCGCATATCCATTTGCGCGATCTTGTTGGCGATTGCCGGGAATGTGCCAATGGACTTCCCGAATTGCTGACGTTCCCGGGCGTACTTGATGCAAGTCTCCAACAGGCGTTGCATGGCGCCGAGCTTGGCAGCCATGATGCAGATGCGCTCCCACTCCATGGAGACGGTGAACACCACCTGCCCTCCGCCTTCCTTCCCCAGCAAGTTTTCCGCCGGGATTTCGCAGTCTTCGAGAGAGAGCTCGGCCATCGGCGAGGTGCGCAGGCCCATCTTGTGGAGTTTCTTGCTGATGGAAAGACCGGGTGTCCCCTTGTCCACGATGAATGCGGTCACGCCCGCGGGGCTCATGGCGGGATCGAGGTTGGCGAAGACGATCACCATGGCTGCGACCGGAGCGTTGCTGATGAAGGTCTTGGATCCGTTCAGCACGTAGCAGTTGCCCTTGCGCACGGCGCGGGTGCGGAGGCTGAAGGCGTCGGAGCCCGACATGGGTTCGGTCATGGCGTGGATGCCGACGAACTCGCCGCTCACCAGCTTGGGCAAGTACTTCCGCTTTTGCGCCTCCGTGCCGAAGGCAAGCACGGGGATTTCGGCGCTCCACATGTGAGCATTAATGGAAAAGATCAATCCATTGTCCCGGCAGCCGTAGCCGAGCGCGTCCAGGGCGCCTACAGTGGTCAGGACGTCGGCGCCGCCGCCGCCATATTCCTGGGGAATGGGCAGGCCGTGGATGCCGAAGCGGGCACACTTGTTCCAGGCGTCCCAGGAGAATTCCTCCTTGAGGTCGCGCGCAATCAGGTCGTCGGCGAGCTCCTGCTGGGCGAAGCGGACCACCTCGCGACGAAATGCCTGTTGCTCTTCACTCCACGCGAAATCCAAAGTTACGCCCCACTTTCTTAGCAGCTACGCGGCAGGGTGCACATCTGCTCGAATCGCGGATCAACCTGTCTTCTTGACTTTGTCTTTCTCTTCGAAGTTCTGGCGCCGGAAACGCTGCACGTTGCCTCCCGGCAGCCGGATGCGCGCAGGCACGCCCATGACGGTCGTATTATCCGGCACGTCGGTCAGAACCAGGCTGTTGGCGGCCACCACGCAGTTATTGCCGATCTTGCAAGTGCCCAGCACCTTGGCCCCGGGCCCGAAATAAACGTTGTCCCCTACCCCACCACAGCCGCCGCCAATCAGGACTCCGGTGCCCACCGTGCAGTTGGCCCCGATTCGCGTCGGACCTAGGAAAACTCCGTAAGGCGTGTGCACCACCAGGCCGGGACCGATCTGGGCATCGCGATGGATGATCGAGCCATTACAGATCTGGATGAAACGTTCGAAGATGATCGCGAACACCAGCAGCACCTGGCGCACCACCGGGATTCGGCAAAGTGTCGCCCAATGCGCAAAGCGGTGAGCGAACACCGACCAGGTACTCTGCGCGATCAGAACTCGGAACGTGGACAACCAAGTGGTTTTGGTCCACCCGCCCGCCGCCAGGAACTCGTCGCGATCCCATTTGGCTCGGTTAATGTCCCCGCGAACGTTTTCAAACATAAGAAAATTGGGAGTGTTGCCCAGGCCCCAAGACCGGGCGGACAGGTCAGTGCGAGGTGCAAACCGGAGACCAATTTTTCGACTGTAAGTCTATTCTTTTCAACCACGTAGACTTGGCAAAGCGGACCAAGGTGAAGAACTTTGCGGCTTTGAGTAAATTCCAGACCCCGGCGCCGGCATGGCTGTAAGTGGCTGTCTTTCCAACGATTGGGAAAAAGACGCAGCTCCAGCCGCGAGTCCTTGCCGGGAACACAACCAGGTCTCGCGGCCCCCGTTGTGCTGCTTGCGGCTGTTCAGGCCTTGCTTCTCACAGCGAGTCGATGAACGCAATCAGTTCGTTCTGATCGTCTGGCGACAGCGCGTTGAAGTTTGTTATCACCTGGTTGGCTTCCGAATCCGGGTAGATGCTGTTCCCACGGCTGAAGTGGTCCTCGATGGCAGTCTTCAGGTCGTTGGTGCGGCCATCGTGCAGGTAAACGGTCCGGGTGGAGAGCCCCCAAAGCGGGGTGGTGCGCCACAGACTGCCTGTGGCTTGTCCCAACTGAATGTTATCCGCCAGTTTCGGTCCCAGATTGTGCAGGAGCAAGTCAGAATACAGATTCACCGGCTGATTGCTCAGCGCCGTGACCACCTGAGTGGTGCCGCCGGTAAAGTTGGTTGGGACCTTAACATCGGGCTGGGTGGTGTAGCTCGGGTTATGGCACAGGTCACAGCCCACGGAACTGAAGAGCGCCTGTCCGCGGTCGTGGCCGCCGAGCGGTGGGTTCGGGGCCAAGTAGACCACATAATCAAAGATCTGGATGGTTACCTTGCCATTCGGGTCGTTGGGTTCCCGGGCCTTCAGACAATTGGGAGGAATCGTGCAAGTTCCGGGGGCAGCGTTGGAGCATTCTTCCACCAAGTCAACGGGATTCGTGATTCCGATATCTATCAGGAAAGCGGTGCCGACCGCCTGCACCAGGGACGCCAGTTGGGCCTTGTTCCCGTAACGGCCGGGACGCAAAGTGCCGTTCCAGTCCGGCACCATGTTGACGACACCGTGGATTCCCATCCCTTTGTCAACGGCGTTGTTGATTATGTCCTGGTCGGCGATGGCATCCACCAGGCCCAGCCCGAACAAATCCGGGGGCACGCGCTGCGCCACAATCGTGGCGTCCGGGGGAATATGCTCCCTGGGAATAGGGCACCCTTTGATGAACTTGGAGGCGGTTTGATTCTGGAGGACGATACCACCCTCCTCGATAAGCGGGTTGAAGGTCCCGTCGGGGTTGGTTTTGCCAAAGAAGGTGGTACGCAGAGTGGAGTTGGTGCCGCCAGGCACAGGCGTGGAATGGCAGGTGCCACAATCATTCTGAGTGAAAACCGGTCCCAAACCCTTCACAGGATCCCAAGTGACGTTGAACTGAGCAAAGCCGATGTTAAAAGCGTTCAACTGGCCGGTCGTGAGTCCGGGCAGGGGCGAGCCCAGGGTTCCTTGCGCATGTACGCGGCTCGGCTGGAAATGCCCAAACGTGAAAAGAAAAGTGGCTGCCGCGAGCGTGCCCGCGACGGTGAAGCCGATGCGCCTGAAGGTGGCCGCTTGACGGATGTTCATACAGACTCCTTCTTGCAAGCTACGCTGCCATTTCCCAACCCGGGGTGCCCCCGCGCAGAGGGACACCAGTCTGCTACGGCTCGGTAATCGTCATCCGCTGGTCCGCGGGAAGGTTGGTGAGGGTCTGCACCGTTCCGCTCGGCCAGTAGATGGTAAGACTGTCCACCTGGGTTGCCGTGCCTAAACCGAACTGCTGAATCAGCGTACTGTTGCCCTGATAAGTACCGCCGTTGATCACTGTGCGCAAGAGAGTCGCGCCACCCACGCTGGCGACCAGGCGTGCTCCGACGGCATCGCGGTTGCTGGTCGTGCCGATCAGCTTCACCTGGAACCAGTGATTGCTATTCGACTGGCCGGTGAACAGATGAATGAAGGCCTGGGAGGGCGCCTGCAGCACGTCCATCCAGCCGTCGTTGTTGTGGTCCAAGAAGACCGCAGCCGGGGACACGCCGGAGTAGACCGATCCGTAGGTTCCAGCCTGGTTCCCCAAGTCCAGGAATATACCCCTGAGATTGGCCAACACCGTGGTGTTCACCGGGGAGCAATCACTGAAGCAACCGGCGCCGGAGCCGGCCATCCAGATATCCTCCCAGCCGTCGTTGTTGAAGTCGTAAAAACCTGTGCCCCAGGTGACCGAGGGCGCCTGTCCTCCGGCCAGCAACGGAATCGTATTGCGCCGGGCATGCGCCCCGCCCCGCTGGTCGCCCTGCGCCTGGGTAAACACGCCAGCAGCGGACCCTTGCAGCAGGATGTTATTGGCCGGGTTGGGCACACCGTCAAAGTTGGTGAGGTAGAAATCGAACTGCCCATCGCGATTGAAATCGCCTACCGCTATACCCGCGCTCGCCAGAGACACTCCGGCGGCGCTGGAGGCGGAAACATCGGTGAAGATCCAGCCGCCGCTGCCATCGGGCCCATCATTGCGGTACAGCGTATTGGCGCCAAAGCGCGAGCCCTGATCATTGCCGATATAGAGATCCACCCGGCCGTCCTGGTTATAGTCCACGAACACCGCGGACAGACCGCGGGCATTGAGTTTGGCTCCGCCGCCTAGCAATTGCGATGTTTCTGTGAAGGTCAAGTTGCCGTTGTTATGGAACAAATGGTCGGCGGGGTTTCGGCCGTTGCAGTCGACGTGTACCGCAATGAAAAGGTCGAGGTACCCGTCGTTGTCGTAGTCACCCCAGGTGGCGCTCATGTTGTTCTGCGGGACCGCCTCCAGCAGGCCGGAGGTGGCGGTGATGTCGGTAAATGTGCCGTCTCCGTTGTTGTGCAGCAGGATGGGCTGCGCCTGAGGTCCGCCCAGCAGCAACAGGTCAGGGAACCCATCGTTGTCAATGTCGGCAAACGAGGCTCCGCTCACCGAAGCCGCGGCGGTGGTCGGAATTCCAGCGGCGACCGCCATATCGGTGAACGTACTATTCCCGTTGTTGTGCCACAGGTGATTGTCGCCCGCCTCCCCGGCGATAAACACATCCTCAAATCCGTCCTGATCGTAGTCTGCGACTGCGGCGCCGGAATTGCCGGGGTTGAAATCGTTTATCCCGCTGCCGCAGCCGGGCGGCAGTGTCGGCGGGGTGCGTGGGATGTCGATCAGGGCATCGTCGGCGATGTCCGAGAACTTGGGTGGGAAGAACCCGGTCGGGAAGTTCGTGCGGCTAAAGCTGTGCGTGTCGGTGGAGAGAATGTTCGCACTGCTATCCAGCACGTTAATTGTCACGGAGTACGTCCCGGTCTTCACCGTGTATTGGGTGGTGGTCACGGTGAGCGGAGTGATGAGGGACTGGCCGGGATTGAGCGGAGTCAGCACGCCGGGCTTGACCGTCATCGTGGTGCCGTCGGTCAGCGTCAGGATGACCTGCGTCTGCACGCTCATGGTAGCGGCGCTCAGGTTGGCGGTCACGGCGGAGAAATCATAGGTGTAGCCGAGCACAGCGCTGTCCGGGCCACTACCGCCGATGCTGCCGTAAATCCCGTTTGGCGGAACTGTCGCCACCGTCAGCGACAATTTCTGCTTGGCCACCACGTTGCCACCACTGCATGCGTCGGTGGTGTACCCCTTCAAGCTGAAGGTACCCACCTGACTGGTGAGTGTGCTGGAGGTGAATGTGCCCGGCGCTCCCAGGACCTGGCCCGGAGCCAGAGTGGGACAGGTATTCAACAAAGAGAAGGTGGTGTTGTCGGGAGCAACCAGATCGACGCGAGCGCCCACTTGCACGCTGGTGGTGCCGGTATTGGTCAGCGTCATCTGATACTGCATGGGGGCGCCGAGGGCAGCATGGTTCGCGGTAAGCATGTAGAAGTTCAGCGTCACCTGGTTGGCCTGAGCTACCGCAGGACGGGAAACAACGCAGAGCAAGAGGGTGGCTGCAACGACGAGGAGCCTCGGGGTCCTACTTCCGTCTTTCATTCTGCCTCCGACTGGTCGAAAAAGAAGTTCGTCCGGGGGAGACGTTCCGCAACAAGCCGTGGGTGAGCACATCGAGATCTGCGGCCGCATCCAGCGCGCGGAGCAGCGAAGAAGCGTGGGAGGAGACTCATTGCGAAGTCCTGGCAGGCACCCCGCCTTTGGGTTCGGCCCGTTCTTTCTGTCACAGGTCCCGTGAACACTGCTTTGCGACTCGTTCCTTCCACTGGCATCCGCGAAAAACATCAGCCAGTGGAATCCGGCAAAACAAAACGATAGCGCAACAGCTTAAAGCTATCAGAGTGAGGACTCATTTAGCGGGTTTGACTTCACCTGAAGAGAATCCATTGGCCCGTCCTCGCCGTCAGGGATCACTCCTGACATCGCAACAGACCAATTAAGAGAAATCACCGCGCGATGCTGCTGACGCGCTCCACCCCGCCCAGGCGACACGTAAGCCCGGCAAACTCCTCGAGCGCTAGACTCTGAACCCGCTGTGTATCCTTGTCAAGATGAAAGTATTTGCACAGGGGTCTATGTATGTGAGACTAAGGTCTCTACCCGACAATTTTCCTCATCCTTGGGCACGTCTCCCCCTTCTGCAAGTCGGACTGGTGCCAGCACGGTCAGACTTGTGTGATCGCTAGCCTCATGGTCAACCCAGCTGCCCGGTTGAGGCGCGTGTCGCCGACAAGCGGACTGCCGGTGTGCACTTTGAATGTAAATTCCTTTGCCTTTTGAGCAACAGCTTGCAAACTGTTGCCCCAGCAGGGCGAAAGTGAATCTGCCCCCTGAGGTTTATATAGAAGATTAGCAAGCACTTGCGGAATCCGCGGCTTTTGGCAGACCAACTGCTTTCCCGAGCGCGGGGTTGTGCGCCTGCCCATTCGAAGGGGCGTTGAGCAAAAAAACAGCAACAGAATACTTATTTAGGAGCAAAGGAACTGCGATGAACTTCTCGGTCCCGGACTTTGATGTCGGCATTATCGGAGGCGGCCCCGCCGGTTCCAGCATGGCGGCTTACTTGGCCAAGGCAGGCATCAGCTGCGTACTGTTTGAACGCGAACTCTTTCCTCGCCCGCATGTGGGCGAGTCGCTGGTTCCATCCTCGACGCGGGTACTGAATGAGCTGGGGTTCTTACCCAAGATGGAGGAGGCGGGGTTTCCACGCAAGTACGGGGCGGCGTGGACGGCCGCCTCAGGCAGCCGCGCCTACAACCACAACTTCGACGAGCTGGCCGCGCACGAAGGAGCCGACATCCGCTTTGAAGAGCGGGACCAGCCCGGCGTCCACCAAAACTACACCTGGCACGTGGACCGGGGCAAGTTTGATCTCATGCTGCTACAGCATGCGCACGAATTGGGCGCCCAGGTCTATGAAGGGGTGAACGTCAGCGGTGTGGACTTTTCCGACCCCAACTGCGCCGCCATCAAATACCGCGTGGGGCGCAAGGAGATGAGCACCAGCGTGCGCATCGTGATTGACGCCAGCGGCCGGCGCACCCTGCTGGGAAACCAGATGAAGTGGCGGATCGAGGACCCGGTGTTCAATCAGTACGCGATCCACACCTGGTTCGAAGGCTACGATCGCATGGCCATGGCCTACAAGGAAGCGATGAACAACTACATCTTCATCCACTTCCTGCCGCTCACCAACACCTGGGTATGGCAGATTCCGATTACCGAGTCCGTCACCAGTATTGGCGTAGTCATGCAGAAGAAAAATTTCGCCAAGAGCAGAGAGTCGCGCGAAGAGTTCTTCTGGGAATGCATGAAAAGCCGTCCGGAACTGCATGATGCTCTGCGGGCGTCGCAGCGGATTCGCCCCTATCGCGAGGAGGGCGACTACAGCTACGCCATGAAGCAGATCACCGGCGACCGTGTGCTGCTAATTGGGGACGCGGCCCGGTTTGTGGACCCGATCTTCTCCACCGGGGTGAGTATCGCTTTGACCTGCTCGCGCTTCGCCCACAAGGACGTGATCGCGGCGTTGGAGTCCGGCAACTTCCAGCGGGAAGCGTTCCAAAACTACGCGGCGACGCTCAAGCGGGGCACGCGCAACTGGTACAACTTCATCTCGGTGTACTACCGATTGAACGTGCTGTTCACCGCGTTCATCATGGATCCCCGCTACCGGGTGGACGTAATCAAACTGCTGCAGGGCGACGTGTACGACGAAGAAGAGCCCGCGGTGCTCACGCGCATGCGGAATATCGTGATGGAAGTGGAGAAGAACCCGAAACACGTATGGCATGGCCTGCTGGGTGACCTGACGGCCAATGCCTTTTTGCAGGCTTCGGCGTAAGGCTCGGGCAGGGTCCGGCGCCGGAAGCGGGCCTTTCGGCGCCAAACACATCATGTCACGCGCAATGCGCAATTTCGTGATCGCCTATGCGGTCCTGGTGGCATTGCCAGTGGCAGGATTGCTGGGAGTCTTGCGGCACGGCCGCGCGCTCACCGCCCCCATCTCCGTGGATGGCGTGTGGAGGCTGCAAGCCGATGCGGCCCAGCTTGCCAAACTGCCCTGCGGTAAATCCCTCGCTTCCGCTGAGAACCCGGCTTTCACCATCTCGCAATCGGGGACCAATTTTGCGCTGGAGTTTGCCCGCGGCCTGAAAAGCGTGACCTCCGGAACGATCAGCGGAACCGCGCTTCAGGCGACCCTGTCCCCTTCCGGCGTTGGATCTGGCGATGCGCAATGCAGCGCGGATCGCCGGTTCTTCCTGGCGGCCACCGTGGATCCGGACGCCAAGCCGAGATCGCTGGTGGGCACTCTGGCGCTGAGCGACTGCCCGTCTTGCATGCCGGTGGAACTGCGTGCCACACGGGAGCCCCAGCCCAAGGCAAAGAGAGGACATTGATGCCCAATCTCTTTACCCTGGTTCTGCAGATTGCGGTGATCCTGGCGCTGTGCCGAGCGGTGGGCACCTTGTTTCGCAAGATGCGCCAACCTCGGGTCGTGGGCGAAATGTTTGCCGGAATCATTTTGGGCCCGTCGGTGCTCGGCTGGATCGCACCTCAGGCTTCGGCTTTCCTATTCCCTCAGTCGAGCCTGGGCTTTCTGAGCGCGCTCAGCCAGGTGGGAGTGGTGATCTTCATGTTCCTCGTGGGTTTGGGTATCAACCCCAAGGAACTGAAGCACCAGGGGCATGCCGCGGTGCTGACCAGCCACGTCAGCATCACCGCGCCGTTCGTGCTCGCCGCCGTGCTTTCGATCTACCTCTATCCCAAGCTGTCCGATGACAGCGTGGCCTTTGTCAGCTTCGCCCTGTTCATGGGAGCGGCCATGAGCATCACGGCATTTCCGGTGCTGGCGCGCATCCTGACGGAACGCGATCTGCTGGGCAGCAGGCTGGGCACCGTGGCCATCGCGTGCGCCGCCGTGGACGACGTAACCGGCTGGTGCATCCTGGCCTACATTGTGCTGCTGATCCGCGCGTCCCGCATCGCCACTCCCATGTGGCTGACCGTGGGAGGGCTCATCGCCTTTGCGCTGCTCATGATCTACGGAGTGCGGCGACTGCTGCGGCGGTTTGAAGCCGCTTACCGTGAGCGTGCCGCACTGAGCGAAAACATGATGGCCCTGATGCTTCTGCTGGTGCTGGTTTCGGCGCTGTGCACGGAGTGGCTCGGGCTTCATCTGCTGTTTGGCGCATTCCTGATGGGCGCCATCATGCCCAAAGAAGCGAAGTTTGTGCGTTACGTTCTGGACCGATTTGAGACCATCACCGTCACCTTGTTACTGCCGTTGTTCTTCGCCTTTACCGGGTTGCGCACGAATATTGCCCTGGTGGAGGGACGGGAGATGTGGCTCTACTCCGGTCTCATCATTCTCGTAGCCACGGTCGGCAAGCTGGGCGGATCCATGGTCGCTTCCTGGCTGACCGGCATGCCCCTGCGCGAAGCGGCGGGCCTGGGCACGCTGATGAACACGCGCGGATTGATGGAGTTGGTCATCCTCAATATCGGGCTGGATGTCAAGGTCATCTCGCCTGCTTTGTTCTCCATGATGGTCATCATGGCGTTGGTCACAACCTTCATGACCACCCCCGTACTGGAGCTGATCTGCCCGGAGAGGATCCTGCGCCGCCCCGTAGCTGCAGTGACCAGTCAGGACGTGGGCGAGGATTTGAGCTTGAACTCCGGGCAAGGCTCGACCGCCCAGGCGTGAGAATTTGCCGCAAGCAGGTCCCGCTCAACCCCAACCCGACAGATCCTAATGACAGCCCGCAATGAGGCCGTTGGCCACGGCCATCGCGCCCGCCAGGTCATCTGCGATCAGGTGTGGCGCCGATGCTACACATTCGGCATCGTGGGGAGAAGTGATGGCATTCTCCCAGATCGTCGCTTCGGGCGGTTCCGGACCAAGATCCATTCCGCCAAATATGAAGTGCACGCGGGTGCTGAAGCTCAAGATCGATCTGCCATCCGTGGAGACAATGCTGTCGGTCTTCCACTTATGCAGGTCGACCGTGTTGCCGGAAGAACAGTTGCTGTTGCCGTAGGCAGGATCGATGAACATTTTGGCGTCCTCTCCGTAGCAGATGTCCAACCTTCCGGCACAATTGGAGATCTCCGACGTGTTGCACAGGCATCCGTAATCAATGCGGCTAAGCGGCGGACCGCCGGTGGGTTGAACGAAGTTGAAGATCGAATCCTCCCCGTAGCGGGACAACGCGTAAGCGATGGCCGCCGCGCCGCCGCTGTTGCCGGTAGCGCAGAGGGCGGTGTTGGCGCTGAGGAGGTTGTCGTGGATCCACTTGGCGGCCGTGGCCCAGCGGCACGACAGCAACAGCGGTCCGCCCGGACCGTCCAGCCAGCCCACGGGCGTCTCGAAGTTGGTCTGCACCACCGTAAAACCGGCGTTCACCACATTGTTGATGGCCACATTGCCGTACACAAACTCATCTTCGTACAGCTCGCTCCCTCCACCCCCGGTGGTGTAAATCACGGTGCCCTTGGGAGTGCCGACCGCATTGGTCACCTTCAGTTCGAGCGGGTTGTAGGCCGCCACTCCTGGGCAGGAAATGGTGAGATCCACGCATCGATCGCCGGCCACGGGCGGAATCACGGTCGAGGGAGGGCAGGGATTCACCTCGGTGACCTGAGTCACAGCTCCGAGTTGATTAGGAATGCCACCCGGCGGCTGGCTGAGGTTCGAGCTTCCCGTGCCACAAGCAATCAGCAAGATCGCACCGGCAAGCAGGAGAGCGAAGCCCAGAACGGCTAGCCTCCCTGTGGGCACGCCGCGAGCACACACCTTCATGGATCTGCATCCTCCAAGGATTCGGCATGGGCGTAAACCCGCGCCGACGATATTTGTTGTCGGCATTCCATGTGATGCCGGCGCCTGCGCTCCCGCCGGTCTCGGTCACCTGGTGGCGTCGGATATCGCGAGGATAAAAGGAAAGTGAAATTTCTTGCTTGCTATGCAGCAGCCAGCGATGTATATACATCCCCCCGGTGCAAGTTGGCTGCTAGCAAGGAGATACAGACGAAAGTAAGCAGAAGAAAGTAACTATCGGGGCGGCAAGGTCCGGCTTTGCGCTTCTTCCCGCGGCTGGCAACCCCTGGACCAGCGGCGTGAAAAACATGGGACTGACAGAAGCAATCGCCGTTTGCTGTTTGTGCAAAAGTTTGCGGTGCATACCCGTGCCGGATCCCATGCTGGTGATCGGAAGGCAGTGAACGGGTTGTTGCACAACAACTTGCGTCCCATGTCCGTCTCAAGTTGGAAATTACCAGATGGCAGCTTGCTTGCTCCCATCCGGGGTTTGAAGTTGTCGGTAACCAGCAAAGCAAGTTCGAGGATGGATAGTTTTTGAGGTAACTTCGCCGGCGCTGCACGAGCGGTCGCAAGCGCGAAGTGTGGGGCTTCAGCAAACAGTCCAGCGGGCGCAGTGCGGTGTCCAGAGCGTGGACCGTCACTAGGCCTTGCTAACAGACAGAGAGTCCTCAGGGAGAACTTAGCCAATGAGAGCAAGCAGTTTACTGCATGCAGGAGCGTCGTTGCTGTTGCTATGGGCAGGACTGAGCAGCGCAGCCCAGCAACCGCCGGCCGCGAATGCATCCAACAGCGTGAACGCCCAGAATGCCGCGCCGGTTCTGCAGCAACGGGATCCTCGGTATCGAATCAACAAGACCGACGTACTGCAGCTCACGTTTACCTTTACTCCGGAATACGACCAGTCGGTCACCGTGGGACCGGACGGCTACATCTCTCCCAAGGGCATCGGCGACCTTCACGTCGAGGGCATGAGCACTCCGGAAGTGAGCGCGGCACTGGAGAAGGCCTACGGTAAGATTCTGCACGACCCGGTCATCTCGGTCATTCCCACCACCGTCGTACCGGCGTACTTCATCGCGGGCGGGGAGGTAGCCAAACCCGGCAAGTACACCTTCCAGGGCAATACCACAGTGACGCAGGCGATTCAGATCGCCGGCGGCTTCACCGCCGACGCGAAGCACTCGCAAGTGGTGCTGTTTCGACGGATTGATACCGATTGGGCCCAAGGCACCAAAATTGACGTGAAGAAGATGTTGAAGTCGGGCACTCTGGCCGAGGATTTGAATCTGCAAGCGGGCGACATGCTGTACGTGCCGAAGAACACCATTTCCAAGGTCGGCACCTGGATCGAACCCTGGTCGCAAGTCGTGAAGCTGAACTTCATTTCCAAGCCGATAGATTAGTCCACTTACAGCGGAGAGATCGCCATGGAAGAGACAAGCCATAACGGCCACAACGGCAATGGGAACGGCAATGGCAACGGCAACGGTAATAGTGCGAACCAGCCGGCCTCGGCGTTGAAGAACTTTGTCGCCACCCTGTTCCGCCGCCGGAAGTTAATGAGGAAGGTGTTTCTCTGGACCGCGCTGGGGGCGCTGATCGGGGTTTTCTTTTTCGGGATCATTTATGAGTCCGACATGGAGATCCTGGTCCGCAGTGACATGGTTGAGGCGGCAGTGACCCCAGACACCAGTCCGCGCGCCGCGACCAGCACCGACCTGACCAACATGATCAACAGCGAAGTGGAACTGCTGCAGAGCCAGGACGTGCTGACGGAAGTCGTCCGCCGCTGTCCCATGCTGGTCCACGGCGATGGGCTTGCCAGCCGGACGCTGGACAAGGTCACGTCGCTGATCCCGGGGTATCCGCAGGCCCAAGAAGCGGACGCGGTAAAGAAGCTCACGTCGAAGATCACGGTCACCGCGGTGAACGACGCCAACAATATTCAGGTGTCGTACACCTCCAACGACGCGGTGAAGTCCGGTTGCGTGATGTCGAGCCTGGCCGACATCTACATGGCCAAGCACATGGCAGTGAACCGGCCGCCCAAGTTATATGACTTCTTCGCCCAGCAGACCGAAGACTATCGGAAGAAGCTGTTCAAGGCGGAGAAGGACCTGCTGGATTTTGCCGACAAGCAGGATGCGGTGCTCGCCAGCACGCAGGCCCAGATCGCAGTGCAGCAGAGCAGCCAGTTCCTGGCTTCCCTGCGCACGACTCAGCAGCAGATCGAGCAAACCAAAGAACAGATCCAGTCTCTGCAGCAACAGCAGGCGAACTTGCCCCCTCGCATCAGCACAGCGGAGAGCTCCAACGACAACCTGAACCTGCTCTCCAACCTCAAGAACACGCTGAATACCCTGGAGAACCAGCGTACCGATTACCTTTTCAAGTACGACCCCAATTATCGGTTGGTGCAAGACGTCGAGAAGCAGATCGCGCAAACCCAAACCTTCATCACGAAGCAGGACACGGAACCCGCCCACCTAAGGACGACCGACAACAACCCGGCCTATCAGTGGGTGGTGCAGCAGCTGGCGCAGTCCCGCTCGCAGTTGCCGGCACTGCAGGCTGAAGCCGGGGCCATCGCCAAGAACGTGAGCGCCTATCACGATGAAGCCCAGGCATTCAATAAGAAGGGGGTCACGCAGGACGACCTGACGCGGGAAGTGAAGGCCGCGGAAGCGAACTACTTGCTGTATCTCGGCAAGCGCGAACAGGCCCGGATCCAGGACATGATGGATTCCCGCCGCGTGCTCAACGTGGTGCTGGACGAAACCCCAACCTGGCCGGCGCTGCCGACTTTCTCGCCACTGCTGATGATCTCGCTGAGCTTCCTGTTGGCAGGTTTTGTGGCGTTGGGCTCGGCCCTGGTTGCCGATTACCTCGATCCGTCCTTCCGTACTCCGGACGAAGTCAGAGAGTTCCTCGACATTCCGGTGTTTGCCTCGATTCCGGACAACGGGCATCACGTGGCGGCGGAGACGGTAGCCAAGAACGGGCACTAACGAACACAAGGGACCACGGGAGGTAGCTTTGAGTAAGACCTTTGAATTACTCCAGCAGGTGGAGCGGGAACGAGTACACACGGGTCCAGCGGCGGTACCGGCGGTTGTACCCAAAAACGGCAACGGAGTCCGCCGCAACGTTATAAATGGCGATGAGATCGCCCGGCTGGTTCAACGTCTATTCCGAGCTTCTGACGGTGTGATTCCGCGGGTGGTGGTCTTTGCGGGGGTAGAACCTGGCGGGGGCTGCACCTCGATTTGCGCGGCCACCGCGGAAACCTTAGCGGCAGTGGCTCCCGGCACGTTCTGCGTGGTGGACGCCAACTTCCGCACTCCTTCCCTGCACCAATATTTCAATTTGCATAATCGCGTGGGGCTGGCGGACGCCATCGTTCAGCCGGGCCCCATTCGGTCTTTTGCCCAACAGGTCGACGGGAGCAACTTGTGGGTGTTGCCCGGCGGGTCTCCGAAGGCCGAGATCAGTGCTCTGCTGAGCTCCGATGCCATGCAAGCCCGCATGACGGAGTTGCGGTCGGAGTTCAATCACGTGCTGATCGATTCGGCGGCGCTGAACCGCTGCACCGACGCGATCACGCTGGGACGCATTTCGGACGGATTGCTGCTGGTCTTGCAATCCAACGCTACACGGCGGGAGACGGCGCGCAACGTAACCGAGGGCTTGAAGAGCTCCAATGTGCGGCTGCTGGGAGCGGTGCTGAATAAGCGGACCTTCCCGATCCCCCAAAATTTGTACAACCGGCTGTAGTCGCAGTTTTCGCCGGATCGTTAAGAGAGCCGGGTTCCCGGCTTCCATGCTGGCACTGGCAGGCCCACAAATGGGACTGAGAGGGCGGAGCTTTGCAAACTGAGGCGTTAACGGACAATATGGCCGCGTTGCCCGGTCTTGGGCGGCCGCAGTGGTATGCCATCCGGACGCGCTCGCGCCACGAGAAAAAGATCGCTTCCGAGTTGCGGGACAAAGGCTTGCATCATTTCCTTCCGCTGCAGACGCAGATCCATCGCTGGAGCGACCGCAACAAGCAGGTCGAGGTGCCGCTTTTCCCAGGATATGTATTTGTCCGCACGCTGCCGGTTGCCGAAGCACGGGTGTCGGTACTGCGCACGCCCGGCGTGGTCGGCTTTGTCGGAAATCAAGGCAGGGGAACGCCGATTCCCGACAAGCAAATCGAGGACATCCAGACCATATTGCAGCAAAAAGTTCAGTTCACGCTGCACCCCTTCTTGAACCTGAACCAGCGGGTGCGGATCCGCGGCGGATGCCTGGACGGGGTCGAAGGGGTCCTGGTCGGAATGAATCCGGACCTGAGCCTTGTGGTCTCGGTGGACTTGATCAAGCGAGCCATGGCGATTCGGGTCGCGGGTTATGACGTAGAGCCCGCCTAAGCTCCTGCACTCTAACCGGCACTTCGCCCTAGTTAAGCACATATCGGACACTGACGAGCACTTGCCCGCGGAGATCTAGGTGAACAACGGGAACCATAAGAAAGCGATTCGGATTGCGGTGTTGGGCATGGGCCACGTCGGCTTGCCGACCGCCTTGGGGCTGGCGGAGCTGGGCTGGGACGTAGTCGGCGCCGACGACGATACCGAGAAGATACAGGTTCTCCAGTCGGGCAAGGCTAGCTTCTTTGAGCCCGGCATGCAGGCACTGCTGAGCAAACATCTGGGTGGCCGCTTCCGGGTAACGACGGATGTGGGAGACGCGGTCGCGTCGGCCAACGTGCTGTTTGTCTGCGTCGGGACGCCGCAGGGAGAAAGTGGGGAGGCCGACCTGAGCTGCGTGGAAGCCATTCCCCGCACGGTCGCCTCCAACCTGAACGGTTACAAGTTGATCGTCGAGAAAAGCACCGTACCGGCGATTACCGCGCAATGGATCAAGCGCACGGTGGTGCGCTATGCGCAGCTCGGGGGCAACGGATTCAAGCTCAACGGCCGGGCGCAGCGTAACAAACCGGCGCGGCTGAGGGCTGTACCCGAGTTTGACGTCGCCTCCAATCCCGAGTTCCTCCAGGAAGGAAGAGCACTCGAGAATTTCTTCCATCCGGATCGCATCGTGCTTGGGGTCGATACCCCGCGTGCCCGTGATCTGCTCGAGGCGATCTACCGCCCCTTGAAATGCCCGATGGTGGTCACCAACCCCACCACCGCGGAACTGATCAAGCACGCCGCCAACGCTTTTCTGTCCACCAAGATCTCGTTCATCAACCTGGTGTCGGACATCTGCGAGGCGGTGGGCGCGGACGTCGCGAACGTGGCCAAAGGCATCGGACTTGATCCTCGCATTGGCACGCAGTTTCTCTCGGCGGGTATCGGCTTCGGCGGGTATTGCTTCCCCAAAGACCTGCGCGCCTTCATTCATCTGGGCGAGGGAAACGGTGTAGATTGCACGCTGCTGCGTGCGGTCGAGAGCATCAATCAGGCCCGCATTGACGCGTTCCTCGAGAAGATACGCGAGGCCCTGTGGGTGGTCTCAGGAAAGACCATCGCCATCCTGGGCCTGGCCTTCAAGCCGCAGACAGATGACATCCGCGAAGCTCCCAGCCTGAAGATCATTCAGGCCCTGTTGCGGGAAGGCGCCAATCTGCGTCTTTATGACCCTGAAGCCATACCCAATGCGCGGCAAAGCATGCCCGAGCAGCCTGGGCGGCTCACGTATTGCGCCTCCGCCTGTGAAGCCGTTCAGGGGGCACACGCCTTGGCCCTCCTTACTGAATGGGATGAATTCCGCAGATTGGACCTGGCCCGGGTGCGCACGTTGATGGAAGTACCCATCATCGTGGACGGCCGGAACCTCTGGGAGCCGGAGGCGGTGCGCAATGCCGGCTTTGAGTACCACTGCATGGGTCGCCGTACCTGTGGGCACGCCATGACCCCCGCTCGCCCGCGCTTGTCAGCACGCAAGAGGCCGAGGGCAATCGCGGTTCCCTGACCTCCATCACTGTCGTTCGATTCGTACAGCAGACTCCGAGGAAAGACGCGACTCGAGAAAGGATCTGTTGTGGGCACGTTTCGGCGAAAACTTCTTCTCAATACTTTCAAGATTTTTGACCTGGTGCTGATGCTGTGCGCCTTCAGCACCGCCACACTGGTCGCTCTGCGCATTGCCACGTCAGCTCCCCGCCACCCGGACGCCCTCTCGCTAACGCAGCTGCTGGCGATCCGAATCAAGGTCCAGAACCTGGTCCTGCTGGTTGCTTTCGTCGTCATCTGGCATGTGATCTTTTCGGCCGTGGGGCTCTATGAGTCGAAGCGGCTTTCCTCCCGCCGCCGTTACGAAATGATCGACTTGTTCAAGGCAACCACGCTGGGCACCGCGTTCTTGGCGGTGATGGCGCTCATCTTTCAGATCGCGCTGGTCAACAGCAACTTCGTGATCGTGTTCTGGGTGGCATGTGTGGTCCCGGGACTAGCCAGCCGATTGCTGCTTCGTTATGTCCTGGCCCGCCTGCGCACCCATCATCGCAACCTGCGCTGCATGTTGGTGGTCGGCACCAACCCGCGCGCGGTGGCGTTCGCACGCAGGGTCGAATCCAAGCCCGAACTGGGATACCGCATCGTGGGCTTCGCGGACTCGGAATGGAACGGACTCACGGAATTTCGCAGGACTGGCTACCCCCTGGCCTGCGGCCTGGAAGACTTTCCCAACCTGCTGCGGCGGACCGTGGTGGACGAGGTGGTCATGGGCTTGCCGGTCAAGTCCTGCTATCACCAAGCTTCGCGCATCGCTGCCGCCTGTGAGGAGCAAGGCATCCTCGTCCGTTTTCCCTCCAGCATTTTTGACCTGAAGCTGGCACGCACCAAAGCCGAAGAGTTCGACGGCGACCCGGTCATCACCTTATCCACGGGGTCGCTGCACGACTGGCCGGCGGCGGTGAAGCGGGCGATCGATCTGCTGGTGTCGTTGGCATTGATTGTCGCTTTGGCGCCGGTATATCTGCTGACTGCCGTTCTGATCAAGCTGACCTCACGCGGGCCCGTGTTCTTCCGGCAGAAGCGGCTCGGCCTTAACAAACGGGTTTTTTATATCCACAAATTCCGCACCATGGTCGTGGATGCCGAGCAAAGACAGGCAGAGCTGGAAAAACTCAACGAGGTCAGCGGACCAGTCTTCAAAATCAAGAACGATCCGCGCATTACCCCGCTGGGAAGGTTCTTGCGCAAGACCAGCATCGATGAATTGCCGCAGCTCTTCAACGTCGTCAAAGGGGAGATGAGCCTGGTCGGGCCAAGGCCACTTCCGGTGCGGGACTACGAAGGGTTCGACCGTGATTGGCAGCGGCGGCGATTCAGCGTCCGCCCCGGGATTACTTGTCTGTGGCAGATCAACGGGCGCAATTCCATCCCCTTTGAGCAGTGGATGGAGTTGGACATGGAGTACATCGACAAGTGGTCGCTGTGGCTGGACCTCAAAATCCTCTACCGTACCATTCCTGCCGTTCTGAAGGGCTCCGGCGCGGCCTGATGTGTCTGTCAAGGACCAGCTGGAGTCGTGTCCTATCGTGACTGCCGTTCTGAGCACTACAACCAGCAGACTCGAAGCGAAGGCTCCGGCACTGAGCCCGGCGGAAGATCTTCGGCGGCGGGTGGCGGTGGCTCTTAGCGTCAGAGCTGATGAAGTCAAGTTAAAGGCCCACAGCATCCGTCGCGACGCGAGATCGGTAAGATGTTGCGGGACGGCGAATCGGCAAGAGTTTTTTGCCAAGATTTTGCTGGCTGATCCTTACCCGCTGACCGTGGTTGTGCCCTGGAAGGAAGCACTCCGCAGCACGGCAGAGTGGCGCGCGGCCGACGATCAGGTTGAAACCGAATGGAGCACGTCGCAGCAACTCTACCTTCTCCTGGCTGAGAACCTGGTTCCACGCCCACTCGGCAGATCGCGGGAGGCCAAGACCATCGTCTGGGAAGAGATCAAGGCGCGCTCGGTGCTCGATCTGGTGAAAAAAAGTCGCTGGCTTGACCCCAAGGGCTACGCCTGTGCGGCTGCTTTGCTAAAGGCGGGGATGTGGCTGCGGCAGGTGCATGACAAGACCGCAGACGGGACCGAGACCGTCAGCCTCAGCGCGATGGCGGATGCGATCTGCCAGATGATGGCCCAGCAAGAGACTTCGACGTTTATCACACGCGCTGAAACGATCCTGAAGTCGGGCCTGCAGGAAATTGCCGCGAGCACACTGACCGTGCCGGTGGCTCTGAACCACGGGGATTTCACCCTGGCCAACTTGATGTGGGACAGGGGCGCGGGGAAATTGTCAGTTGTCGATTTTGAGAACCCCACGCGAGCGGGAACCTGGCAGGACCTCGCGACCATCGTCTTCAGTCTGCGAAAGCAACTGTTGAACCCACTGGTTCCGCGCAAGGTGGTCCGCGCCATGGAGCACGCGTTCTGGACGGGGTACGGCGCCGTCCCTCGCGACCTGCTGATTTTTGTTCAGACCCTGGTGGCCTCGCGGATTCTGTTTTACTACCCCAATCGCCTGACTACCCGCGGCGATCGGCATGGCTGGCTTGCTGGAGTCGGCGGCTCCCTGTATCGCTCGCTCTTCCTGCCGGGCATGCTTTCCCGCTGCGTCAAGGATTCCCCGGCGAGGGTTTCTCTGTGCGTTTGACCAGTGTTTCTCAGACCCAGCCATCGCGGTAATGTCCACCTATTTGGCCAATAGCAGCGCTCCTTCCGCAGCGGTCGTCGCGCCCTCGGTCAGCCCTGAAAAAAGGGACGTGGCCCGGCTTGCCAGCGGAGCGGGGGTGGCGCTGGGAGGAAGAATTGCCGGACGCGGCATACGGCTCCTGCTGGACATCGCGCTGGCGCGTCTGCTGGGCCCGGCGCAGTTCGGCCTGTACGCCATCGGCTGGACGATCACTCGCATGGTAACTCTGTTCACGCCGCTTGGACTGGATGCCGGCGTGATTCGTTTTGGCGCCAAGTACTGGCGCGAGGACAAATCCACCTTCCGACAGGTGTTGAGCAAGTCGCTGCTGTTCGCCAGCCTTTCGGGCCTCATATTCGGCGGCGTTTTCTATGGAGCGGCCAGGTGGATCGGCGAAGGCATTTTCCACTCCGCGCAGATGACTGAGGTGGTGAAGGGCTTTGCCCTGGCCTTTCCCCTGGCGACGATCCTGAAAGTGGCTGCCGCCACAACCCGTATCTCGCAGCGCATGAAGTTTTCCGTGATTGCGGAGGATATCAGCCAGCCAGCCTGGGATCTGCTGCTGGTATTGGCGTTTGCCTTGTTGTGGACCCGGAGCCTGGCCGCGGCGATCGTCGCCTGCATTGTCTCGCATGGTCTGGCGGCGGCTCTGGCTCGTTGGTATGCGCAACGGCTTTTCCCGAACGTCGGTTCTCCTGTCGCGGCGTCGAGGTTCGACGGCAAACAGCTGCTGGCCTTCTCCCTGCCCGCCTCGCTGACCGGAGTGTTCGGGGTCATGATCATCTGGGTAGACCGGCTGCTGGTCGGCTACTACCGGCCAAACGCCGATGTCGGGATTTATCAGGCAGCCTCGCAAGTCTCGATTGCATTTGCCATCATCCTGGGCGCCATGAATGCGATTTTTTCTCCCATGACCGCCGACCTGTTTCACCGCGGAGAACTGCGGCGGCTGGAGGAGATTTTCCGTATCAGTACCAAGTGGGGCCTCTATCTGAGCCTGCCGCTTTTTCTGGTTACGTTCTTTGCTTCCCACGAGGTCATGATTGCGCTGTTCGGCGCGCCTTACGTGGCAGGATGGTCCGTGCTGGTCATCCTGGCACTAGGGCAGGTGTTCAATGCCGGCACCGGACCGGTGGGCATGCTGCTGGTCATGGCAGGCTATCAGAACCGCATGTTCCTCGTCTCGGGAACCATGTTTGTGCTCAGCGTGGTCATGGGAATTGTGCTGATACCACGCTATGGGATGGTGGGAGCGGCGACAGCCACTGCGCTGGCCGTCAGTGGCCTGTTTATCGCCGCCATTGTTCTGGCGCAGGTTGTTCTGGGCATGCGTCCTTATGACCGCCGCTACTTGAAGGGTTTGGCAGCGACGCTCGTGACAACCGTAGCGCTGTTGCTGGTGCGCAAGATGGAGGTCTTCCCAGCGCCTTTGCAGGCCTTAGTCACGCTCGTGGTTGCCGTCGCAGTGTTCGCAGGCACTTTGTGGTTTGCGGGTCTGGATGCGGAAGACCGGGAGTTCATGCAGTTGCTTCTTGCCCGGTTCAACGCGAGATGAAAGCTTGAGAAACGCGGCTATGACTTCGGGGCTTCGGCGAATTCGACATCGGGTGATGCGCACTGGGGTGCGCGCTCCTCTGATCTGGCTGCGGCACTGCGGCCTGGATGACAGCGACATTTTCCTGGCATCGTACCCGCGCTCCGGCAACACCTGGACCCGGTTCCTGCTGGCCGAAATCCTTGCAGCAAAGACGGCGACCTTCGACAACGTGAACCGGACGATCCCGGAGATGGGAATCCACGTCCGGGCCAGCCTCTTCCTGCCCACTGGCGGGCGGCTGATCAAGACGCACGAGCCTTATCGCTCGGAATACAAACGAGCGGTTTACCTGGTGCGCGACGTCCGTGACGTAGCGTTGTCCCAGTATTCGCGGGAGCGCGAGCTGGGCCTGCACTGCATGGACCTGGATGAGTACCTGCCCCGGTTCCTGCAAGGCCGCTTGAGCGGGTTCGGGGCATGGCAGCATCACCTGCCGAGCTGGCTGGGTTCTCCGCTCGCCTCGAACGGCCACCTGTTGCTGATCAAGTTTGAGGACATGCGGCGCGATCCGGATTCGGCGATTTCCCGCATCCTTCAGTTTCTCGGCTACCCAGCGGAGCCGAAGCTCGTCCGCAAGGCGATCGAAAACAACTCGGTCGAGCGCATGCGCCAGAAAGAGAATGCCGCGCAAACGCTGCCCAAGAGCTCCCGCGAGGAGGGGCGGTTTGTGCGCAAGGGAGCCATTGCCGGCTGGCGGGAAAAAATGACGGAGCGGCAGCTCAAGCTGGTGGATGACTATGCCGGAGAAGTGCTGGTCAGCATGGGATACCCCCTGGCATTTCCGGAGGAAGTAAGTGTGGGGACGGAGCCCTCCTACGCCGGACCTTACGCCGCGCGCTGAAGCGGTTGATTGTTGCGTTGACGATTTACTCGCGGAGCAAGCCAGTGCAGCAAGTCGCGGAGCAACCCTCGCAGGCAGCAGGCGCAGCGCCACAGATTTCGTTGGTGCGGAGGTTCAAGCGCACTCTCGGCGGCCTGGTGGCCTACTGCTTCAGCTGGTATCGCTACTAGTTCCGGTTCAACGATGGCCATGGCCACCTTGCGTCAAATCCGTTACCAGGCAGCCAAGAGCGCATTGCGCATTCCCTTAGTCTGGCTCCGCCACCGCGGACTGGAACCCCGGGACATGTTCGTGGCTTCTTACCCGCGCTCAGGAAGCACCTGGCTGCGGTTCCTGTTATACGAGATCCTGACCAGGCACGATGCCGGCTTCGACGATGTGAACCGCTATATTCCGGATGTCGGCCTGCATGGTTCCGCTGTCCCTCTGCTGCCCAACGGCGGGCGGTTGATCAAGACCCATGAGGCTTACCGGCCTGACTACAAGCGCGCGCTTTACATCGTGCGCGACGTCCGCGACGTGGCCTTGTCCGAGTATGCCTACCAGAAGGCCCAGGGCTGGATCCGTTGCAGCTTCCAGGAATTCCTGAGTGCGTTTGTGCGCGGAACCGTGAATGGCTACGGTTCCTGGGAAGGACACGTGCGCGGGTGGCTGGAATCCCCCCTGGCGGCGGCTGGCGACCTGCTGCTCGTGCGCTACTCCGATCTGCGGGGGAACACCAAAGCCGGCTTGTCGAGAATCACGCAATTTCTCGGCGTGAATGTGGACCTGAAGACTATTGAGCAGGCGATCCAGCATAACAACGTGCAAAACATGCGCAAGAAAGAAGATCGTACCCCACAGATTGGATATGATCCGCGAACCAAATCGATCGCCGAGGACAAGCGTTTTGTGCGCAGCGGTGGGGTTGGGGGCTGGCGGGAGAGGTTGACCCCGGCGCAGGCAGAAATCCTGCTGCAGCGGGCCGGCAGAATGCTCGCCCGGCTGGGATTTGAGGACGATGGAGCGCCTGGCGCAAGTCCTGTGCCGCGCGCGGTAAGTAGCGCCGATTAGTGGGCGAGGGCAAGAACGGGAATTCGGGTTATAAGGAGTTTTTCCGGTGCCATCAAGAAGCAGTTCGGGAACGCAAAAAGCTTTATCCGTGGATTCGCTCTGGCCCGTGGTGGGCTTTCTGGGCCTGGGGCTGACCGCCGGAGTGGTGCTGTCTCTGGTCGCTTCCTTCTGGAACCAGCACGGCGGCCATCATTATCGCGACATTCTGCTGGTGGCCACGTTTGTGATCGGTCCGCTGTTCTTCTACTACAACTGGGCGGCGGTTCGGCAGGGGTGCGGCAGTCTGGGGGTGATACTGAAGAACCTGCGTTGGTACCACATGCTGTGGCTGCTGTTGTTCATCAGCATGCAGACCTGGCGCATGCGCACTCTCGCCGAGATCAAGGAGGCCCCGGTAGACTCCTACGCCGCCGCAAAAGGCATCATGGTTACGATCGCGGGCACCTACCTGCTTTACCGGTTATTCACGCGCCGGACCGACTTCATGCGCGATTGGTTCCGCGGAATCCCCGGGCTGCTGATGTTGTTCGTGCTGGTGGGCCTGGTCTCCACGCTGTGGTCGGTGAATTGGCCGTGGACGCTGTACCAGGTTTGCCAGTATGCGGTGGATGTCGCCGCTTTGGCCGCCATCATCACGGCATTGCGCAGCACGGAGGACTATGGGAGCTGGTTCAACTGGACCTGGCTGTGGATCGGGCTGCTGCTGGTGACGGTCTGGATCGGCGCCTACTTCGACCCGTCCACCGCGTTAAGCCATCTGTCGGAGGAAGGTGGTTCGGTTACGGGCCCGCTGCCGTGGCAATTGATGGGAGTGTTTCCGGACTTGTCCGCCAACCGCGTGGGCGAGTATTCCGCCATTTTGGCCGCAGTGGCGCTGGTGCGCCTGCTGCCGGTGCGCGGCATCAAGCGCATCATGAAGACCTGGTACACCTGGCTATTCCTGGCGGCCGTGGTCACCATGGTCTTCGCCCAAACCCGGTCGGCCACCGGTGGCTTTCTGGTCGCCCTTGTCCTCATCTTTTGGCTTTCCGGGCGCTTCAAGCACGGAGTTGCCATCGTGCTCTTAGGGCTTACTCTGCTGCTGGTCACTGGCGCCGGTAGCGTGCTGATCGACTACATGCGCCGCGGTCAAACCAACGCCCAACTCGAGAGTTTGACAGGCCGGGTGCAGTGGTGGGAGTTCGCCTGGCACAAGTACCTGGACGCCCCCTTGACCGGCTATGGCGCCTACGCGGCGGGAAAGTTTCTGGTCATGGGCTCAATCGGAAATAACATCGCCAGCGTGCACAGCGACTGGGTCGAGACCCTGGTAGGCTGCAGCTGGTGGGGCATTTTCCCGCTGCTCGCGGCCATGGGAGTGGGCTGGTGGTATCTGCTGCGCTTTGTGCTCGATCCGGAGCGAAGCCCCCAGGAGCGGCAACTTGCCCTGGAAGCCATTGCGGTGCTCACCATCGCCACCATTCGAACCTTCTTCAGCGACGATCTGACGTGGCATGTGCCGCTGCAATTCTGGCTCACGCTCGGATATGCGGAGTATCTGCGTCAGCGCTACGCCGCCACACCCTTCCGCATTGCGGCGCCCGCCCTTATCGGGCGACGCCTGAGACCAGCGGATTAGTTTTCCGGTTTCGTGCGCCGACGCCGGGGCCAGTCGCTTAGCCGGCGCTGACTTTAGGACGAACTGAAACAACTAACCGCCAATGGCAGTGTTCTTAGTAAGGTGAACTCCAAAGGAAAAGAAAAGAAAGACATGGAGCGGTGGGGAGTGAAAGTGAAGGGTTCGAAGTCATTTCTGGTCGGAGGCGGCGCGATGCTGCTTACCTTCGGCAGTGTCCTGCTGGGAGCCGGTCCCGCCAAAGAAGTCGTGGTCCAGCCCGGGGATAATGTGCAGGAGTTGGTGCAGCGCAATCCCGCCGGAACCACCTTTCACTTTAAAGCCGGCCTTTACCGCGGCGTCTCGATTGAGCCAAAGGACCGGGATAGTTTCATCGCCGATCCAGGCGCCGTGCTCAACGGTTCGCAGGCGCTTCACTTTCAGCGTCGCGGGCAATATTGGGTGGCGTCAGGCCAGACCAATCCCGACGAGGACGAGATCATGCGCATGGGACCGCCGGTGCAGAGACCTCGCGCTGGTCCCGGTGGGGGTGGGGGTGGGGGTGGGGGTGGCGGTCAAGGTGGGCGCCGCGACGGATGGGGCGGATTTCAATTCCCCGGTGGCGGTGGTTATGGCCGTGGCCGCCAGGGAGGAATGCGCCGGGGGCCGGGCGGCGGGCCGCAAGGGGGAGGGCAAGGCAGGCCGCAGCAGCGCGAGTATCGTGGCCGCTGCCAGGAAGAATATCCCTGGTGTATTTTTCCCGAGGACGTTTTCCTCGATGAAACTCCCCTGGTGCGAGTGCAGTCGCAGGACGAACTCGCCCCCGGAAAGTGGTACTCCGACTCCTCGGCCGGCGAAATTTACCTGGCTGACGATCCTACCGGCCACAAAGTGGAAATGAGCGTGACCCGCCACGTGTTTTCCGGAGACGCCCGCGAGGTGGCCATTCGCGGCTTCACTATCGAAAAGTACGCACAGCCCGCGGGCGAAGGCGCCATCGACGGCAAAGACGCGGACAGCTGGGTGGTGGAGCAGAATGACATCCGCTGGAACCACGGCGCCGGGATCCGGGCCGGTAACGGCTGGAAGATCCTGAACAACAAGACCCACCACAACGGGGATGCGGGCATGGGAGGCAGCGGCCGCGACATCCTGGTGGAAGGCAACGAGATGTACAACAACAACTACGCCGGCTATTGGCCGGGGTGGGAATCGGGCGGCGCCAAGTTCGTGCTCACCGAGAACCTGGTAGTTCGCAACAACTACGCCCACGATAACATCGGTCCCGGGCTGTGGACCGACATCAACAATCGAAACACGCTTTACGAAGGCAACCGCACCACCAACAACACGGAAGGCATATTTCACGAGATCAGCTATCACGCGGTCATCCGCAACAACACCATCTGGAACGACGGCAACAACAGGTTCGGACATCAAGAGTCAGACGCCGGCATCCTGATTGGCGAATCGCGCGACGTCGAAGTTTACGGAAACAAGATAACCGATTGCCGCAATGGCATCCTCGGGCGGCAACTGAATCGCGACCAGGACATGCGCGTATACCATGCCGACGGGCCCTACGAGATTCGCAATCTTTACGTGCACGACAACGACATTACCCAGGCCACGGGCATTGCCGTGGGCATCGTCAAGCCCGCGCCCCGGGTCAGTGATGACATCTTCACCAGTTGGGGCAACCGCTTCGAGAACAATACGTTTCATCTCAGCAATCCCGACGGCGATTTCTTTGCCTGGAACAACAGCCGCTACAAGCAGGCGGAGTGGCAGAAGATGATGAGACAACGTTAGACGCTTGCTCGCAGCCACCCCCGCCAATTCCGTACCGGTTTAACTTTTCATGGGACAAAATAGGAGCGTCGTCACCACCAGTTGGGATGATGGCGATCGGGCCGATCTCAGGGTTGCCGAGTTACTCGACTCGCGCAAGATCCGCGGCACCTTCTATGTGCCCATCCAGCCCTATGGCAGCCGGCCGGCGCTGAGCAACGGCCAGCTCCGCAGCCTCGCGCAGCGAGGCTTTGAAATAGGAGCTCACGGCGTCAATCACGAGCACATGCCCAGCCTCTCGCGGGACAAGAGCTTGGCTGTCTTGCGGGAGTGCAAGAACCGGCTGGAGGCGGTGACCGGACAGCCGGTGCGAATGTTTTGCTACCCGGGCGGGCATTACACGCCGGCCACCGTGCGTTGCCTGGCGGATGCCGGCTATGAGGGCGCGCGCACCACCCGCATGCTTGCCATCCGCACCAGCTTCGATCGTTTTGAGATGCCCACCACCGTGCAGGCCTACCCTCACGCGGGCAAGACCTATCTGAAAAACACGCTCAAAGCCTGCCGGCCGGCGCGCCTTTACAACTACATGATCGGCGGTCGCAATGGCTGGGTGGAACTGGGAAAACGGCTCTTCGACCGCGTGCAACGCGAGGGCGGGGTTTGGCACCTATACGGACATTCCTGGGAGTTGGAGGCCCATGGCTTGTGGGACGAGCTGGCGAAATTGCTGGACTACGTCGGCGGGCGAGAAGGAGTGACGTATCTGACCAACGGAGGCGTGCTGGAACTGCTGCAGCCCGGAACGGCGCCGTTCCGGGAGAGAACGATGGGTCGTGAAGATACTGCTAGTCCACAACAGGTACCAACAGCCGGGCGGTGAGGACGTGGTTTTCGAGCAGGAGCGCCAACTGCTCGAGAACGCGGGTCACAGGGTCGCGACCTACTGTCGGAATAACAGCGAGATTGATGACTCCTCGCTGGTCAAGCGACTGCAACTGGTCAAGAACACCGTCGCCAACCCACAAAGCCGGGACGAGATTCTGCAGTTGCTGGGCAAAGAGAACTTTGACCTGGTGCACGTGCACAACACCTTCATGCTGATTTCTCCCGTCATCTATTCGGCCTGCCAGCAAGCCGGCGTGCCGGTGGTGCAGACGCTGCACAACTACCGTCTGCTCTGCCCTGCCGCAACGTTCTATCGCCAGGGCCACGCCTGCGAAGAATGCACCCAGCATGGCGTCTGGCGCGGCGTGCAGTATGGCTGTTATCGGGACTCCCGGGCAGCAACCGCAGCGGTGGCGCTTATGCTGACCGTCCACCGGCGCCGCCACACCTGGACCGACTGCGTGGATACCTACGTGGCGTTAAGTAAGTTCGCCCGATCCAAATTTGTAGACGGTGGTCTTCCCGCTGACCGGATCCGGGTTAAACCAAACTTCGTGCAACCGGACCCAGGCCAGCGGGGCAACGGGAGCGGGACTTATGCGGCCTACGTCGGTCGCTTGTCCCCGGAGAAGGGGCTGGCGACCATGTTGTCCGCGTGGAAGCTCCTGGGAAACCGGGTGCCACTGGTGGTGGTAGGCGACGGTCCTATGTATGTCGGCTTGCAGAAGCAGGTCCGTGAACAAGGCTTGACGAGCATCAGCTTTCGCGGACGATTGCCACGCGCCGAGGCCCAGGCGGTGGTTAAGGACGCCAGGTTCTTGATTCTACCCAGCGCGTGCCACGAGAACTTCCCCATGGGCATGGCGGAGTCTTTCGCTTGCGGCGTCCCGGTCATCTGCTCGCGCCTGGGGGCATTGGAAGAGTTGGTGGACGATGGCCGGACAGGATTGCATTTTACCGTCGGCTCGGCCGAAGACCTGGCGGCCAAGGTGGACTGGGCTTGGGCCAACCCGGATCGGATGCGAGAAATGGGAGCCCAGGCTCGCAGGGAGTACGAAACCCGCTACACCGCCGAGCGCAACTATCCCCTATTGATGGATATTTATGCAGGCGCAATCGCGCACCAGCGGGGGGCGCACGCATGAACGCCGTGGCGATGTGTCCAATCCCCTCTTTCCATCTGCTCGGGGTGAGAGTGCATGCGGTGCAGATTCCCGATGCCGTGGACCAGATGGAGCGCTGGATCCAGGAGCGCGATGGCTGCCACTACGTCGCTGTAACCGGCATGCACGGTGTCATGGAGGCGCAGCACGATTCTGGCTTCAAGCAGGTCCTGAACTCGGCCGACCTGGTGGTCAGCGACGGCATGCCTTTGGTCTGGGCTGGACGACGCCACGGCTTTCCCATGAAGCGCCGGGTGTACGGACCGGAACTCATGCTCACGTTCTGTCAGGCGACCGCACACAAGGGCTACCGCCATTTCTTCTACGGTGGCGCGCCGAACGTCCCCTGCGAGCTGGAATGCTCCATGCGCGAAAGCTGTCCGGGCATGAATGTGGTTGGCACCTATTCCCCGCCCTTCCGGGCCCTGACGCAAGGGGAAGATCGTGACATCGTGGCTCGCATCAATGCCGCCGCCCCCGACATCCTCTGGGTCGGGCTCAGCACTCCCAAGCAGGAGCGCTGGATGTATGAGCACCGGGACAAATTGCGGGTGCCGGTGCTGATCGGGGTGGGGGCCGCCTTCGATCTCAATAGTGGCCGCCTGCGGCAGGCCCCGGCCTGGATGCGCGAACACGGACTGGAATGGCTCTTCCGCCTGATGATGGAGCCACGCCGGCTGTGGCGCCGCTACCTGATCTATGGTTCGAAGTTTGCCTGGAATGTGTCCCTCGAAATGCTCAAGCTCAAGGAATTCAATCCGTAAGCCCTGATCTTTCAACAAGGATTTCCAAGGAAAAAATCATGACTATGAAGAAGCGGGTATTGGTGACGGGTGCAGGTGGGTTCATCGGCCATCACTTGGTAAAGCGGTTGAAAGCGGAGGGCTGCTGGGTCCGCGGGGTGGATATCAAAGAACCGGAGTACGAAGCCAGCGCCGCGGACGAGTTCGAACTGCTCGACCTGCGCAAGGCCGACGCCTGCCTGCTGGCCACTCGCGGCGGAGTTGATGAAGTGTACAACCTGGCCGCCGACATGGGCGGCATCGGGTACATTACCGCGTCCCACGCCGACATTTCCCGTAACAATATTCTGATCAATGCCCACATGCTGGACGCCAGTAAGGCCAACGGAGTGGGGCGATTCTTGTTCTCCTCATCGGCCTGCGTGTACGCCCAGGCCAAGCAGAAGAATCCGGATGTGAAACCGCTCTGCGAGGAAGACGCTTACCCGGCCGATCCCGAACCAGGTTACGGATGGGAGAAGCTGTTCACCGAGGAGCTGTGCCGCTACTACTGGCAGGACTTCCGCTTTCCCACCCGCATTGTCCGCTTCCACAACGTCTATGGACCGCTGGGCACCTACGACGGCGGCAAGGAAAAGGCCCCGGCGGCGATTTGCCGCAAAGTGGCCCTCGCCGAGGATGGCGGTTCGATTGAGGTTTGGGGCGACGGCGAACAGACGCGCTCGTTCATGTACGTGGACGATTGCTGTGAAGGTCTCGTGCGATTGATGGCGTCCGATTTCACCGAGCCGCTGAATCTGGGAACCGATGAATTAGTGACCATTAATGGACTGGTGGACATGGTTTGCAAGATCGCCGGTAAGCGGCTTACCAAGAAGCACAATCTGAGCGGACCGCAGGGGGTTCGCGGCCGCAACAGCGACAACACCCGCCTGAACCGCGTGCTGGGGTGGGAGCCGTCCATCAAGCTCGTCCAGGGGCTGAAGATCACCTATCCCTGGATCGCCGAACAGGTCGGCGCTCTCAGTCCAACGATCGCCGTGGCGGCGGACTGATCTCCTCCCGCGCTGGATCTTGGTTCAAGCGCAACATCATCATCTCGAGGAAACAACCTTGAAGAGCCTCTGGCAAGCGTTAAAGAAGATCTGGGCGGCCTGGAGCAAGCTGATGCACATCATCGGCAACTTCCAGGCGCGCGTGTTGCTCACTCTGATCTACGCCATTCTGGTCCTTCCCTTCGGACTGATGATTCGCTGGTTTGGCGATCCGCTGCGCATCAAGCATGCTCCGGATCAGTGGTTGGACCATCCGGATGAGGAGATGAACCTGGAGTGGGCGCACCGGCAGTAAGGCATGAATCTGTGACCAACCCCACCGTCCAATGCGATCGGCCGAACGGGCCGTTGTTCGTGGTCGGGGTGTGGCGTTCGGGAACCTCAGCCCTGTACGCGCTGCTGAATCAGCACCCGCAGATCGCCCTTTTGTTTGAGGGAGACCTGCGCCTGCTGTCGTGGCGATTCCGGTTTGCGCCCAGCCCGGCAAGAGTGCTGGCGCGCTGGAACTTCTGGAACCGCGCCGCGAAACGGCACCAAATTCGGCTTGAGCGGCTGCCCCAAACCATGTCCGATGTGCGCTCCGCGATGGAGGCTACCTACCGCGAGTATGCAGAGCGCAAAGGCGCCTGCATCCGGGGAGAAAAATCCCCCAACTACCACGATTGCCTGACGGAGCTGGCGAAGGACTTTCCGGGAGCGCGTTTCTTGGTTATCTGGCGCAATCCCTTGAGTGTTTGTGCCAGTATCCTGAGCGCCCGCGCCGTTTGCTCCTATTTTCGCCGCACGGGAATGGTGCTCCGCGCGCTTTTGGGATTCCCCCGGCTCAAGCAGCAATGTGATCGCCTCCTGGAGCAGGGCCTGCCGGTGCACCAGATCAACTATGAAGAACTGGTCGACGACACCGAAGGTGTGATGAGGAACATCTGCAAATTTCTGGAAATCCCCTTTGATTCCAGGATGACCTCGCTGGATGAGGCCGATGTATCTGCCATCTATCCGGAAGATCATCATTCCGCCCTGCGCCGCGAGAGCATCCGGCTCATGCCGGAACGCACTTCCCTCCTTCCCGCTGCGATACAGCGAAAGATCAAGCGTTACATCTGCGAGTGGAAGGAGGAGTCGGGAGGGACGTGGCCGGCCTATCCAGCCGGGATTGCCGTCCCCGAAGGAAAGCCGCGCTGGACCGAAAAGCTCGCGGACCGGACCGCTTACAGCTGTCTAAGAGCCTACGACCACATGGTATTTGTGCTCTATAGCCTCGGCCCGTTATGGAGTTTGCGGCAATATCGTTCGCTCAAGCGGCGGTACCGCATGTTCAGACAAAAACGGAATCGCGGTGTGGCGGCGGGTGCGAGCAGCGCTACGCCCCGCGACGTCTTCACTCCGAGACTCGCTCAATTCATCTCACCATGGAAGTCGTAGCTAATCATCACGAAGAACGAAAGACCACCGTGGATCCCCCGGCGCCGCGCGCGCACGAGGTACTGGCGGGCCTGTTTCGATTCATCGCTGTCACGGTAATTCTGCTGGCTGGGGTGGAACTCATATCGTTCTTTGCCGTGCGCGTGCTGCAGGCTTCCGTGTTTGAAGAGATTCGGGGCACGCGCATACTGGGAGCCTATCCTGGTCAGACCTGGGCGCCGGTGCTGGCCCGCGAGGAGAAGGCGGCCCGCCAGTTTGCTTACGAGCCCTACACGGTCTGGCGCACCCGGCCGTTTCACGGCGAAACGGTGAACTTTGACGCGGATGGCATGCGGCGAACCTATCATTCCCATTGCGACGCCCATGAGTTCACCATCTGGATGTTCGGTGGATCCACCATGCGCGGCAATGGCTCGCCGGACTGGGGCACGATCCCATCCCAACTGGCCGAACTGTACGAGCAGGCGGGTCAGCCGGCGTGCGTACGCAACTACGGGGAAGGCGCGTGGGTCAACACTCAGGAGATCACGCAGCTCATGCTGGCCCTCAAGCGTGAGCCCCGCAAACCCAATCTGGTGATTTTTTACGATGGCGCCAATGAGGCGTTTGTGCCCTACCAGTCCGGCCGGGCCGACGTCCACATGAACTTTGACACCATCAAGAGTCAGTTCGAAAGCCAGGAGAGCGCGCGTCGAGGCGGTTTCGCGTACCTATTGCACACCAACACCGCACAGCTCCTATTTTCCCTGGTCGTCCACGCCGCGCAGCACGCGGGAGACCGCGCCGTGCCCACCAACGATCCTGACGGACTGGCGCTGGCTGCTGTGAACAATTACTTCGCCGGCATGGATGTGGTCAACGCACTGGCCCACCAGTACGGTTTTGATTACGCCTTCTTCTGGCAGCCGGTGGTGTTTGCCGGACACAAACCGCTGACCCCTGCGGAAGAGCAGATTCGGGACTCCAAGAGGCAGGCGCATCTGGCGGAATGGTGCCCACGGGTGTACCACTTGGCCGCGCAGCAGCAGCGCCCGCATTTCTACGACCTGACCGACGCCTTCGACAACACGCGCGAACTTCTGTTCCTCGACTGGTGTCACATCGTCATCTCTGGCAACCACCTGATCGCGCAGCGCATGTTCGAAGCCGTCCGACACAACGTTTCCTGATCGTTTTCCCGATCAAAGCGGAGTCTTTCAGACATTCAGGCTGAAACAGCCTCTTTCGATTAACAAGACCAATGGAGGAAGATAGTTATGGGTTTTATTCAAGTCGCGCAACGGCGGTTCGGGATTGCCGGTGAACTGCTGTCATTCTTTGTCCGCAACAAGCGCTGGTGGGCGCTGCCTGTGGTCTTCGTGGTTCTGCTCATGGGCGTGCTTTTGATTCTGGCGCAGAGTTCGGTGATCGCGCCGTTCATCTACACCCTCTTCTAGAAGGGCTGTCCATAGAGCAACACTCCCCGTGAACCGCGCCCGGAGCAGGGTGGGGTTTGCGGCCAATACAAAGGACCTGAATCGTGTATATACTGGGAATCTCCTGCTACTACCACGACGCAGCCGCGGTACTGCTGCACGACGGGCAACTGGTGGCTGCTGCCGAGGAAGAGCGCTTCTCCCGCAAGAAGCACGACTACGACTTTCCTAAGAATGCCATCCAGTTCTGCCTCGAGAGCGCGGGCATTACGGGGAAGGATCTGGATTACGTCGTCTTCTTCGAGAAGCCCTTCCGCAAGCTGGACCGCATTCTGGCGACTGTCCTGCAGACGTACCCACAATCGTGGAGGGTATTCCGCGAATCCATGATCAGCTGGGTGCTGGACAAGCTCTGGGTGGCCAGCACCCTGCAGAGCGAGATCGGTGTGCCCAAGGACCGGGTGCTGTTCTCCGAACATCACCTTTCCCACGCCGCCAGCGCCTTCCTGTGTTCTCCCTTCGACGAAGCGGCCATTCTGACCGTCGACGGCGTCGGCGAATGGGTCACTGCCACTTATGGGGTGGGACGCGGCAACAGTATCCGCCTGCTGAAGCAGTTGAATTTCCCTCACTCCCTTGGCCTGCTTTACAGCGCCTTCACCGCGTTTCTTGGCTTCGAGGTGAATGAAGGCGAATACAAGGTGATGGGCATGGCCCCCTATGGGCAGCCTCGCTACGTCGACAAAGTGTGGAAACTGATCCAGCAGCACGCGGACGGATCGTTCGCGCTGAACATGGATTACTTCTCCTTTCACCACTCCACGGACCAGACCTACAACCGGAAATTCGTCGGGCTGTTCGGGGACCCGCGTCCAACCAAGCTGCAGTTCTTCACCGAGGCCACCGGCTTCCCCAAGTACTTCGGGGAGCCCCCGGGGAATTACCGGGAGCTGTGCAAACTGAATCAGCACTACGCCGACATTGCCGCCAGCATTCAGCGCGTCACCGAGGAGGTCCTGCTGGGAATGGCCCGCCACCTCCACCAGGAGACGGGGATGAAGCGGCTGTGCCTCGCCGGCGGCGTCGGCCTGAACAGCGTGGCTAACACCCGGATCCTGAAGGAGACGCCCTTCGAGGAGGTTTTTGTCCAGCCCGCCGCTGGGGACGGAGGCGGCGCCTTGGGTGCTGCGCTATGGGCCTACAACACCCTGCTGGGCAAGCCGCGCACCTTCCGCATGGACCATGCGTATTGGGGCCAGAGTTTCTCTGACGGCGAAGTCGCGGCGTTCTTGCGGGCAAACAATATCCCGCATCGCCTGATCGAAAAGGACGACGAGCTTTATGACCGGGTCGTCGACCGGCTGACCTCGGGAAAGGTCATTGGCTGGTATCAGGGCCGGTTCGAGTGGGGCCCGCGCGCGCTGGGCAGCCGCAGCATCATTGCCGATCCGCGCAATCCGGAGATGAAGGACATCGTCAATGCCAAAATCAAGTTCCGCGAGCCCTACCGGCCGTTCGCGCCGTCGGTACTGGCCGAGTATGCGGAGACTTATTTCGAGCTGCCCAACGCGACCAGCCACTATCCCGCGCGCTACATGCTTTATGTGACGCCGGTCAAGGAGTCGCAGCAGAAGAACCTGCCGGCCATCACTCACGTGGATGGCACTGGCCGCCTGCAGACGGTGTTCAAGAACCACAGCCCGCGCTACTACAGCCTGATCGAGCGCTTTGGACAGGCCACTGGCGTGCCGGTGATCCTGAACACCTCGTTTAACCTGCGGGGCGAGCCGATCGTCACCACCCCGGCCAATGCATTCAGCACCTTCTCCAAGAGCGAAATGGACAGTCTGGTGCTGGGTAACTTTATTGTGGACAAACCGGCCGCGGCTTCGCGTCCGGTGGTGGTGAAGAACTCGGCGATGGCGGAAGCTACCGCAGTGCAGTCCTGACTCACGGTGACCCGCTGATTGATGTCAAGGTGATACCGCTGAAAGCCGCCTCTGTGGCGGCTTTCACGACTTCGGGCCTGGGATGCCAGGCGGAAAGCGTATCCGGGGAGAGAGAATGCCGGCACCCATGTCTCGGTTCAAAGCGGTCACGTTCCGCCTACTGACCTTCGGTATCGGATGCGTGATTGCCCTGCTGCTGCTCGAGGGCATGCTGCGCATCTACAATCCCTTCGGCGCCCGAATTCGCGGCAGCCACATTGTGCTGGCCAGGAACCGGCGGTACGTCTTCAGGAATCACTCCCTCCCCAAGCTCGACCCGGTGATCGTCGAAACGCGTAATTCCCTTGGCTTTCGCGGCCCGAATCCTCCCGCAGATTTTGCTGACGATCTGACCATCGTCGCGGTGGGCGGAAGCACAACCCACGGCCTTTATCTTTCTGACGACAAAACCTGGCCGGCACAGCTCAGCGATTTGCTGCAACACTCGTTACACAACGTCTGGCTCGATAACGCCGGCCTCGACGGCCACTCCACCATCGCGCACATTGCCCTGATGCAGGACCACATCCTCAAACTGCATCCCAAGGTTGTGCTGTTCCTGGTGGGGCGCAATGACATGGCGCATACCGATCTGGGGGACTTCGACGCCGAGGGCCTCAAGAGTTCCGTCACCTTTAAGAATCCGCGAGACTTCCTGTTTTCGCTGTCCGGCTACAGCGAAGTGGCTGCGCTCATTCTCGACACCTATCGCGCCGTTACCAGTTACCGGCTCGGCCTGGTCCACGAGAATGTGGACCTGACCAAGCAGGGCTATGAAAACCCTTCCCCCCTGGAGGAGGCCCAGTATCTGGAGAAACACCGCCGCGGTCTTCCCGGCTATGAGGCGAGGCTGAAGCGCCTGATTCAAATGTGCAGAGATGCTCATATTGAACCTGTCCTGATCACCCAACCCATGCTGGCAGGGCCCGTCGTTGACGACGTCACCCATGTGGACCTCGCCAAGGTCAAGGTCTCTCCCCATAACCATTGCAACGGGGAGATGTGGTGGAATGCGCAGGAGCTGTATAACGATGTCACCCGGAGAGTGGGGCGCGAAAACGGCGTGGTGGTGATTGATCTGGCCCGGGAAATGCCGAAGAGTTCACGCTACTTCTACGACTTTGTGCATTTCACCAATGAAGGCTCCCAACTGGTGGCCGAGATTATTGACGCCTCCCTGTGTCCGGCGCTCGCCAGCAAGTTCCCGCAATATAGCGCGGGTACATGCGCTCCGGTGCCTAGCGTCATGACCAGCACGACACAGTCCGGCGCGAACAACTAGGCAGGCCTTAATCCCAACCCTCTTAACCGGCATTAGAGCTCGGCTACACCTCTACTGGTTCCAATTCCGGTCTGAATGATGCTTATTCTGGGCTTATCTTCGCTGGATCACGACATGGGCGCGGCGCTGCTGCGCGACGGGGAAGTGGTTGCAGCCATCGAAAATGAGAAGCTGACGCGTTCGCGCACGCGGGGCTTGCCCCAGGACGCCATCGAGTTTTGCCTGCAGAAGGCCGGGGTGGATTGGAAAGACTTGGACGCGGTAGCGGTGGCGTCGGAGCCGCTCCACGGCTGGATGAGACGTTCCCTGCTGCGCGCGCGCATGGCTCCGTTCTCGGCGGTGGCGAACACCTACTACGAAGTCAACGAACTCGGCCTGCTGGCCCACGAGCTGAACCTGCGGCGTCTCCTGCGCCGCCACCACGGCCCCAAGGCCAACCTGCAGAATTTCAGCCATCATCTGTGCCATGCGGCCAGTTCCTTTTTCCTTTCTCCCTATGAGCGCGCGCTGATTATTGTCCTGGACGAGGACGGCGACGGCACCAGCGGCCTGATCGCCGTGGGCGAGGGCACAGGGATGCGGGTATTGCGCCGGATTCCCTTCCCCCGCTCTCTGGGTTGGATCTACACCCAAGTAACCGCCTTGCTGGGATTTCTTCCCCACAAGGAAGAGCACAAGACACAGTGGCTCAGCCTGGAGGGCGATCCACGCTTTAAAGACGTGTTCCTGGACATGCTGCGGCGTCCGGGATCGCCTCTGCCGCGATTGAATTTCACTTACTTCAATCGCGGGCTGACTGGGCAGGTGGCGTTCTCAGAAAAGTTCTATCGCTCGCTGGAAATGGAGGACCGGCACGCCGGCTTGGGGGACGACCAACGCCGCGCCATCGCCGCCAGCCTGCAACAGGCCTGCAGCGAGATTGTCATTGAGCTGGTGAGGCACTTCGCCCAGAGCGAGGGCCTGCGCGATGTTTGCCTGGGTGGCGGGCTGTTCCTGAATCCCCTGCTGGTTTTCACCGTGGAAAAACAAATCGGGCTGAATCGTGTCTTTGTTCCTCCTGCTCCGGGCAATTCCGGATGTGCGGTAGGGGCGGCAATGCTGATGTGGTATCAAAGGGCGAACCGGCCGCGCAAGGCTCCGGGTACGGGGGTGTACTGGGGGCCTGGTTACAGCCGATCCGAAATCAAGGACACCCTGGACAACTCCAAGGCCCGTTACTGGCTGCAGATCACCGAAGAGCGCAAAATCGACGCCACGGTGCAACTGCTGCAGGCCGGAAAAATCGTTGCCTGGTACCAGGGCGCCACGGAATTTGGCCCGCGCGCCCTGGGAAACCGCAGCGTCCTGGCATCGCCCTGGGCGCCCTATGTGAGGGAGAACCTCAACGATTACATTAAGCACCGGGAATGGTTCCGGCCGTTTGCTTTGGCCGTGCCCGAGGAAGACTGCGCCCGCTGGTTCGAAGCGTCCCAGGCCTGCCGATACATGAACTCCCTGGCCACGGTGCTGCCGGTCCGTGAGGGCTTGCCGGAGGGCTTTCTGTTACCCGGGAATCGTGTGCGCCTGCACGTAGTCAACCGGGAGGCCAATCCCCTGTTCTGGCGGCTCTTGAAGCGCTTTGGCGAGACGGCGCCCGCGCCCATCCTGGTGAATACTTCTTTCAACCTTTTTGGTGAACCTCTGGTAGTGAAACCGCGGGATGCCATGAGGAGCTACTTCTGCTCGGGCATTGACGCTCTGATCATCGACAACTTTGTGCTCTCCAAGACGGCCGTCAACCAACTCGCAGTGGCTACACGCGCCTCATAAAATGGCGCTGGGTTCTCTAGAGCAGTGAAAAGGCCCTCGTCCCTGAGGGCCTTTTTTCGTTGAGCGGAAGCTGCAGGCGGGTTCGGCAGCTTACTGATTGACCAGGAGAATGGGTTTTGCGCCCACCGGCACGGTCCCATTCTTGATGGTGTGACTGCCCCCGGCGATATCCAGATACTTGACGTACCGGGAGTCCGCCGTGACATTGGTGGTGGTGCACACCCCATGCGAGCAAGTCTTCGAGGTGTCCCAGATGGCCTTCGCCTGATACCCCCCGGAACGGGTGAAGTTACAGGTCCAGATGGTGCCGTTGGCCAGGCAGACCCCGGAGGGGGTAGCCCCCACCATCCAGTTTTCCACTTGCTGATAGGCGGTGCCCGCGGCATTGATGCCGGTGGTATCGTCCCACAGGCCGCCCCACTCGCCATTGTCCCAGGCATACCAGTAGTAGCGGGCGACGTTTTCACTCTGCTGCAGCAGGTAGTGGCGCGTCAGGTAAGCCGCGTGCAGGTCGGGGTCGGTAAAACCGTTTTGCGTGGTGTCCGCCCAACTGCCTTCCGTGCACCACAAGGGCTTCTTGTTCTGGCCGTAGATGAGCAGTTGGGCTTTCAGATTTTCCACCAGGGCAACAATGTCTTCGGGCACGGGCCACACCCCCGGCTTGGTTGACCAGCTATAGCCGTGGAAGGCAATGATGTCCGCATAAGCGCCACCGCCGGTCGCCAGGTAGGGGCCCATCCACTTGGCTACGCCATTGACTCCGGTCGAAGGCGAAGGGGTGGTGACCTGAGCGGTGGGATCGATCGACTTAATAATGTTGTAGGCATCCTTGGCCATGCGTACCAACTGCGCGTTGTTGCCCTGCCAGAATTTGGAGATGGTGGGCTCGTTCCAGATCTCCCAATACTTGATCTGACCGTTTGCGTGAGTGACGATCGCAGTCACGTAATCTTTCCAGTGCTGGTTACTGCCCGTGCCATCGCTATTCAGGTCGTTGGGCGCAACACACGATCCGAGGGGAACGTCGCTCCCCTCCTGACAGACCAAGCTGGGATCCGAGGACGCCCAGGTGGGCGTGTTGCCAAAGGTGTAGATGAGGTCGACTTTGTTGGCCTGAGCTGCGCTGAGCCAGTTATCCAACACGTGCCAGTCATAGACCTGATCGGCAGTATTGATGGAGGACCAACTGGTGCCGGTGTCCCAGAGCCGCACGCCGTTGATCGTGACCGTGGGCCAGTTGACACGGCCATGAAAACTCATGGAAAACAGCTTGGCCGGGATCGGGGGCCCGGAGGAGCGTCTCTGCACGATCACCACACTCGAAGCACTGGCGCCCTCCATGCTGGCGCTGACCGTGGCCGTTCCTTCGCCGGCGCTGGTCACCAGACCCGCATCATCCACCGCGGCAATCTCCAGCGGAGTCGCGGTCCAAGTCACGCTGGCTGTGACGTCTTGCTGGTGGTTGTCCTCATAGGTCGCGACCGCTTTGAACTGAGCAGTCTCTCCTTCGTCCAGGGACACGTTGGAAGGGGACAATTGCAAGGAAGCGAGGGCCGAAGACGGTGGTGTTGATTGATTCTGTCCGCTGGAGCCGCACGCCACCAGAGCGATTGCAATAAGGAAGATTAGAGCACAGAAGAATACGGCGTTCCGTTTGGGGGTCACGGAGTCCCTCCCGCTATGTCACCGGTAACTAAGGTGATACTTTACGAGCAGACTAGCCGCCCCAGCCGGGGGCCCGGTAGGTCACGAAAGGACATCAAGGATATCCGCCCAGGTAC
>Ga0335070_10000400_pt1 | contig 49194 bp, 41 predicted proteins | sample Lox_Sample_13_FD_206722 | JGI IMG/M metagenome (GOLD analysis project Ga0335070, IMG submission 206722) | Soil microbial communities from Loxahatchee National Wildlife Refuge, Florida, United States - Lox_Sample_1.3 | ecosystem: Environmental > Terrestrial > Soil > Wetlands | place: USA...
ACAGTGGGCTGGATCTCGAGAAAGAAATCTCGACTCCGGTCGAGGTGGAGCTTTTTTCTTGACATCCCTTTTTATAGAACTCATTGACCCGTCTTCGTGGACTTACGTGGCCACCAGTAAGGAGCATCGACAAGAATAGGCGCGATAAGCGCGGCAATGCAGACTCCGATCAGAAGAATCGTAGTTTCGCCCCCCCTCACCGCGTATCAATCCCAAACCCCAGAATCGCGTTCACTTCCACCGGCTCGTCGCCGCGAAACGCGGGGCGGAATTTCCAGTTGGCTAGGGCCGCGAGCACTTTGCTGGCCAGCTCTTTGGGGGCCGGCTCGAGCAGCCGCGGGTTTCGAATCACTCCCGAGCGGTCCAGAACGCAGCTGATGACCAGCCGCGCCCGATGAAGGTTGGCCGGGAGGTCAGCCCGAATGGGCGCAGGCGGCGTCAGGTCGGCCCCATTGGCGCGCGTCGCCGAGTTGGGATCGGCAAATTGCAGGACCGCTGTCCCCAAGGTGGTGTCGATATAGATGGTGTAATTGTCACCCTTGAGCGCGCCATAAAAATTGAATGCGCCTCCGGAACGTGAACTGGCGACAATGGTGATGTCCGGCCCCTGTCGGCCCGTGCCCGCGGAGGAACGCCCGGGGACCGATGGTTCGCTTCCGCCCGAACTGAAGCTGGGCAGGGTGACGATGTTGCTGCTCCCACCGCTAACCGATACGCCTGGAATCGGAGGCTTGCCGCCGGTTCCGCTGCCCGCGCCGCCGGGCCCGGGATAAGGTGAAATCCCTCCCCGCGCCAGCGTGTCGGAGCCTCGGCCCGTGCCTTCCTTGCCCGCTCCCGGACCTTCCCCGGCTAATCCGCTCCCTGGGCCGTTGCCCCGGCCAATGCCATTGCCGCCGCCCGATCCACCTAGTCCCGGCTTATCGCCACCTGCGGGTGACAGGGCCAGCGATCCTGCGCCACCTCCACCCGGCACGCCCAGCTGGGACCCCGGACGGTTTGAAACCACAACTCCGTTGCCAGCGACGCTGCCGCCGTGGCTGGGAGGCGCAGCGACTGCGCCCACATCCAGCGGCCCGCCCAGCCCTGCGCCGCGGTTACCGGTTCCGCGCCCACCGAGCGAGCTATCCCTCGTCACCGTAGGAGGCGGCGGTACCACCGCGCCCAGTCCTCCACCCAACCCGCTCACCGGCTGGTGCGACAGCCCACCACCTGCGACCTGCACGGGCGGCGGCACCACGGTCGCGGTCCCCAATCCGTTGCCCATTCCGCCCAGCGCGCGGTGCTCGGCGACAGCGGGGCCAACCTGCACCGGCGGAGGGATGACCTGCCTGCGCAACTCTCCCGGACCAAAGCCCGGTCCGCTGGATGCGATATCGTGCGTGATTTGTGGAGGCGGGGCAATGACCACCGGCGCGGGCAAAGTGAGCTTGGGATTTAGATTGGCGATCTGCTCGGGCGCCGAAACCGGCGGAGGAACCACCGTCTCTGCGCGATTACCCGGCAAATGCAGAGACGCGAGGTTCTGCCGCAAGGGCGCAGGCGCCGGAGGAATCACGCTGGCGTTCAGCGCCGGCGCAGGCTGCAACTTGTCGCGCTGCACGTCCGCTGCTGGAGGTACAACCGTCTGCGGGATGGCCGGAGCGCGCAGGGAAGATCTCAGTCCTTCCGCCGGGGGCGGCCCGGGAATCGGCCGATAGGCCAGCAGGTTGGCGACAGGAGCATCAGAGCGCGGCAATTTCAAGTTGGGGGCATCCACCACCTGCTCGCGCAGCGAATTGCCCCGTGACACGCGGATGGTCTGCGTGCGGTGCCGCCCCTCGCGGCCGCCCGCCCGCCCGCTGCGTCCCGCCTGCGCCCCGCCGACGTCCTGGGTGCGCGGCAGCTCATCCCCGGAGAAATAGAGAATGTCGTACTTGGGCAGGGGCGGGGCAACGTAAGGATGCATGAACGCCAGCTTTGTCGGCAGAACAATCACCGCCACCAGCAGCGTGGCTTCCAAAACCCAGCAAGCCAACATCCCGCGGTAGGGCCACAGCCCGGTTGGGGCCTCGCCCGCCAACCGTTCGGGAGACCGCCCCAGGGCTGGCCGGATCGCGGTCAGGAACTCCTGCCACGGCGACGACCACTCCACCAGCAACTTGGGCGAGTCGTTCAAGTGTGGCAGACCTCCGGCCTCGGCTCCAGCCCGATCTCGATCTCATCGCCTAGCGCAGTCCCGGTCGCATGCAGCGTCTGTCGCGGCAATTCGAGCACCGAAGCCGCCCGCATCCGTACCGGGGCAACGCGCCAGGGTTGCAGATTTTCCTCCAGATGGATTACGACTTTGTCGCCATCCAGGTAAACCACATCAATGGGGAAGAGCATGGCGAAGGTGTGTACTCCATGCGAGGGCTCAATCCACAATCCGTGTCCTGCGGGAAAACTTCCGGCATCCCTGCCCATCAACCCGCGAAGACGCGACCAGTGGGTCTGGGCGATGCACAAATGTGTGGCCAGATAGGCGTGCCGCGTCCGGTTAAAAGCATAACCTGTGCATTGCGCTACTGGCATCACAACTCCTGGGTCCGGTCCTCTCTCGGGGGAACGTTCATCGCCCTCCCTGGGGTACCAGCGTACGGTACAACTGAATGATGGCCGGTCCCAGAGTCACGAAGATTATGGAAGGCAGTACAAATAAAACGAGGGGGATCACCATTTTGATCGTGGTCTTGGCAGCCTGTTCCTCCGCCCGTTGCCGGCGCTCGGTGCGCAGCGAGTCGGAATGCACGCGCAACGCCTGGGCCACGCTGGTGCCGAAGCGGTCGGTCTGTACCAGCGTTCCCACCAGGGAGCGGATATCGTCCACCCCGGTGCGCTCCACCAGATTGCGCAAAGCCTCCGGCCGCGGCTTGCCGGCCCGCATCTCCAGGTTCACCAGATGGAACTCGTCGCTCAGGTCGGGATGAGCGTGACGCAGGTCCTCACCCACGCGCATCATGGCCTGGTCCAGGGCCAGTCCGGCTTCGACGCAGATTACGGTGAGGTCCAGGGCATCAGGCAGGGCCAGGCGGATGCGTTGCTGGCGGTCGCGGATCAAGCGCTTCAGCACGAAGCGGGGCAGGAAGAAGCCGAATCCCATCACTCCAATGAGCAGCAGCGGAGAACTCACCCCGCTGATCGCCACTGCTACGGCCACTGCCAGCAGGGCCACGGCAACGCGGCTGCCGACGTACACGGTGAGATGGCGCGGCTCGCGATAGCCCGCCTGGATGAGCCATTGCCGGGTGCGCGACACCTCCGAGGGGGACAGGGGCAACGCTTTGCTCAGGGGATCGAGGGCCTGTTCTAGGCGCTCCTTGAACGCCGGCTTCTCCTTGGGTTGGGCGCGCTGCCAGCCCAGCGCGCGCAAGCGCGAACCCAGCACCGAAGAGGGAGCGTAGGCCGCGGCGGCAAAGGAGAAGACCGCCATAACCACGGTCAGGAAAACTACGATGGCAAGCGCCAGCGTCAGCGTCATCTCTACACCTGAATCTGAATAATCCTGCGGATCACAAAATAACCAACGGTCTGCAGGGTAATGCCCACCACCACCAGCGTATGCCCGATGGGATCGGCGAAAAGCGGGCGGATGAAAGATGGATTCATGAGCAGCATGCTCACCACAATCACCGGCGGCAGTCCCATCAGCAGCATCATGGTGAGCCGCCCCTGGGCGGTGTACACCCGCACCTGGCGCATGATCTTGAAGCGTTCGCGAATCACGTAGGAAAGGTTGTCGAGAATCTCGGCCAGGTTGCCGCCGGTTTCCCGTTGCAGCATGACCGCGGTGACGAAGAATTTCACGTCCACCAGGGGCATACGCTCCGTCAAGTTGAGCAGCGCGTCGCGCACGGGCATGCCGAACTTCTGTTCTTCAAACAGCTTGCGAAACTCGCCGGCCACGGGCTCGTTGATCTCGTTGGTGATCAGCTCCAGCGCGGTGGTAAAAGCGTGCCCGGCCCGCACCGCGCGCGCCAACGTGTCGATTGCCTCCGGAAACAGCTCTTCAAACGTGCGGAAGCGCCGGGCGCGCCGGTAGGAGGCGAAGGAATAAGGCATCAGGCCGCCGATCACCGCCGCGACTGCCGCGAAGAACCCCGACCCCGTTGCAAGCAATACAACTATGCCCAGCGCCACGGCGACGACCATACACAGGAAAAGGAAGTTTCCCGCGCGCATGTCGAGGTCCGCCTGCGCCAGCATGATCTGCAGATTGGCGATGCGTGCCGAGCGCCGCAGCAGCGTGTCCACTGCCGGGATCTCGCTCAGCATCTCGTCCCGCAGCAGCGCCAATTCTTCTGTGGGCTCGCGTTCTGCCGGCTTCTCGACCGTCGCCAGGCGTTCCCGGATCAGGCGGGCCCGGGCATTGCGCTGATCGAGCAGCGACCCCAAGGCGAACAAGCCCAGCGAGACCAGCAGGAAGACAGTAATCGCGACGAAAACTACCATGGCAAGGCCCCGGCTCCGCTAAACCTCCATCTTGGATTCAAACAACGCGGGACGCAAGCGGCATCCGGCCGTAGCCAGGCGGTCGGCAAACTTGGGCCGGATACTCGTGGCGTGGAACGTGCCTCTCACCTTCCCACTCTCATCAATCCCCTTACGCTCGAAGACGAAGATGTCCTGCATGGCGAGAACGTCGTCTTCCACTCCCGTCACTTCGGAAATGGTGATCACCTTACGAGAGCCGTCGGACAGACGCGCAATCTGCACCACCGCGTGAATGGCGGACGCGATCTGCTGCCGCACCGCGTGCTCCGGAATGTTGAGGTTGGCCATGGAGAACATGTTTTCCACCCGGGCCAGAGCGTCGCGCTGCGAGTTGGCGTGCACCGTGGTCAGCGAGCCTTCGTGGCCGGTGTTCATGGCCTGCAACATGTCGAAGGCCTCCTCGCCGCGCACCTCGCCCACCACGATCCGGTCCGGGCGCATACGCAAACTGTTGATCACCAGTTGCCGCTGCCGCACCGCGCCCTTGCCTTCGATGTTGGGAGGCCGGGTCTCCAGTCGCACCACGTGCTCCTGTTTCAATTGCAGTTCGGCGGCGTCCTCGATGGTCACGATGCGCTCCGAGTTGGGAATGTACCCGGAGAGCACATTCAGCAACGTGGTCTTGCCGGCGCCGGTTCCGCCGGAAATCAGGATATTCAGCCGCCCCTTCACCATCGCCGAAAGCAGTTCCAGCATGGGCTCGGTCAAGGTTTTGTTCTCGATCATGTTGCGGGCAGTGACCGGATCCCGGCCAAAACGCCGGATGGAAAGGCACGGCCCGTCAATCGCCAGCGGTGGAATGATGGCGTTCACGCGCGAGCCGTCGGTCAGGCGCGCATCCACCATGGGAGACGACTCGTCCACTCGCCGTCCCACCCGCGACACGATGCGGTCGATGATTTGCATCAGGTGCTGGTCATCCTTGAAGCTCAGGCCGGTCGGTTCCAGCTTGCCGCCGCGCTCCACATATACGCGGTCAAAGCGGTTGACCAGGATGTCGGAGATGGTCGGGTCCTTCAGCAGGGGCTCCAGCGGGCCCAGGCCGAAGATCTCGTCCAGAATCTCCCGTGCCAGCCGCTCGCGCTCGGCAAAGCTGAGGGGCACGGCCTCGCTGTTCACCGTGTTGCGGATCAGCAGCAGCACTTCCTCGCGGGCGGTGTCGCTGGGCGTGCGCCCCAGTTTTTCCAGGTCCAGGCGGTCGAGGATCTTGCGATGCAGATCGGCCTTTACCTGCTGGTATTCACTTCGCTCAAAGGTTTGTACGTTCGCCATGAGTTACCTACACCGTCTTGAACAGCGACCAGGCCGTGCGCTTGACTTCTTCATCGTTCTCCGTCAGGCGCGCCGCCAACCCCGCAAACGAGCGCGCAATCTCGGTATGGTTCTGCTGCATGAGCGGGATTCCGCGATCGATGGCCGTAGACACCGCAAAATACTGGTTGGGGATCTTCCACAGCAGCTTGACTCCGGCCGCGGCCTCGGCATCGGCTTCACTGAACCCCGGAATCTTGCGGAAGCGGTTGAGCACCAGGCCCACTCGCTCGCGGCCGCCGGTTTCGCCGAGATACTGCTGGACCCGCGCCGCGCTCCACAGCGAAGCCACATCTGCGTGCGCCACCAGCAGCACCACCTCAGAGAGGTTGCAGACCAGGCGCGTGGTTGCATCCATGCGGGAAGAGGCGTCCACCACCACATAGCGGAAGTGGCTCACCAGCATGTCGAACAGACGGGCAAACTCCGCGGTCGAGGGTTCCACCGCCTGGGGAGCGCTGGTTCCGGCCAACAGTTGCAGACCGCCGCCGTGCCGCGTCATGAAGCTTTCCAGCAGGGAACTGTCCAGCCGGTGCAGGTTGCGGATGGCATCCGCCACGCTGAACAGCGGCTTCAGATTCATGTGCAGCGATGCATGGCCCAGAGGAGCGATGTCCACCAGCGCCACGCTACCATGCGCCGATTGCAAAGCCAGCGCCACATTCACCGCGACGGTAGTGGCGCCGCTGCCGCCTTTGGCATTCACCACGGTAAACACTTTCCCGCGGGCGCCTTCGCGGTGGACCTTGCGCTGCGCTGCGGTCAGGCGCACGAAGGCTTCCAGAAGATCGGTAGTGGTAGTGGGCCGTTCGATGTACTCCCGGGCGCCGGAGCGCATGGCGTTGACGATGATGTGGGGCTGCGACATGCTGCCGATGGCAAACAGCGCCGACTCCGGCAGTTCCTGGTGCAGCAGCTCAATGGTGCGCAGTGCCGTTACGGCGTTATCCGCCGGGATATCCACCAAAATGACCTCAGGATTGGCAGCCTGAATCCGGCGCACCACCGGATCGGTGGCGGCCACGGGAAAGGTCCCAGCCGTATGCACGGCGCGCGCCACGCTGGTGCCATCCACCAACACCTGAAGCACCGCCCGCTGTTCGCCGTCTGCGGCGACGATAACTACTGAAAGTTCGGGCATGATCCCGCGTGGGCCCCCAAGTCTCCCCTATAAACTCGACCGCTGATCCAGGTTGCTAGTGGCCATCCTCTGACGTCTTACTTCGACGGCTTCTTTCCGTCAAACTTCTCCTTGTCCATAAACGGCTGCGGATATGTTGGTGTCGCCGGCTTCTCTGTGCTCGGCGAAATCCGCCGCGCCGTGCACAGTACCATCAGTTCTGTCTTGCTCTTCTGCGCATTCTTGCTCTTGAAGAAATTCCCCAGGATCGGGATGTCTCCCAGCCCGGGAATCTTGTTTACGATCGTGGTCACCCGGTTGTCCATCAGGCCGGCAATCACGAAGCTTTGCCCATCCTGGATTTCAAACTCGGTGTCCGCGCGCCGCGTGCTCAGGGCCGGTACCGTAAACCCCTGGATCGTAATGCCGTTGGTGAAGTCCAATTGGCTTACCTCGGGCACCACCCGCAGGTGAATGTTGCCGTTGGGCATGATCACCGGCGTAAACTTTAGCCTAACCCCAAACTCCTTAAAGGAGATAGTTACTGCGGTAAACCCTTGCCCCGGCTGCACGATCGGGAAGGGAAACTCGCCTCCCGCGAGGAAACTGGCTTCCTTGCCGTTGACCGCAATCAGGTTGGGCTCGGCCAGGATCTGCAGCAGGTTCTTCTGTTGCAGGGCCTGGATCACTGCTCCGAAATTGACATCCGTACGGAAGAGAAACAAGTTCAGGGCATTGTTAACCGTGAGCGTCGGTGTGGTAACGGAGGTGGTCGTCCCGCCGGTGCTGGACGTTGTTGTGCTGGTGCTGGATACCGAGATGCCTCCAAATTGCCCGGTGGTGCTACCGGCCACAGTCTTCGCGTTACCCGGCGTGAAGAGGTTCACCCCGAGCTGCTGCACCGCGGTGCGGTCCACCTCCGCGAACTTTACCTCCAACAAAACCTCCTGGGCCCCCACCGGACCAAACGTCAGCACGTTCACCACGTTCTTTGAGTAGGCTTGCGCGATCATGCCCGCCCGCTTGGCCACGTCCTCGGTGGATACATGTCCCGAGAGCACGATGGCGGAGCGCGAGGGCGTCACCGTGATTTGTTCTTCCGGGAATACGCTTCTTTCTTCTTCGGCAGCTGCACTGACGTCCACATCCACCCGCAAATCGAAGCTGCGCGAGCGTTCCAGTTCGTCCCAGATCAACAGCGAAACCTCGCCCGCCGAGCGCCCATGCACCAGGATCTGGGTGGGCGTGACCACAATCGCGTCGGCCACACTGGGATCCGTCACGGAAACCCGCTTCAGACGTTCCGTCGTGTTGATCAGCAGCGACTTGCCCACCAGCACCCGCAGCGGAGCCGCGCCGGTGGCTTCCGGCGGGGGCGCCTGCGCAGTGGCGGCTGGACCCTGGTTCGAAGGCTGCTGGGCCGCTCCCTGGGGGTCCGGGGCGGTCGGCGGCTGCTGCGAGTTGGCAACACTCGCTGTCACCACCAGTAACAGAACCGCCAGCGTTGTCGCGGTCAAATTCCTGATTTTCCCCTGCGGATTCTCCCTGCCGTGGGAGCCAATGGGCATTTTCCCTGACCTCGCAAGCTTTGTGCTCAGAATTTGGTTACATCCTTCTTGTCCCCGCGGATCACCTCAATCTCGTACACCGCCGGCGCTGGCGGAGGCGCGACTGCATTGTGCTTGGGCTTGACGTGCGGAGCCGTGGGCGCGGGAGGGGCAGAAACAGTCTTGTAGAGCGCTCCCGACCTCACCGCCGCCAACTCCTCCTGCCTGGTATCGAGGGGGTTGCGCAGCGCCAACTGGATATGTCCTTGGGTGCTGGCCATGACCAGCCTTTGGGCGTCATCCGGCGAGACCAGCAGGGTGATTACCGGAGCCATCTGCGGATCGCCGGTCGAGTTGCGCTCCAGCTTCTGCCCGGTCGCAATCACGGCAACATTTTCCAGCACCGTGGTGGTTTGCTGTTCGGCCGATCCTCCCGGATTGCCCGTCAGCAATACGTCCACCCGTGTGCCCGGCAACACAAAACCGGCCACCGCGGTCGTGTCATTCACCCGCACCGAGACAGCCCGCATTCCTGGCGGGATCAGAGCCGGCAGACCGGCGCCGGCATTCTCCGCTGCCAGCTTGCTCGGCAAAATAAACTCCCCCTGAGAGATCGGCAGCACCACACCCCGCCCGATCACCGACTCCGCCTTCTGGTAGATATGGGGGGGCAGGTCACCCGCAGGCATGCGCACTACCTTCACGTCCTTGTCTGCAATCTTGGCGCCCACTTGCAGGTTCCCGGTGGCGATGACGACATCCACTCCCGGACGGTTGTCTGTGGCCGTCCGCGACTGTAGATTGCGGTAAACGCTCATGCTAACGAGCGCCCCCAGCGCCAGGGCGACAAATCCAATGAGTATCAGCCGATTGCGATTCATCACTGCTCCTCAGAAATCCAGACAACCGCGTATGGGACGTTGCGAATACGGCGGGACCAGCCAGTGGCCTTGCTGACATCCCTTGGGTGTTACGGCTGAACTGCCACCGGCAGGGGCAGCTTGAATCGGCGCGCCTGAGGATGACAAGTTGGCGCGCCGCAAGCGACGGCAATACTCGCTTGTCGGCAGTCCCTGTCCAGTTTCAGCCACCATGCCTGCCGGAATTCTGCTTCTGTCCTTTATTGAATGGAGCTGGCGACCGATGAGAAGACATTATTGGCACTGCCACCAATCAGCCGGATCGTTCCCACCACGATCACCAGGATCACCGCCAGCATCACTGCATACTCCGCGATGTCCTGCCCTTCATCCTCCCACCAGAGCCTGCGGAGAATGTCGTTCATATCAAGCCCCTCCCCTGAATTCAGGCGTCCGGCCAGATTCCCGCCCGTTGCTGTGCAATTGTCTGCACATCCGTACGCTTGCACGGTAAACAATGTTTGCGTGAACAATTCAGAGATGTTCTCAACCTTTCCTGCCCATAATACTCTGACCCGTCCCGGCGCGAACGAACAATTTCTTGCACATGCGCAATTCGGTGCACGGCCTCCTACTGAATGGAGCTAGCCACCGAGGAGAATACGTTGTTGGCCGATTTCCCAATCAACTGCACAGTCGCCACTACAATGGCCAGAACGACCGCCAACATAACTGCGTATTCCGCGATGTCCTGCCCTTCTTCCTCGCGCCACAATCGAGTGTAGCTTGGTTTCATCTTCGACCTCACATGCAACGAAGTGGGCGGGGAGGACGCCGAGGTCGGCTCGAGTTCAAGCTTGTTTCTGTTCCGCTTCGTCAAGTTGTACTTGTACCGGGATAGCCACGCTGGCAACACCCGGTTACTGCCCCTAATCATACCCCACCCATGCCGAATCTAATAGATTCTGCCTAGGTTACCACCCCGGCAAAGGGAGCAAATTGGCGTCGGGACTCTTTTGTCGCTGAAAACATTGCGTTTGCTTGAAACCTTGTGGTGTTGGGTTACACAGCTGGGCTCACGGGGCTCGAACCAAGACCACGGCCTGGGAATCCTGGTAAATCTGCTTCCAGGTGGGCTCTGCCCGTAGGGCGGTAACCAGGGGCGCTTCAGGGGGCAGGACCACGCTACGGACTTGCCAGCGCTGCAGTTCCTGCCGCCAGTGATCTGTCAAGAAATAGGTCGCGGCGAACTGGTCCATGAACGCATCGCCGTAAAGATCCGCCCTGCCGTCGATGTAGACCCGGTACTCCGGATACAGCTTCCAGATGAGATACCCACCCCAATTGTAGTGGTTCAGAAGCGGCTGGGGAGGCCGTTGCACCGCCAGAAACGCCACCGCCGCGGCAGGAAAATGCTCCGCTTCCACCTCGCTCTGATGCCTGACCACATAACTCACCCGCACGCCGGCGAAAATGACCGCCGCCGCCAGCAGCCCGGCATTCACCAGCGCCTTTCCCCGGAAGGCGTGCCTGCGTGCCAACCCCGTCTGCGCCCCGCACCGATCCTCCAGAAGAGCTTGCGCCAGACCACTCAGGATCGGCGCCGCCACCAACACATAGACGGGGACGTGGCGCACTGAGCGTAGCGCCGCCGCCGTCATCACCAGCAGCAAGAGCATTTCCCGCGGACGCACGCGCCGCGGAGCCAATCCCAGTCCCACCATGGTCGCCAGTACCATCAACAAGACCGGCAAAGAGCGCGCCTGGTGGAAATTGGGCGAAGCCCATTCCGCGATGTATTTCTGCATGGCGGGAGACCGCAGGGTTTGGAAGGGATAGAAATACATCTTCACTCCGTTAGGATTGAGCGAAACCATCCCCACGCAGATCGTCATCACGATCGCCAGTTTGCGCAGCCGCGGACCAGCCTGCGCCCAGGCCTCCGTCCCGAACGCCACGTCAAGCGCGCCCCCTGCGAGAAACAACCCCATCAGCGCGATGCCCAGGGCGTACTCGCCGTGCAGGTTTACCCACAGTAGGGTCAGCGGCGGCATCCACCACAACCAGCTTGGGTGGGCATCCGAGCGTTCGAGGATCACGAGGAAAATGCTGGCCAGCAGCAGGGACAGCATGAGCGGCCGCACACCCCAGGAGGGCACCGACGCGATGCCTGCCCACACAGTCATTGCGCCGGCAATATAAGGACCTCCTGCGCACCGTCCAAACACCAGCAGCATCGTGACTGCGGTGATCAGGCCAAAGGCTACTATCAATCCGGCCCAGCCTCCCCAGCGATACAAGTTGTAAATCAGAACATCCGACAACCACTCATGAGCCACCCAGGCCTGTCCGTACCTGGTGTAGGAATAAGGATCGGTGTGCGGCACCCTGTGACTGGCGGTGATCACTTGCCCGGTGCGCAGGTGCCACCAGGCGTCCGGATCGGTCATGGGGCGGGCAGCCATCGCGAACAAGCCCAGCGCGACGATTCCCACAAAGACGCGACGCGTATCGAGCCACGAAGTCACGGAGGCTGGCATCATACCGCGACTGGCCACGGGGATGTAGAATCGGCTGGCCTTGCTCGGCTGTACTCATGAGAAGCAACCCCTTCAACCCGTTGTTGCTCCTGTTTCTGGCGGGCATGCTGGTGGTACAGGTCACGGCGTTCTGGAACGTGCGTGATCTGATTCGCGCCGGCTACCCTGACTTCACCATTTTTTACTCGGCGGGAAGCATTGTGCGCACTGGCTTGGGCAGCCAGCTGTATGACGACAACACGCAATATCGCGCGCAGAAGGAATTCGCCGCCGGAGTGCACATTCGCCAGGGCCCGCTGCCTTTCAACCACCCGCCGTTCGAAGCCCTCCTGTTTCTCCCGTTCACCTACCTGCCGTACTTCACCGCGTATGTTCTTTGGGGGCTGCTCAATCTCCTGATCCTCATCGCCCTGCCCTTGCTGTTGCGGCCCCATGTTTCCCTCCTGCAACGAGCTTCGCCCATGCTCTGGTCTTTTGCGGCACTGGCTTTCTTCCCCGTCTTTGTCGCTCTGCTGCAGGGACAGGACGTGCTGGTGCTTGTGCTTCTGCTGGCCTTGGCCTTTGTGGCGTTGAAGAACAACTCAGACTTTGCCGCCGGCTGTTGCCTGGGACTGGGGCTCTTCCGTTTCCACCTTGTGTTGCCCCTGGTGTTCATGCTCCTTTTGCAGAAGCGCGTCAAAGCATTTTCTGGATTTTGCGCGGTGGCTTTGGCCTTGCTGTTGATTTCTGTGGCTGTGGTTGGCATGACCACGACCTGGCATTACCCGTGGTATGTTTGGCAGGTCGAAAAGGTCATGGGTCGCGGATCCATTGTCCCATCCGACATGCCGAACCTCCGTGGCCTGCTGGACGGCATCCTGACTCCCTGGACCACGCCCCGGTTCACCACCATCAGCGTGATTGTGGTTTCACTGGTCTTCGCCGTGTTTGCTGCCCGTAAGTGGCGCAGCGGGGCAAGAGCAACTCATCTGCCGCTGGGTTTCGCCCTCCTGGTGGTTACCACCGTCCTGATCAGCTATCACGCTTTCGCCTACGACCTGAGCCTGTTGCTTGTGCCGGTGGCATTGCTCTTGGATTACCTGGCGGAAAGCACCTCACTAACCGGCCGCACCAGACTTGTCTTGCTGGTGCCCATTCTGGTGCTCTTCTTCAGTCCGCTTCACATGGTGCTGTGGCTGCACTACGGTCGGTTGAACCTTCTCGCCCCGGTACTGCTGGTGTGGTGGTGGGGAATTGCGCAGGCGATATCGTCACGCGACGCACCATCCTCTCAAGCCATGGCGTAGAAGCCGACCTCACCCGGGCAAAGTTGTACCATGTGACGGCTTGACACTGGGCTCGATTGCTTAGCAACCCCAAATTCGGCCTGCTTCTCTCCCTGCTCCTCGCTGGCGGCATGTGGTTCTACGTCCAGCATGTGCTCATTGCCTATCAGCGCGCCGATGCCGCCGCCCACGACCGTCCCCGAGGCAATCTCTCCGATCTCTATCCGCGTTGGCTGGGCGCGCGTGAACTGCTCCTCCATCACCGCGACCCATACAGCGCGGAACTGACCCGCGAGATTCAGACTGGTTATTACGGACGCCCGCTCGATCCCCGCCGTGCGAGCGATCCCAAAGATCAGCAGGGCTTTGCTTACCCCCTGTATGTGGTCTTTCTGCTGGCGCCCACGATCACTCTTCCGTTCTCCGCGGTGCAGATCGGGTTCCGCTGGTTTCTCATTGCCCTGACCGCAGCCACCGTCCCGTTGTGGTTGCGCGCATTGGGCTGGCGCCCGTCAAAGATTACGCTGGCCATTCTGACCATCCTCACACTGGGCAGTTTTCCCGCGGTGCAGGGAATCAAGCTGCAACAATTGACCCTGCTGGTGAGCGGACTCCTCGCCGGATGCGCCGCCTTGTTGGCAGCGGGTCATCTTTTGCTTGCCGGGGTGCTGCTGGCGCTGGCTACGATCAAGCCGCAACTCGCGCTTCCCCTCGCTGCCTGGTTGCTGCAGTGGTCACTCAGCGACTGGCGAAACCGCCAGCGCTTGTTCTGGGGATTTGCCGCAACCATGGCGGCTCTGCTGGCCGGCGCCCAGTACGTACTGCCCGGATGGATTCCTCGCTTTCTGGACGCGCTGGCGGCCTATCGCGATTACACCCAAGGCGCCCTCTCGGTCTTGGATCTGCTCACCAACGCTATCCTGGGACGAATCCTCACCGCGCTGGTTCTGCTTGGATTGGTGGCCGTGTGCTGGCGCATGCGCCGCACTCCGGCGGATAGCGACCGTTTCGCCCTGGTTGGGGCGCTTGTGCTCGCCGCAACCATCGTCGTGATTCCGATGTTTGCACCCTACAATCAGCTCTTGCTGTTGCCAGCCATTTTCCTGCTGGTCCAACACAGGAGCATCCTCTGGGGGAAGAGTGTGCCTCTGCGCCTGGCGGTCAGCGTGGCCGCCCTCATGGTTTTCTGGCCGTGGCTGGTGGCGCTGGCTCTAGCTGCAGTTTCGCTCGTGCTGCCGCCCGAGTCCGTGCAGCGCGCATGGTTCGTGCCCTTCTACACCAGCAATGCGATTCCGGTCGCAGTTCTGGCCCTCTTTGCCTTCCTCATGCGCCGTCTCCAACATCCAACTTAGGCCTCGGGCTGCTGTCGTGTGCTTAGGTATGCCCCTGTGACGGAGGCAAGAAACATGATCAGCGTCAACACCCCCACATACCCGTAAACGTGCCCGACCAGCAGGAATACGTGTAGCGGTGGGAGAAACAAGCTGATGAGGGTGATCTGTTGAACCCAGCGCAGCCACTCTGGCAAAGAGGCCGTCGAGGACTGGCGCCAGAGCAACGCCATCGGCAGCAGGAGCAGGCTCAAGTCATGAGGACTGAGGTGGTAGCTCACCAGCGTCGCCGCCATCACCGCGTTCGCGAAACTCAGGTCCGTCCCCGCCCGATTAGAGTTCCAGATCGCGCATCCAAGAATGAGAAGCGAGCTGGCTGCAGTTAAGGGAGTCCACGCCGACGCGGGAAACAGCAGCGCGATGAGGCCGCGGAGATTGGCCATCTCTTTAGGATGAATGCCCGCCAGCGGCAATCCGCTCATCTCCACCAGAAATTGTGCGTAAGCCACAAACCACCCCCACCCGGAGATGGCTGCCGACACCAGCGCCAGCAGGATCCCGACTGCCGCAAAGCCGGCCAACAGCCTCCAGCGCTTTGCAAACAAAGCGACGGCCGCGATGGGAAGCACCAGGTGAAACTTGAACAACCCGCACGCCAGCAGCGCACCCGCGAGCAACGGCCGCTCGCGCTTCAGCGCGGCGAATGTCAGCGTCAGCAGAAGCAGCAGCAGCACCGAATCCTGCCCCTGAATGAGATTCAGCAGCACCGGCGCAAACAGCCAGGCCCCCGCCGCCGGCAGCCGCCAGTCCCACTGAGGGAGCACATACGGCGCCAGAATGCGCGCTGTCACGAGCAGCAGCCCCACGTTCAGCAGAGACCAGAGCAGATAGGCGCGCTCGATGGGCCACCGCGCCAACGGCAGGTACACCAGGAGTTCAAACGGCGGATGATTGAAGTATGTCCCCACGCGGCCCGTGTACCTGGCCTGGAATTCCCGCTGTGCGGCTGCGTTGTACAGTTGACGGCCCACACCCTCGCGAACCATGTGCGCGGCCGCGTAGAACTCCGGGAAATCCGTTCCTTGCTCTATCCGCGGGAAGCCGCGCGCCAGGAGCATGGCCACCCCCGCCAGCATCGCCAACAGCAGCAGATTTTTCACCAGCAGCCGCATAGCCTGTTCCCTGCGCCGCTGCAGTCTAGCACCGACGCTTGCATTGTCCGGGGGCAAGGATTAGGCTTCTCAAACCGCCGGCAGGATTTTCGCCGTCGATATTGCGAAGCTCGTTTGCGGGGTTGAATTTCGGAGGATGCCATGACCACCCTCAAGATGGAGACCCGGGTAGCCGACGGGGTCACGATTGTCTCTTGCTACGGCCGCATTGTCTTTGGGGAGGAGTCCAACGCCCTGCGCGACACCCTTAAGCAACAGCTGGCCTCCACCCGGCAGATCGTGCTCAACCTCTCCGGCGTCACCTATATTGACAGCGGCGGCCTGGGCACACTGGTGGGGGTATATTCTTCGGCCCGCGCCGGAGGCGCCGACATCAAACTCACCGGCCTCGGCCAGCGCTTGCGCGACGTGCTGCAAATCACCAAGCTGGTCACGGTGTTTGAGGTGTACGACAGCGAGGCAGACGCCATTGCCGCCTTTCACCGTGGCGCAGCCTGAGTCCGCGGTTCGTCGCTCGAGGGAACAAGGCTGCAGCCAACCGGGAGCCGGGGTAGCCTCTTCCCGTCGGCTTCTATTCCTGTCATTATTCTCTTAACGGACGTCGCGCCATGTGGAGGGCGTCCGCCGCCGCGCCATGACGATTCAGACCACGACCGGGGCCCCAGCCGAACCAGTGTCGGGAATCTTCCCTACGCTGGTGTACGTGCATGGCAGCGATCAACGCACCATTACCTTGGATCACAGTCCCTTCACCGTGGGTCGGAAGGTTGACAAAGATCTGGTGATCGCCGATCCCCGGGTCTCCCGCGACCACGCCCTCATCGTCTCGGAAAACGGCCAGTTCGCGGTGGTGGACCAGGGCAGCAAGCACGGCACCTTCGTCAATGGCGAGCGCGTGGAACGCCACACGCTGGAGCGCAACGATCGCCTGGAATTCGGCGTCCGCGACGTCGCCTACGTCATCTTCCATCCCCAGCACGCCACCTCCAACACCGCCCGCGAGTTTCTCAGCCAGATCTCTGGCATGCAGATCTCCACCGAGACCACCGACCTGGAGAAGCTGACGCTCTTTCTCGAAGCCGCGCGCAAGCTCAACACCATCGGCGTGCTGGACGAAATCCTGGTTACCCTGCTCGACGCCACCCTCAAACTCACCCGCGCCGAGCGTGGCTACGTCTTTCTGAAAAACGAAGACGGCAACTTGCGCCTGGCCGCCGGCCGCAACTCCAAGGGCGAACCCCTGCTCGACGACAAGACCATCTCGCACTCCATTCTCGATGATGCGCTTAAATCCAACTCAGAGTTTGTCATCACCGATACCAGCGCGTCGCTCGATCTGAAGGCCCGGCAGAGCATCGTCGACTACGATCTGCGCACCGTGATCTGCATCCCCCTGCGCAAGCCGCAGGTGCAGGCTACGCGCGATCTCGAAGCGGCCGCGCCTTCCGGAGCGGTGGGAGAGGTGATGGGCGCGCTCTACGTGGATTCCCGCTTCGCCTCGCGCGACATCTCCAGCGTCAGTAACGACATTCTGCGCGCCATCGCGACCGAAGCTGCCTCGCTGATCGAGAACGCCCGCCTGGTGCAGGCCGAGGAGTCCGCCCGCCGCTATCAGCAGGAGCTGGCCATCGCTGCTTCCATGCAGCAGGGCCTCATGGTCGTCACCATCCCGGAGGTCCCCTTCGCCCGTTTGGCGGGCAGAAACCTTTCCTGCAAGGAGATTGGCGGTGACTTCTTCGACGCGGTCAACACCGAAGATGGCCTCACGGTGGTGCTGGCCGATGTGAGCGGCAAAGGGGTTTCCGCCGCCCTGCTAGCCTCGACGCTGCAGGGTATGATCATTTCCCAACTGACTGCCCGCATGCCGCTGCCAGAGATCGTGACCGCGGTGAACCGCTTCTTCACCCAAAAACACCTGGGCGAGAAGTACGCCACGGTCATCATCGCCCGCGTCCGGCCGGACGGCGAACTGGAGTACGTCAACTGCGGACATGTGCCGCCGCTGGTGGTCTCCAGCCACAAAGTCAACCGTCCCACCCACGGCAACCTGCCCGTCGGCTTGCTGAAGGACGCCACCTACGAAAGCGATCGCGTCCGCCTCAAGGCGGGAGACCGGCTGGTGCTGGTGACCGACGGGGTGACCGAGGCGGAAAACGCCCGCGGCGAATTTTACGAAGACTGGCGACTGGAGGCGGTGGCCGCGAAGAGCGAGTCGCTGGACGACATTTTTTCCGACATTGCCACCTTCTGCAGCGGCACGCCGCTGAACGATGACTGCACCGTGGTGGAGCTGTTGTACACGGGGTAGAAGGGTGCCGAAGTTACTCCCGCGGGTGGACCCACCGGTTCGTGTGTATCCACGTCGTCAATCATTCCCTCGTCCTGCCTGACGTATTCTGTCCTCACCCATGAACTTCACCGCGCTCGACTGGACGGCAATCGTCGCCTACCTCGGCATCACCCTAGCCCTGGGGTTGTATTTTCGGCGGCGGTCGGGGCGGAGCGTGGACGATTACTTCGTCTCCGGGCGTAATGTGTCGTGGTGGCTGGCCGGCACTTCGATGGTGGCGACCACTTTTGCTGCCGACACGCCCTTGGTCGTCACCGGGCTGGTCTATACGCAGGGGATCGCCGGCAACTGGCTGTGGTGGGCATTTCTGTTGTCGGGGATGATGACGGTGTTTCTGTTTGCCCGGCTGTGGCGGCGCTCGGGGCTGCTCACCGACGTGCAGTTTGCCGAGATGCGTTACGCGGGCAAGCCAGCGGCGTTTTTGCGGGGATTCCGCGCCGTCTATCTCGGACTGCTGATGAATTGCCTCATCCTCGGCTGGGTGACGAAAGCGATGACCAGCATTGTGGCCGTCACTCTGGGCGTGAGCGACCACGCCGCCCTTGCCATATGCGTCTTCTTCCTGATTCCGTTCACCGGAGTGTACGTGGCCCTGGGCGGGCTTTGGGGCGTGCTGTGGACGGATTTGTTTCAGTTTGCCCTGAAGATGGCCATTGTGATCGGCGTGGCCTGGTACGCCGTGCTGGCCGCCGGCGGCATGAGCGCGCTCCTCGCCAAGCTGGGCGAGATGCGAAGCGCGTCCGGGTCGGGGGCGGGCGATGTGACATCGTTTTTCCCGGATTTCTCCCGGCCGATCAGCCAGGAAGCCCTGTGGACTCTGCCAGTGCTGACCTTCCTCGTCAACATGGGGCTGCAGTGGTGGGCGTTCTGGTATCCCGGAGCCGAGCCGGGTGGCGGCGGCTACATCGCCCAGCGCATCTTCAGCGCCAAGGATGAGCGCAACGGGCTGCTGTCGGTGCTGTGGTTCAACATCGCGCACTACGCGGTGCGGCCGTGGCCGTGGATTCTGACGGCGATGGCGGCGATTGTGCTCTATCCGCACCTGGAGCATCCCGAGACCGGATACATGCTGGTGGTAAGTCAGCACGTGCCTCCGGCGCTGCGCGGTATTGTGATTGCCGGATTCATGGCGGCGTTCATGTCCACCATCGCCACCCAGCTCAACTGGGGCGCGTCGTACCTGGTGGCGGATTTCTACCGCCGATTTCTCAAGCGCGACGGCAGCGAGCATCATTACGTACAGGCGTCGCGGCTGGCCACGGTGCTGCTGGTGATCGCGTCGGCGTATGTTTCGGCGCAGCTGGTTTCGATTCGCTCAGGATGGGAATTTGTTTTGGAGGTGGGCGCGGGGACGGGCGGCGTCTATCTGCTGCGCTGGTACTGGTGGCGTATCAACGCCTGGAGCGAGATCTCCGCCATGGCCACGGCGATGGTGGTGTCGGTCTCCTTGTATTGGGCCGCGCCCTTTTCCGGCACCGGCCCGGTGGTATTCGCCAAGAACGCCCTGACCACCACGGTTGTGACCACGCTGGTGTGGGTGGCCGTCACCCTGCTCACGCCGCCCGAGCCCGAGGCGGTGCTGCTGAACTTCTACCGCAAGGTGCGCCCGCACGTGAGCGGGTGGCAGGCCATCGCCCGCCTCGCCCCGGAGGTCCCGCCTACGCACGATGTGGGACGCAACCTCGTCTCCTGGGTTCTGGGCTGCGCCATGGTTTATCTGGCGCTGTTTGGCCTGGGACGCGTCCTGCTGGGCCCGATGTGGAAGGGGATTGGCCTGTTGTTCGCCGCGGGAGTGTTCGCCGCCGCGCTCTACGCCAATCTGGCGCGGCAGGGATGGAAGAGTGCGGAGTAGTCAAGTCATAAGTGAGGCCCCGGGCGAAGTGCTCTGTGGCCGTTAGTGACTACGGCGCTTTGCGTGCGCCGAACCCATGTCATCTTGGTCAGTGAGTGTAAACGCGGTTCTTCAACAACTACTGCTTGCACCTGCACCAAGGCGCTTGCTTCGGCTCCCATAACTGGGCAGTCCAATATAGGTCGTTCAGGAAGAGGCACGCCTTCCCGGTTTTGTATTCCGAGAAGCGGAACTTAAAAGACTGCTGCGGCTTGCCGTCACACAAAACCACAATGCGATGGCTCCCCTTCAAATCCAGCCCGGTCACGCTGGTACTCTTGTCCTTTGGCCACGCGGCTGGCCTCTGGAAGTCAATCCTGAACGAAAAGTTCCCGGACTTGCAGAACAGTTCGGGAGTACCTGCTGTGGATGGCGCTTCGTGCGCAATAGGTGCTACGCAGAGTGCCCCCGAAGTATCCTGCGCAACAAGAGCCGTCGAGATGCATAGTAGAAGCGCAACAATCGAGCTTTTCATGCCCAGAAATTTACGCCGATTTCGCCCGCTTGTCATATAACTGGCGAGAACAAGGCGTTTGCACAAGCTTGCGCCGTTTGTTCGCGGGGAAGCCGCGTCACTTGAGTGAATCGCGATATTACGCCAACAACCCTCAGGAATTCACGGCTAAACTATGTAGATATGCAGATACGAACGGCAGTGGCGCTGCTGCTCTTGTCATTATGCGGATGTAGTGGGGACAAGAATGCCATCCTTGTTCTCGACGATCAATGGGCTGTGAAGCAGGCGCAGGCTGATTGCCGGTCCCGTGCAGCGGAGGGTGTACCTCCGTGTATCAGTGATCCAGTCGTGATGATTAGAGACCTTGAGGCACAAACCTCGCTTGCGTTCAAGCGCGAGCCTGCATGCAGTGGTATGACATTGGTTACCCTGAATTTCTCCAACAATCCATCACAACTCAACTCAAGGCGCACGTGGTGGCTCTTTCTCGAACTCCTGCGGAGCAACCAACCGGGAGGCTTGCGATACACGCTTTCCAGCCCGCACAGATCCTACTCCGTGCGCGGTCAGGGTGAGCCTAATTCCCTAATAAACCAAGTCTGTGATCTGGTCAAGAAGGGCCCAATTGTCGAATAGGTCAGGAGCGCTGTTCACCCACTCAGAACCCTTCGTGCTGGGTTTGCGAACCATACTGAACACCTTGTGGCCGCCGTCCCAGGTCTAGCGTTATGCCTCGCTCTCCACCGCCGCTTCGACCACATCCTTGACCAGTTCCTGCCGCGTCTTGGCTGCGCCATCGAGGACGCGTACACGGCGCGCCGCGATGTTCACCGGGTCGAGGCGGAGGATTTCCCCGCGGCTGACCTGGATCTGAAAGCGGAACCAGTCGGTGCGGTACATGCGGCCGGAGGCATAAAACGTGATGCAGGTGGCGATCTGGCCTTCGTAGTTGGTCGCGTTGTAGGTACCTTACCGGACGCGACGCTTTTGAAGTATGCGGACGATTGCGGCTGAGGGAAGAACCCCGGCTAGAAACCACGGAAGCATGAATACGAGCGCCCAAGCATGGTATTCAGATGGATCAGCTCCTAGCCAAACCGGAGACCAATACAGGCAGAATGCAACAACGAAGGGCACGACGACGACCCACAGTCTCCGCAACTGCGGGCACACTGATGCTAATAGCCAAACGACCGAAACCGAAAGAGCGGCCACCAGAAGCGCGCCCGACCAGATCGATAGTGATTCGATGAGTTCCTTCATGCCGACTAGCCAGCACTGCTAACATTGAGAACAAGCGTTTACAGTCATCGACCCTTTTTTGGGGGACTGACGCGGCCACCAATGGCGAGCGTCGACGAGAATAGGCGCTACAAGCGCGACGACACAGACCCCGATCAGAAGGACCGCAATCAGCACTGAGGAATTAGTCCGTTACGCCTCGCTTTCCACCGCGGCTTCGACCACGTCCTTCACCAACTCCTGTCGCGTCTTGGCTGCGCTCTCGAGCACACGTACCCGGCGCGCCGCGATGTTGACCGGGTCGAGCCGGAGGATTTCCCCGCGGCTGATCTGGACCTGGAAGCGGAACCAGTCGGTGCGGTACATGCGGCCGGAGGCGTAAAAAGTTATGCAGGTGGCGATCTGGCCTTCGTAGTCGTCGCCGGTGCAGGAGAACAAGTGTTTGCCGACTTCGCTGGTCCAGGTGCTGCCGCCGACCAGGGGTTCATTGAGGAAGGCGCGCAGGGAAGGAACTCCCATGGCGAGGCGGCGGAGCTGCACCATCTGTAGCAGCACGGAGATCCTGGCCAGGTTGGTGACTGCGATCTGCGCCTGGCGGGAGGAGAGCTTCTCCATCTTGATGTGCAGTTCGGGGGACCACTGGCGCTCGAACTCCTCGCGCGCCAGGGCCAGGCTCTTGTCGCTGGCCTCGGCGTAGCGCAGGGTGGCGCGGGCCAGCACGATGCTGAGAATGGTGGTGGTGACAGTGGCAATCAGGGGAATGTACTCAACGATCACGCTAACCGGGATACTGTGCTGACTGAACCATTGCATGTTCATCGCAGACTAGTCCCCCTCGCAGTCGAGACCCGATGGCACAAGTCTAGCGAGGGGGGGCGGAGCCGCACAGTTGTCGAAAGGTCTAGGCTCACAGGCAGGAGTTGGTCTAAGCCTATCGTTACTTGAGCGCCCGCTCCTGGTACCAATCCCTCCGTGTCAAGGGCAGCCTCGTTCCCCCGTTGTCGCTCTTAACCAACAGGGATTGATACACATCCAGCCGCCCGTTCCGGAAGTAATGGGCCGACCCGGCCATGTATAGCCGCCAGATGCGGTATTTAATCTCCCCCGCCACCCGGCGCGCCTGCTCGGCGTGATTTTCCAGACGGCGCACCCAATGGCGCAAGGTCAGGGCGTAATGCTCGCGCAGGTTCTCCACATCACACACTTCAAATCCCGCCCCTTCGGCGGCCTGCAACGTGGTGCCAATTGGCACCAGGTCCCCGTCGGGGAAGACGTAAACGTCGGTAAACGTGGGCTGGTCGGGCAGAGGGCGATTGCCGGCGCGGCCAATCCCGTGGTTGAGGAAGACTCCGCCGGGGCGCAGCAGGCGGAAGACCCGGCTGAAGTATTCCGGCAACCGGGACTCTCCCACATGCTCCACCATGCCGACGCTGACCACTTTGTCGTATGCGCCGGGTTCGTCGAGTTCCCGGTAGTCGAGCAGCCGGACCTGGCAGCGGTCGGATAGACTGGCGCGCCGGATGCGCTCAGTCGCGAACTCCAGTTGTGGCTGGCTCAGGGTGATGCCCAGCGCGTGAACGCCATACTCACGCGCGGCATGCAGGACCAGGCCGCCCCAGCCGCAGCCGATGTCGAGCAACCGCTCACCGGCCTGCAGGCGCAGTTTGCGGCAGAGATAGTCCAGCTTGTCGGTCTGTGCCGTGTCGAGATCGTTGTCCCGCTCCTTGAAATAGGCGCAGGAGTACACCAGGTTCTGGTCGAGCCAGAGTTGGTAAAACTCGTTCGAGACGTCATAGTGGTAGGTGACTGCCTGGCGGTCGCGCTCGCGGGAGTGCAATCGCCCATGCAGCTTGCTCAGAGGGCGAAGCGCGGGGAAAGAGCCCCGGGACGGCAATCCCAGCAACAAACTGCTCAGCCGCAGCTTCTCCTTCGCGTTCCACTCCTTGCCCAGGAAGTAATCGGCAAGAGGAAAGACGCCGGCGATATCGCCTTCAATGTCAAAGTCGCCGTAGATGTAAGCCTCTGCGAGCGCTAGCTGGGTACGCGGTGACAGGGCTGCGCGCAACGCGCCCGGGTGATTGATTCGCCAGGTGAAGCGCGAGAACTGGTCAGTCTCCGGGGCCCAGCGTGACGCGTCCCACAGCTCCACTGTGAAATCCCGCGGGTGGTAATCGCGCAGCAGTTCCTGCAGGAAGTGAAGGGTCTTGTGCGCAATCGGATCGGTGAGATTCCAGGCCCTTAGTCCCATACATTCACCTCCAGGCAGCAGCGAGGTGCCAAGGCAACAAGGTGGGGTCGTGGCCGCAGGGCAGCCAGCAGAGCCCCGGCGCTGCGTTTCAGGAGCTCAGCCGTTTTCTACGACAACGGAAAAGTTTACACCTTCCCAGCGCTGCTGCTGTGGCCAGTAGAAGGTGAAGGCGACCTCGCGGCCGGGGCCCAAATGGTCGGCTGGCAGGTCGGCGGCATGGACGCCCACACTGGTGTCCCGGGTGTTGGTGTCGTGGGCAGTGGCCCACTGATCAAAACTCCAGTGCACCACGGCGGGCTCGAGCAGCACGATGCGCAACTGCTTGCCCGGGGGCATGGAGCGCACCTTGTTGTTGAAGCGCCATCCGAAAAACGCCGCCTTCTGCTTTTTCACCAGGTAGCGCTCGACGGTCTGCGGCGGCATGTCGAAGATCTTGCCGTCGCGCAGTGAGCGCCGCAGCTTGATGTACTCAGAATGGGCCCACACCAGGGGACAAGCCGAGCCGGAGGGCTTTCCCAGGGACAACTCCAGCGCAGGAGTGTCGGCCCGGTCCCACACCTGCTCGGGAATGAGAAGGCAGCCGCCGGTGGAGAGTTCCATCACGCGGAGCAGTTGTTCAGCGACGTCAATCCGCCCCGCTGCCAGTTCGTAGTGGGCACGCTCCCCGGCCAGCAAGGGCCAGGGCCGTCCCACACCCGTGCCGTCGAAGGGCGAACCGTCCTCGTGCTCGCCGTAGCCATCGCCGTTGTAGCGATACCAGCAATAACCCTGGGGCAATTTGATGCAGAGCAGGGAATCGATGGCCTTCACCGTGTTTACCATGCGCGGATCGTTGGCGGCGCGCAGTCCGAAGCGCACCAGGGCGAGCGAGTCGGGGCTGATCAAATGCGTCGCCTCCGCCACGCAGTGATCTGGAGGCCGGTTCTTGATGGGCACGAACCCACTCAACGGAGACGGGGCAGCCGTGGTCTCGGGGGGAGCGATCCGGACGTAGTAACCCTCAATTCCCAGCTGCAGCGCCAGATCCCCACCTGTGGCGTAGACCCAGCGGTCGATGTTGTCGTTCCAGGCATCCGCGGTCTCGCGCAAGTAGCCGGCGATATCCGGCTGCCCCACCGCATCCGCCAGGTCCGCGGCGGCCAGCAGCCCGGCGATCTCCACCGCCAGCGTGAAGGGTGAAAAGCCGGCGTCTTCTTCCCAGCGGTCCTGTTGCGTGACTGGACCGTTGCGCAGAATGAAACCGGCAGCGCGATGGACCATCGTCCACCAGCGCTGCAAGTCACCCAGAGTGACGGGATCCTCACGGCGGAGGATGTCCACCAACAGGATGGGGAACGCGGTCTCGTCCATCTGCACCCCGCCCCAGTAAGCCCGGCCATCCAGCCACAGGTTCTGCGCCCAGTGGCCGTCGGCTTCCTGCGTGGACTCAAGGTAGTGCAGCACGCGCAGGGCATCGGCGCAGGCGCCCGCTGCCAGGAATCCGCAGGCGGTCTCGACCAGGTCGCGAGGCCACACCAGGTGATAGCCGCCCAGGTCCTCGTCGCCTTTGTTAAAGCCCCAGGGAATGGACAAGCTGGCGATCACTCCGCCCAGGAAGTCCGCCGACTCATGCGAGCGCAGCACTGCCATGCTGGCGCGATACAAGTCGTGCTCGCGTTTCGGTTGGTCCAGGGGCAGCAGGCTGTCCTGCCACCTCTTCCATTGCTCCACATAATGGGCGCAGATTTCGTCATAGCTGTCCAGCAGGCTGGAGCGCGCCTGCTGTCCGGCTTCCGACCACGACCCGCCGAAGCCGATGGCCAGCGTGAATTCACCCCCGCTGGCATCCAGGTCGATTTCTCCGGTGAGCGCGATGTTTCCGTTTTCGGCCCGCGTGTATTCCCATGCCATCTGACAGTGCTGCGAGAGGTCCTGCCAGCCGTCAGAAAAACCGGCGAAACCGGCCGACATCCTGCGCCACGGCAGCGAGCAGGCAAAGGCCAGAGCGCAATCGTTGCGCTGGGCGAACAGCATGGGGACGCCCTTGTAGTCCGCGACCCAGCCGATGTTATCACGGCCCCAGTTGGCCAGGTGCGGGGCCAGCAGCGCGTACAGGCGATAGTCCGAGAGCTTTCCCTGCAGGGGAAGGAACCGGATCTTCTGCAGCACGACGTTGCGCCAGGGATCGCACAGAACCTCCTTCTCAATGCGGTAGCGCCCGCCTTTGTGGGTATTCACCAGTTCGTAGGCCGGGATACCGGGCTCGATCGGCTGGTTCTGAAACATGCAGTCGCGCTTTTCTTCTGAAAAAAAGCTCGCTCCGTCGGTGACCAGCAATCCCTCGTCGCGAGTGCAGGCCTGATCCACTCGGGGAAAATAAATCTCGTTCAAGATGCCGTGACTCAACGTGAACCACACCCGGCTGTACCGGTTCAGCGCCGTGCCGATGCCGGTCTTGGCACTCGACGTCCAGCGCGGCGCAATTCCCGGAGTGCCGGGAGCATAGCGTTCGGAATCACTCACAATGTCTTGTCCTCGCCCTCGGAGATCACTGACGCGATTTTACTGCGCGGGTTTGGCGGCGGCCGGCTGTGCGCTGGGCTTGCCGAACCGCGCGTCGTCCAATACTGGGTTGACTTCAATCTTGTCGAAGACCAGCTTCTGCTTGCGCTGCGTGCCGAGCGTGTCGGAATCGATGGCGAAGGCGTACATCAGGCCGTCCACAGGGCGATAGTCATGGAAGAAGGACTCGGCCTCGAGTTCCTGGCTGTTGGCCTGGATCTTGCCCTCCCACTTCACGCCCAGGTAGGAAACACAGTCAATGTAGTCGTAACGCACACTGCCGTTGCTCTCCGTGACCAGCAGTTTGTAGGTATCTTTGCCTTCCACCTGCTCCTTGCCCAGCAATTCGATGCGGTTTCCCTTCGCCTTATAGTCGAGCAGTGGGCCATCAATGTCTGCGCTGTCCGCCAGGCTTTTCAATTCGTCGGCGGACAGTGGCCGCGGTTCCCCGGTGCCCACCACCAGCCAGCCGGTGCTGCCGTCCGAGGTGCGAATGCGGGTGACCCCGTTCAGCGTGACCTCTTCGCGAATCTTCCCCGGGCGTTTCATTTCAACCTGGAGCATGCCCTCGGTGTCCGGACCGAGAGCGATGTGCCCCATCAGAAGTTGCGTCTGGACGGCCTTGATCCTGGCGACACCGCCCCGCGCCGCCAGTGACTTGGCCACGATCTCGTCCACGGTTTGCGCCCGGCCGGCCAGCGGCGCAAACAGCGCCACCCCCGCAAGCAGGAGAGAACATTTCTTCATGACACGTCTCTGGCAGTTCGTCGCCCAGGATAGGGTCGGCAAGACAACCTCCGCAACCTTACTGTAAAATTGTGCGCAGCGGAAGAGAGTTGAGAGAGTCCCTCAGCGTCTTTCTGGCTGGTTCCCAAGCGGCTGCGCACAGACGCCGCCTTCACCTACATCTGCCGGGACAGGATTGCCGCGCGATGGTGTGTGAACATTCAGGAGAGAACGATGGCAAAGATTGCAAAAACCGCAGACCGTAAGAAGGTGATGGACACCTCCAAGAGCACGGACTGCCCCAAGTGCGGCAAGCCCACCCGCGTCGTGAAGCGGGTGAAGGACCGCGAACGGGGTGTCCCCGGGGGCATTTTCATTTCCTGCTCGGCCTGCGAATTCTTCGAAAAGCTGTAGCCATCCCTAGCATTGAAAACCGAGGCCGCATGCAGGCCGCGATCTCCTCCAGGGCCAGTCCTGAGTAGAGGGGTTCACGACCTTCCCGTTCTTGGGGAAGTTTCGCTGCCACCGGGTGCGGTGGAGAACTTGCTCAGAAGGTCAGGGCGTGGGAGCTTGAGGCGGAAGCGATCTGGCCCAGGATGGCGCGGGCTTCCGCAGCCGGGTCAGGAGCGGCAGTGATGGGCCGGCCGACCACAATGTGGGTTGCTCCGGCCGCGATGGCTTCTGCGGGCGTGGCCACGCGCACCTGGTCTCCGTAACCGGCTCCGGCCGGTCGCACTCCCGGAGTCACAATCGCGAAATCGTTTCCCAGCTCATGGCGCAACTCTGACGCCTCGCGGGCCGAGGTAACTACGCCATGGCATCCGCTGGCGAGGGCCAGCGCTGCTAGCCGCAGCACCTGGTCTACCACGCGCCCGTGCACTCCGAGTCTGTCGAGGTCATTGTCGTCCAGGCTGGTGAGTACCGTCACCGCTACCACCATCAGGGCAGGATTCACATTGTTGGCCGCCTCCGCCGCGGCGCGCAGCATGGTGCTGCCACCGGAAGCGTGCACCGTCAGCATGCTCACGCCAAGCTGGGCGGCCTCGCGCACCGCCGCCGCCACGGTGCTGGGGATGTCGTGATACTTCAGGTCGAGGAACACGCGGCGCCCGGACGCGACCAGCTCGCGCACCACCTGCGGCCCTTGCGCGGTGTAGAGCTGCATCCCTACCTTGTAGGTGGACGCAGACTCCCCCACCGCGGCCACGATCTGCTGGGCCGCGGCGGCTGACGACACGTCCAAGGCGATGATGAGGCGCTGACGCGCGTCGCTCATGCCTTGAAGTGTAGAGGATTTGGGATTAATCCGCTATAGCGGGGTCCAACCTGGCCACCATTTGGGGCTGGACGATGTCCAGGCGTACGCGCTGCAAACCCCGGCTCTTGAAATGGAGTGCATTGGCAGCGCCGTAGGAAACGTCAATGATCCGGCCGGGCACGATCGGTCCGCGATCGTTGATCCGCACCGTCACCGCTCGCCCGTTGCGCAGGTTGGTTACGCGCACCCAGGTACCCAGGGGCAGAGTAGGATGGGCCGCAGTCAGGTCGTACATGTTGTAGGGCTCGCCACTGGCTGTGGCCTTTCCATCAAAGTAAGCTCCGTACCAGGAAGCAGTCCCCACTTCATACGGACGCGCACGCTTCAGCTTCTGCGCCGGTCGGGTTACGGGTTGAAAGATCGCGCTACTTCGGGTGGAGCCCGACTCTGAGCTGTTTGGCCCCTGAGCCGCTCCCAGGCCGACGACCGATAAAATGATCGCCAGTCCATGAGCTATGCGTCTTCGCATTCAGTTCACCTCGCATGGTCAAAGTCAAGACCTCTCTAGGTCACACCCTAAGGTCATCCCCCAGGGTCAACCCCCCACCCACAGTTTGCCTAGGATTTGCCGATGCTAGCGGGCGTACTGCAAGACTGTCAATGCGAAATTCACCGTAGAGGGATGACGATCTAGTAATCTACTTCTCACGTAACTCATTGCTAATCCGAGGTAATCACGGTAATCTCGATGTGATTCAGTGATTTAACTATTTATTACTGAGTAAATACTGCGATTTGAAGGACGCAGGAAATTATTACTCGATCTTTGTAATGAATGACTTAGACATAACTCTTGATTTCTTCCATAAAAAGAATGACTTACGGTGAAAAACGCATGCGCGTTCTCTCTTTGCCAACCCAAGTATGTGACGGGCGTAACCTTCATCGATGCATCGGACGGGTCACGCCTCAGGGCGTGATCGGGCGCTCTCCTTTGCGCCGACTCGACCGGATGCGGCGCTCCGCTTGTTACCAAGGTCTGCTGCGAACGCAGGGAAAGGTATGCCAAACCGCCTGGGTTTCCGATAAATTGCGCATATGGGGTCAGCGCCACCCGTCGTTCTCACGATTGCCGGCTTCGATCCGTCCTCGGGAGCGGGCATCACTGCAGACATCAAAACGATTGCAGCCCACGGATGCTATGGCGTGGCTTGTATCAGCGCTCTCACCGTGCAGTCCACAGCCGGCGTGCGGCGGGTGGAGTCGGTGAGCCCGGGGCTGGTGACCGAGACCCTGAGAGAATTGGCCTCCGATGTCGAAATCGCGGCCGTGCACATCGGGATGCTGGGCTCCGCCAGGGTCGTCCGGGCCGTAGCCGATTTCCTGGCCAAACAGAAGTTCCCGGAGGTGGTGCTGGATCCCATCCTCAAGTCTTCCTCCGGAGCGAAGTTGGTGGATGATGCGGGAGCACGGGTGCTGGTGGAGAGACTGCTCCCTCTGGCCACCGTGGTCACACCTAACGTAGATGAGGCTTCAGCGCTAACCGGGCTGGCTGTGACCAACCCGGAGCAGATGCGGGCGGCCGCAGCCAAGCTGCACGCCATGGGCGCTGCCGCCGTGGTGATCACTGGCGGGCATTTGGAAAAGGCGATCGACTTACTGAGCTTCACCACTCGGCGCGGCGTCGAGCAGGAAATCTTCAAATCAGAGCGGCAGCGGTCTAATTCCACGCACGGGACAGGATGCGCCTTCGCCACTGCAATGACCTGTCACCTGGCGCTGGGAAGGGGATTGCCGGAAGCGGTGTTACTGGCCAAAGCGTATGTCACGGCTGCGATTGCCAACGCTCATCCTCTGGGACATGGCACCGGGCCCGTCCATCATTTGTACCGCATGCAGCAGCAGCGGCGCGCCACCACCTCGACGGAACCGGAACCGGTCAACTAAGCCAAAACGGAATCCAAGCCGGATATTCTCAAGTCTTGTGGAATGACGATGGGCGGAACCTGAAAGGAAATACCAGGAAAGATCCGCCGCCGGAGAGGAGAGGGGGGAGCTCCCGACCCCGAGGGGTTTACTTCTCTGGGCCGGGCCGTTTTCTCAGCAACAAGCCTCCAACGAACGCGGCCACCGCTGCCAGCAGCCATTGCACGCGGTAGATCTGCACGGCTTGCCATTCCAGCACATTGCGCTCGCTGTAGATGAAGCCGCAGGCGAGGGCCGCCAGCGCGCACGCCAGGCCGAGCAGAAACGCCACCAGGGAAGCGGTGGAAAGACCGAGTCCCTGCTTGATGCTGTGAAACTCCAGATATCGTGTCCAACCTCGGTTGGGTAGAGCCTGGCGAGTTGCGCCGCAGGCATGGCAGAAGTGCGCTCCCACCATGAACTCCGTCCCGCAGCTGTCGCAGACTTCTACCAGATTCGAGCCTGCAGCACTCGGCTGAGCGGCCGGAGGCCGCCAGAACTCGTGCTGCGCGTTATGTACGACCTCGGACATGGGATACCACCCTCCTCGGGTAAGCTCGCAAACCAGCGGCCAAACTCGAAAGCACCTTTAACTTATTGATAACCCTAACCATTGCAGCTCCTGGCGCGGCTCTGCAACTACGTCCCTTGCAAGAATTACTCCGTAATACGGGAAGATTATCGTTGGCTGCATTATAGGGTTGGTTGCCGGCATCCGCCCTGTTCGATAATTTGACATTCTTGGTTCCCCGTTTCACAGGGGTTCATCAGGTAAACTGGAGATGGCCACCGTCCAAGAGAGATTTTGCGCTTGCTCACCCGGCTTACCAGTTGTTGTGCTCTGCTTTTATGTCTGTCCCTCCCCGCCGCTATGCTCGGCCGGGAAGCTCCTCAGGCGCCAAAACCTGAGCACGCCGACGCGCAACTCACCTTCCGGCCGCTCGATCCCCTAAACGCCCCCGCTTTCGATCACTTCTACAACCTCGATTACGATCGCGCTGTAGCAGAGTTTCAGCAGGTGTTGGACCGGCATCCGGACGATCCTTTCGCCGTAAACCACCTGCTGACCGCGGTGCTGTTCAAGGAGCTGTACCGCATGGGGGCGCTGGACACGGGCGACTATGCCAACGACAGTTTTGTTGGCACCGCGCATCGTCCCGCGGACCCCAAGGTGAAGCAGCAGATCAAGGACCTGGTAAACCGGGCGGAAAAGCTGGAGGAGAAGCAGCTCGCCGCCAACCCCAATGACGTGGATGCGCTCTATGCCCGAGGCGTGACGCGGGCGCAGTTCGCTACCTATACCGCCTTGATCGAGCGGGCGTGGTTCTCGGCGTTGCGTAACGCCGTGGGTGCGCGGCGGGACCACGAGCGGGTGTTGGAACTGGCGCCCGGCTACACCGACGCCAAGCTCGTCGTGGGCGCTCACAACTTTGTGATGGGCAGCCTGCCCTGGGGCGTAAAGGTTGCTGCCGCCCTGATCGGCCTGGGGGGTAGCAAGGAAAAGGGGATCCAGTACTTATACGAGGCGGCCAGGGGCACGGGAGAAAGCAGCGTCGATGCCAAGATCGTGCTCATGTTGTTCCTGCGGCGCGAACACCGGTACGCAGAAGCCTTGACACTTGTGCGGAGCCTGGTCCCGCAGTATCCGAGGAACGTGCTGATGGCCCTGGAAGAGGGGGCACTCCTACGCTCCGAGGGGCGCAACCCGGAGGCGGCAGAGACGTATCGAAGAATCTGGCAGGCCGGCCGCGACGGGCATTACCCCGGTCTGCACTACGAGATGGCCGCACTCAGCCTAGGCAACTTGCTGCGCAGCCAGAAGGACTACGCTGGCGCCGCCACGGCGTATGAGGAAGTGAACGAAGTTGAACATCCCGACCCGGAGCTGCTGCAGAAGGCCAACCTCGGGGCCGGTGAGATGTACGACTTGCTGCAGCGGCGCGAACTCGCCATGCGGAAGTACCAGGCGGTCGTAGCTGCCAACGCGGACACCCCTCCGGCAGAGACCGCCCGCAAACTCATGAAAGAGGCGTACCGGCAGCAATAGCAGGGAACTACTGGGGGTGGATCGGCGTATCCTTACCGGGGAGAACAGTTATGTACTGCAACTACTGCGGAAAAGTCATTCAGGACGACGCCAACCTGTGCGCGTATTGTGGCAAGCGGGTCAGCGCCGTGATCGCCCGCAAGCGGCTGCTGCGTCCGCGCACGGGCCGGAGGATTGCCGGGGTGTGCGCGGGTTTTGCCGAGTACTTTGACCTCGACGTCACCCTGGTGCGGCTGGTGTGGCTGGTCGCTTCCGTGATGACAGTCGTGGGCTTGCTGTCCTATCCGATAGCCTGGATCGTGATGCCGGAGGAGCCGCTGCGGCTTTCAGAACCGGCGGGGCATCCTGTGACCAATCCCTAAGCTTGGTCCATCAGCTAGAATCCCCGACATGCCCCGTATCCAGAGTGGTGATGCGGAGATCGCCTATGAGGTGCTGGGCAGTGGTCCGCCCGTGGTCCTGCTCCACCCCTTTCCCGCGCACCATGGGTTGTGGCTCCCGGTGGCGCAGGCGCTGACCTCGCGCTACGGGGTGATTCTCCCCGACCTGCGTGGTCACGGCGAATCGGGAGTCGGTGAAGGCCCCGCCACGATGGACAAGCACGCCGCCGATCTGGCCCGCGTGCTCGATCACGCGCAGGTGGGGCGAGCGCCCTTTGCTGGAGTGTCCATCGGCGGCTACGTGCTGTTTGAGTTCTGGCGGCGCTATCGCGGCCGCGTGGCTGCGTTTGTCCTGTGCAACACCAAGGCCCAGCCAGACACTGCCGAAGGCCGCGCCACCCGTCTCCAGGCCGCAACCGACGTGCTGGAGCGTGGCACCGAGCCTTTCCTCGACAGCATGCTCCCCAAGCTGCTGGGGAAGACCACGCACGCAACCCGTCCAGACCTGGTCGAAGGGGTGCGCCAAATGATGCTGAAAATGTCCCCCGAAGATATCGCCATGGTGCAGCGGGGCATGGCGGAGCGTCCCGATTCGCAACCGACCCTGAAGACCATTAATGTGCCCACTTTGCTTGTGACCGGCGACGAGGACATCTTGACCGGCGTGCCCGAAGCAGAGTTAATGCGCCAGAACGTTCCTGGCAGCCAGCTGAGAGTCATCGCGCATGCCGGGCATTTTTCCGTCTGGGAGCAGTCGGAAGAAGCCGGCAAACTGCTGCGCCAGTTTCTGGACACCGTCAACCACTGAAAACTAAGAACTGAGAACTGCTCCCAATCAACAACCGCCCAGGGCGCGAAACCGCTCTTTTGCTACAATTCCTTCGTCATGATTGACACCCTCATGGTTCCCGAAAAGACTGTAGTCAACGCCAAAGGCGATGGCCCCGTCGTGGACGTAAGCGGGGCTGCAAGCCGCGTTTTCTTGTCGACCTTGAACATCACCAATATTGTTGAACAAGAATCTCTGGACGTGAGTATTCAGGGTTCGGCAGACGGCACGGCGTGGGGCAGCAAGGCGATTGCCAGCTTCCCGCAGAAGTTTTACCGCGGGCAGCATCCGCTGCTGCTCAATTTGAACGGGCAGGCCGACATCAAGTTCGTGCGGGCGCATTGGGAGGTCGGACGCTGGGGCCGGGGAACCGAGACGCCCATGTTTGAGTTCCACGTTACTCTGAAGGAAGTGCCCCCGGACATTCTGAAAGAAGCCGCTGCCGAGGCGAAGGCGCTGGTCTAACGATGTTGGATTCTTGATTGTTGATTGACATGCCTTTGCCTTAATTCCTGCCTGTAAATCAACAATCAAAAATCAGCATCAACAATGACTGAGAGTTCCACGGTCGTAGTGCGCCCCGCCCGCAATGTTGCGGGATCGTTGCGCCTGCCCGGGGACAAATCCATTTCGCATCGTTACGCCATGCTGGCGGCCATTGCCGAGGGCCCCACCCGCCTGGAGAATTTCTCCACCGGAGCAGACTGCGCCAGCACCCTCGGCTGCCTGAATGCGCTGGGTGTGCAATGGGAGCGCGACGGCACCACCGTCGTGGTGCATGGCCGCGGCCCGGTTTTGCAGCCGCCGGCGGCCGCCCTGGAATGTGGCAACTCCGGGTCCACCATGCGCATGCTGAGCGGAATCCTGGCGGGGCAGAGATTCAGCAGCGAGCTTAGCGGAGACGAGTCGCTTTCCCGACGGCCGATGGCGCGCATCATCACTCCCCTGACCGCCATGGGTGCGCGCATCACTGCGGCCGCTGGGGAGCGCCCCCCTTTGCGCATCACCGGAGGCCCGCTCCAGGCCATCGAATACAAGGTGCCGGTCGCCAGCGCGCAGGTGAAGTCCGCAATCTTGTTTGCCGGGTTGTTCGCGAATGGCGAGACGCGGGTGGAAGAGCCGCTACGCACTCGCGACCACGGCGAGCTGGCGCTGCGGGCGTTCGGTGCCGACGTTAGGCAGCAAGGAAATCAGGCGCGGCTCGCCGGCGGACAGATGCTCCATGCTATCGCCGCACACATCCCAGGAGATATCTCCAGTGCCGCATTTTTCCTGTGTGCGGCAGCGCTCTTCCCCAGCTCCCGGCTCGTGCTCGATGGCCTGCTGCTCAATCCCACGCGCGCCCGGCTGCTGGATGTGCTGATGGCCATGGGCGCGCGCATTACCGTGACCCAAATCGAAGAGCAATATGGCGAGTTGGCGGGCACCGTGCGCATAGAAGGCGCCGAATTGCGCGGGACGACAATTTTCGGCTCTGATACTGCCGCCCTGATAGACGAAATTCCCGTGTTAGCCACGATTGCGCCTTACACTGAGGAGGGTGTCGAGATTCGCGATGCGCGCGAACTGCGAGTGAAAGAATCGGACCGGATCGCGGCGTTGGCCACCAACCTGCGCGCCATGGGCGCGCAGGTGCAAGAGCATGAGGACGGGGTAACGATTCCCGGCAGGCAAATCCTTCATGGAGCGGAGATCGATTCTTTGGGGGATCACCGCATCGCCATGGCCTTCGCGGTCGCAGCGTTGCGCGCCACGGGAGAAACCAGCATCCAGAAGGCGGACGCGGCCGTCATCTCCTATCCAGGGTTCTTTGAGGCACTGGAGAGCATCGTCCAGCGCTGAACCCCACGGAGTCACAGAGACGGGTTTACTTTCTGCGCCCGAGGCCTGAGACTTGCGACCGGTAACACCTCGGTGTCCTCCGTGCCCTCCGTGGTAAGTAAAGTGTTCCTCCGTCTTCTCCGTGTCCTCTGCGGTGCGGTCCCCTTATTTGATCTGCTCGCTCTTGCCGTCCCACTTGACGTTGCCGGTCGTCTGGTTGAAGCGCTCGATATCCTGATTGGTGTAGGTCCGCGACGCCTTCGGGGCGGGTCCGGCGGCTGCGCTCAGCCTCGCCACCCCCACGGTGCTCTGGAACGAAGCAGGTCCAATTTCAGAAGGCCGGTGGCTTGGCCTTTCCACTTCCGCTTCTGCCTGGCCTCCGGAAACAACTACGAGGGGTACGGTGTTATTGGGATTGTCAGGGTTCGGCCCATACCAGACCGGCTGGGCGAATACTCCCACCGGAGGCGGCGCGACGATCGACAGGGTCGCGTTGCTGGCCCCAGCCACATTTCCGAAGGTGGCGTTGCTGGCGCCGACCGCGGATGGAGAGACGCTCTCCAGCGCGACCGACGGGGTGATGACCCGCGGCACCGACGGCACCACATAGACTCCGTACGCCGTCGGCCAGTTGCTCGCGTAACCGCCGACGACAGTAGCCTGCGCGGCAGCGAGTCCGGACGACAACAAAACAAGCAGGCAGAGAACGATCACTTGACGCATTGCACTTCCTCCTCAGAACCTTGGGTGAATACTCCGAATCCGGCGCTGCTTCGGGTGCTTTCGGGGGAAAAGCGGACCTGCCGGCAAGCCGGCCCGGGGTTCGGACAAATGCATCATACACCCGAAACCCGGCTCTGGGAGCGGCTTTTCACGTGCCCACGTAGCGGGCATAGAGACTTCTGGCCACGGCCGTGTCCGTGGTGCCTTTGATAATGGCCCGTCCGTCCGGGAACAGGGTCATCTCGTAGGGCTCATGCCAGAACTTGAGAACGAAGTCGTTGTGCCGGACGGTGCCGTGGGGCCGCAGGCGTTCCGTCATTTCGGCGAAATCCAGCGGGCGGTCGCGCTCGTGAATCTGCACCGAGTTACGGCCGCACAGGGTGATGTGGGGGCGTCCTTCACCGGCGAGGTGCAGGAAATCGCGCCGGTCGCAGGCGCGGCATCCTGGGCGCGGTTTGCCGGCGCCGACCTCGGCCTGCTCATTCGTCCAGACATCGAAGGAAAGCAGGGTGCGCCGGAGTTGCTCCGCGGCCCCGACCAGCAGCTTCAAGGCTTCGGTGGCCGCGATGGATGCTGCCAGGCTGACAGCGGAATTCAGCACGCCCGCGGTTTCACAGGTCTCCAAGGCGCCACGGGGAGCGTCCGGAAAGATGCAGGTCAGGCAGGCTGTCTTTCCCGGAATTACATTCAGAGTCACGCCGTAGCTGCCCACCGCCGCGCAGTAGATCCAGGGAATGGACCGGCTGACAGCAAAATCATTGAGCAGGTATCGGGTCTCGAAGTTGTCGGTGCCATCGAGGATGAGTGGGACGCCGGCGAGCAGGGCTTCGATGTTTCCCGGAGTCAGATCGGCGACCTGTGGCTCAACCACGATCTGGGAATTGAAAGCGGCAATTTTCCTGGCGGCGGCGATGGCCTTGGGCAGGGACTCGGCGGCATCAGCTTCATCAAACAGCGCCTGGCGCTGCAGGTTGCTGGGCTCAACGTAATCGCGATCTATGATTCGCAGCGTTCCAACACCGGCGCGCGCCAGCAGGGAAGCCAGGACGGAGCCTGTGGCCCCGCAGCCCACGATGGCCACGCGGGCGGTGGCTAGCTTGCCTTGTCCCGTGGCCCCAATGCCCCGAAACAGCACCTGCCGCGAATAGCGGTCGTTGAGTTCCAAAGAGATCACCAGTTCCGGACGTACAAACCATTATTATAGGTGTACGGGCTGGGCGAAAGCGGTCTTGGAGTGCGTCCCGACGCTGGCGGTTTGGGGCCAATCGTGCCTCTCTGGTCGGCACCGTGGTGGCGCCCCAAGGCAGATCTTTGAACCGTTCTAACGACCCGCGCGGAATACAACATTGCCAACTGCCCATTCATCGAACTGCGTAACCGTCCACATCCAGGCCGAGGAGATTTCTTGCGACTGAGGGGAGCGTTGCATAGGGCGCTGACCGCCCTGGCCTTGACCGCCGCCACTGGCGTTCCGTTGGCCGCCCGTTCCTCCACGCCGGCGACCCAGGACCTGCCTGCGTCTCCGCCGCTCGTCGCTCCCTTGGGGAGCATGTCTTCCTACCTGGGACTTACGATCCAGGACATCCGCTTCGAAGGAGTCTCCCTAAGCGACAGCCAGCAACTGCGCCGGCTCATTCCCGAGAAGTCGGGCGAGTTGCTGGATCGCGACCGCATCCGGCAAAGCATCCAGACCTTGCACGCCACCGGGCGGTTCTCCGACATCAGCGTCGAGGCCGAGCGCACCTCCGATGGCCAGGTGCTGCTCACCTTTGTCACCAGCCCCAACTACTTCGTAGGGGAGATTCGGGTGGAAGGCCAGCCCAATCGGCCCAACGCCAACCAGGTGGTCAACGCCTCCAAACTGCAGTTGGGGGAGCTGTTCACCGAAGACAAACTGGATCGCGCCCTGAACAACATCAAGCAACTCATGGAGGAAAACGGCTTCTATCGTTCCCGTGTGGCGGTGCAAAAGGCCCCACACCCCGAGACTCAGGAGATTGATGTTCTGTTTCGGATTTCACCCGGGCCGCAGGCGCGAATCGGGCAGGTGAAGGCGACGGGCCATCCGGAGTACTCGCTGGGGCAGCTGCAAGACATCGCCAAGATGCATCCGGGGGACCTGGTGTCGGCACAGCGGGTGAGCAACGCGCTCGACCGGCTGCGCAGGAGATATCAGAAGCGGAACCGCCTCCTGGCGCAGGTTTCCATCCCGGAGCGCAGCTATCGGCCCGAGGCCAATGCTGTGGACTACATATTCGATCTCGAACCCGGCCCGACAGTCGACATCCTGGCGGAAGGATTCAAAGTCAGCAAGAAGGTGCTCAAGAGAAATGTGCCGGTCTATGAGGAGAACGCGCTGGATGACGATCTGCTCACCGAAGGCCGCCGCAACCTGCTCAATTACCTGCAGAGCCGCGGTTACTTCGAAGCCCGGGTGGGGGTGAAGAAGCACGAGGACCGCGCGCACGACGAACTGAAGGTCTTCTACACCATCGATGCCGGTCCCCGGCACAAGCTGGTGCAAGTCGCCATCAGCGGGAACCAGTACTTCTCCGAAGAACTGTTGCGCTCCCGCATGCAGGTGCAACCCAGCGGCAGGCTGTTTGCCCAGGGACGCTACAGTCAGGGGTTGCTCAACGACGATGTGCGAGGCTTGGAATACCTGTATATCAGCAATGGATTCCAGCAGGTGAAAATCACCAGCAACGTAATCGACAACTACCAAGGCCAGCAGAACCGCCTGGCGGTCGAGATCACGGTGAACGAAGGGCCGCAGACCCTGGTGGGCGCGCTGCACATCGTAGGCAACCAGACGATCCCCGAGTCCAGTTTTCCAACACTGAATACCAGCCCAAACCAGCCCTATTCGGAGGCCGACATCGCCTCCGACCGGGAAATTCTCCTTAATTACTACTTCAATCGTGGTTTTCCCGATGCCACCTTCGAAGCCTCGGCAAAACCGGCCGCCGGCGAGCCCAACCGCATAGATGTGACCTACACCATTCACGAAGGGGAGCAGGTGTTCGTAGATGACGTGCTGATCTCAGGCTTGGACCACACCCGGCCGGGGGTGGTGCAGCGCCAGCTCCAGGTCAAGTCGGGCGACCCCTTGAGCCAGATTGGCCTGCTCCGCACCCAGCAGAAGCTGTATGACCTTGGCATCTTCAGCCAGGTGGAAACTGCGGTGCAAAACCCCGACGGAGAAGAACGGGAGAAGAACGTGCTGGTGGACGTACAGGAAGCCAAGCGCTACACCTTTCTCTACGGCTTGGGTCTGGAGTTCCAGACCGGGACTCCGGCAATCGGAACCAGCCAGCCGCTGGGAGAAACGGGCGTCAGCCCGCGCGTGTCCTTTGAGGTGACGCGGCTGAACTTCCGCGGGCTCAATCACACGATAACCTTCAAGACGCACGTGGGCCGCTTGCAGCAGCGCGCCCTGGTCAGCTACGACGCCCCGGGCTTGTTCAACAGCGATAAATGGCGTCTGTCATACACCAGCTTCTACGACAACACTCTCGACGTGACCACCTTTACTTCCCGGCGCCTGGAAGGATCGGTGCAGGCCGAGCAGACCCTCAGCAAGGCCAGCACCATGGACTACCGCTTTGCTTACCGCCAGGTGAAGGCGAGCAACATTCAGATCAGCGAGGACCAGCTGCCTTTGCTGTCCCGCCCCACCCGTGTCGGCGGTCCCGGTTTCAGCTACATCCGCAACAAACGGGATAACGACCTGGAGACCACCAAGGGAAACTACACCACCGTGGACGGTAGCGTCGCCTCCGGCTATTTTGGTTCGGAAGCGGATTTCAGCCGCGTCCTCATTCAGAATTCCACCTACTATTCCTTCGGTAAGAACCGTCCAGCGAATAGAAAATTTGTGTTTGCGCGCTCCACCCGCATCGGAATCGAAACTCAATTTGGCAACACGTTTGTCCTCGCCCCTGGAGAACCCTGCCCCCACGGGGAAGCTACCTGCAGCCTCATCCCTCTTCCCGAGCGCTTCTTCTCCGGCGGCGGCAACTCGCACCGTGGTTTTGGCCTGAACCAGGCCGGTCCGCGCGACCCCATCACTGGATTTCCCCTGGGGGGCGCCGCCCTGTTTCTCAACAACCTCGAGTTGCGCTTGCCTCCGGTGACCTTGCCCTTCTTCCAGGACAACATCAGCTTCGCCATCTTCCACGATGCCGGCAATGTCTTTACCGACGGACACGACATGTTGCACAGCCTGCTGCGCTGGCGGCAGAGAGATCCGCAACTCTGCCAGCAAGCCAGTACCGCCAAACTGTGCAACTACAACTACATTTCTCACGCGATCGGAGTGGGTGTGCGCTACAAGACCCCCATTGGGCCCGTGCGCTTTGACTTCGGATATAATCTGAATCCGCCGGCGTTCCCGAGTTGCCAGGCATCCCAAACGAGTTTCCCTAGAGTCGAACCGCCTTGTCCGGCGACTTCTCCTCACTTTGCGCCGCAGCAAGCGGGCCATTTCAACGTGTTTTTTAGTATCGGACAGACATTCTGATGAGTAATAAGCTCTCCACTCTCGCCCAGTTCGTCATGCTGCTGGTGATTTCCGCGCTGCCGGTCAGAGCCGGCGAGGTCATCGACCGCATCGTGGCCACGGTAAACGGCCACATCCTCTTGCAGAGCGATTGGGACGACGCGGTCTGCTACGAAGCCTTCACCGCCGCCCGCAGCCTCGACAAAATCACGCCGGAAGAGCGCAAAGCTGCGCTGGATCGTCTGATTGACCAGGAACTGCTGCGCGAGCAGATGCGGGCCTCGGATTTCGCGCACTCGACCGACCAGGAAGTCGCCCAGCGTGTCCAGGAAATCCGCGCACAGTATCCTGGGGCCGAAACCAGCCAGGGATGGCTGGCGATCCTGGCGCGCTACGGACTGAGCGAGACCGGACTCAAGCACCGGATTGCGCTGCAGCTGGATCTGCTGCGGCTGGTGGACGCGCGCCTCCGCCCTGCCGTTCAGATTGATTCCAAGAGCATCGAGAGCTACTACAACCAGGAACTGCTCCCGCAGATTCGCCGGTCGGGTGCCAAGGATCTCCCGCTGGCCGAGGTCACGCCTAAGATCAAAGAGCTGCTCACCCAGAAAAAAGTGAACCAGTTGCTGACCGCCTGGCTACAAAGCCTGCGGGCAGGCAGTCAAATCCACAGCGACGCTGCTGCGTCCAGCAGCGGGAGCCGCTCGCAATGACGGAGCCCGACGCCAGGCCGCGTCGGCGCAGGGTATGGAGATACCTGCTCGGGACCGCTCTGCTGCTGTTCCTGCTCCTGGGGGGCCTTGTCTGGTACACCAGCACAGAGTCCTTCCAGGCCATGGTGCGCCACCGTCTGGTGGCGGAGCTGGAGCGCGTCACCGGCGGCCGGGTGGAGCTAGGCGGCTTCCATACCATGCCACTTCGCTTCCGTGTGGATGTGCGCGACCTGACCATTCACGGCCTCGAAGGGCCTGGGGAGGTCCCCTACGCTCATGTCGACCGCCTGGTAGCGCAGGTCAGAATCATTTCGGTGTTGGGAGCGGAATTTGGCTTCAGCCGGGTGGTGCTGGAGCGTCCAGTAATTCATGTCATCGTCTACCCCGATGGCAGCACCAACCAGCCGCAGCCCAAGCTGGCTCAGGCATCCCAGAAGAACCCGCTCGAGCGGCTGTTCGCCATGTCCATCAGCCGGCTGGAAGTACGGCGCGGCGAGTTGTTGTGGAATGACCAAAAGATTCCGCTGGATTTCACTGCCAACGACGTCTCGGCAGACATGACTTATTCGCTGCTGCATCGGCGATATGCCGGCAACCTTCTTCTGGGCAAGGTGGATACCAGGTTCAAGGATTTTCGGCCGGTAGCCTGGACAGCGGAGGTGCACTTCAGCCTGGCGCCGGACAAGCTGGAGGTGCAGAGTCTTAGGGCCACCTCTGGGCGCTCTCATCTGCAGGCCAGCGGACAGGTAGAGAACTTCCAGAACCCGAAGTTCGATGGCGTCTATGACCTCAGGGTGGATCTCGCCGAACTGGCGTCCGTCACCCACCGCCGCGACCTCAGGCGGGGTGCCTTCGCCGCCGGCGGACGCGGCTCGTGGTCCATGCAGGATTTTTCGTCGCAAGGCAAGATCCAGGTCAGCGAACTGGAATGGCGTAACTCGTCGCTTAACCTTGCCAATGCCAGCGTGAGTACAGAGTTCTCCATTGACTCGCGGCAGCTCACGCTCTCCCAAATCCAATCGCGCCTCTTGGGTGGAAGCGTCAGCGGCGATGCCGCTATTACCAATTGGCGCAATACACAACCGGCCAGGATCGCAAGGAGCACAAGACCCGAGGAGCAGAAGGGAACACTTCACCTGCGCATCAAGGACGTGTCCATTGCCGTGCTATCCGCGGCATTGTCCACACCCAGCTTGCCTTTCCATCGCATGAACCTTGCCGGTGCGGCCAGCGGGACGGTCGCCGCGCAGTGGAGGGGCACGCCCCGGGACGCGCAGGCGGACATTGCGCTCGATGTGGTGCCACCGCCGCGGCTGGCAGCGGGACAAATACCCCTCAGCGTCCATACGCGCGCTACCTACCGGGGAGTCCCCGGGGAACTGCAGGTTGCCGAGTTCGGGGCGAATACACGGGCTACACAGGTGCGGGCTTCGGGCACTCTCTCCCGCTCCGCTGCCTTGAAACTTTCGGTGAGCACGACGGATGTCGGAGAGTGGCAGCCCATCCTGACAGCATTCGGTGCGCCCGGGCTTCCCCTGACCATACACGGACATGCTTGGTTCAATGGCACCGCCACCGGCAAGCTCTCCGATGCAACCATCGCGGGGAACTTGCAGATCCAGGACTTCGACTCGGTGATGCCCGCCACATCCCACACGGTTGAACGGCACGTGCACTGGGATTCGCTGGTCACGGATCTTCAGCTCTCGCGGCACAATTTTGCGGCGCGCAACGGCCGCCTGCACCACGGGGAAACCGCCATCCGCTTCGAACTGAGCGCGGGCCTGCAGAACGGGCGTTTCACCGGGCCGAGCCCTTTTACGGCGCGCGTGAACATGCGCCACGCGGATGTGGCTGAGGTCCTGGCATTGACTGGATACGACTATCCCTTGACCGGAACCTTGAACCTGCGTTTGCAAGCATCCGGTACCAGGGCGCAGCCCCACGGCGAAGGCCAGGTGCTGCTGACCGACGCCACCATCTATGGAGAGCCGGTGCAGCGCTTTGAATCCGATCTGCGTTTCATCGGCAGCGAGGCCGACCTCAACAACATTCAACTGGCATCCAATGAGGCCCGAGTCAGTGGCGGCGCCACCTATGATTCCTCTACCCGCGCCCTGCATTTCAACTTGACGGGCAAAGACTTCGATCTGTTGCGCATATCCCTGCTGCAGGCCAGCCGCGTCCGGGTCGAAGGCCGCATGGACTTCACCGCCGTAGGTTCGGGAACGCTGGAGCAGCCGGTCATCAATGCCTCCGCCCACCTGCGCGACCTTACCGTGGATCGCGAGCGTGCCGGAGACTTCGACCTTCAGGCCGTCACCCATGGCGCCGATCTGCGTCTTACCGGACAATCCCGCTTCGAACACGCCGAACTCACCCTCGATGGCAATATTCACATGCGGGGTGATTGGCCATCGACGGTCAACCTCCACCTCAATCATGTTGATGTGGACCCGCTGCTGCAGGCCTACCTGCCGGGACGCGTCACCGGGCACTCATCGGTCGCCGGCGAAGTGCAACTGCGGGGTCCGCTGCGCCAGCCGCAGGAACTGGATATCGTCGCCAACCTGAACGAGTTTTCCGCCGACTTGGAAAACATCAAGGTTCGCAACGACGGGCCACTGCGGTTCTCGGTGTCTAACCACATGCTCAAGATCGAACAATTCCGCATGGTGGGCGAGGGGACGGATCTGTCGGCAGCGGGATCGGTCCAACTCAGCGGCGAGCGCCAACTGGACATCCGCGCTCAAGGCAGCGTCAACCTTCAGCTGATTGAGAGCCTGAATCCGGATTTCACCTCCTCGGGCCTGGTTACGATGGACGTGGCCGTATCGGGCACGGTCTACCACCCGGCGATGCAGGGGCGGCTGCAGATCAGCAAGGGCAGTGTTGCGTACATTGATCTTCCGAGCGCTTTGAGCGATATCAACGGATCGCTGATCTTCAACCAGGACCGCTTGCAGATTGAGAGTCTCACCGCCCATGTGGGCGGCGGACAGGTGAAGTTCGGCGGCTACGTCACTTCCTACAATCGTCAACTGAACTTCGATCTCACGCTGCAGGGACAGGATGTGCGCCTGCGTTACCCTCCCGGCGTCAGTTCTACCACGACGGCCGACCTGCGCTGGGTGGGCTCACCGACAGCTTCTACGCTGTCGGGAGAAATGACGGTTACCAAGCTGGGGATCACACCCGGCTTTGATTTCGGCGCCTATCTGGAGCGGGCGGCGCAGTCCACCAGCCTGCCCCAGACCAATCCGCTGCTCAACCGGATCAAGCTCGATGTGCACATCGTGACCACCCCGGAGCTGCAGATGCAAACCGCGGTGGTCCGTCTCTCCGGCGACGCCGATCTGCGGCTGCGGGGCAGCGCCGCCAAGCCGGTCTTGCTGGGCCGCGCCGATGTCCTGGAGGGCGAAGTCTACATCAATGGCACCAAGTATCGCCTGGAGCGCGGCGATGTCACCTTCACCAATCCGGTTACTACCACCCCGGTGTTGGATCTGCAGGCAGCCACGCGAGTGCGCGATTACGACATCACGCTCAACTTGAATGGCCACATTGACAAACTTAACGTCACCTACCGTTCCGAGCCGCCGCTTCCCACCGCCGACATCGTCACTTTGCTCGCCCTCGGCCGCACCCAGGAGGAGTCCGCGCTGCAGCAGGGCGGGCCGTCGGCCTTCAGCCAGGAGGCCTCCAACGCCATCATCGCCGAAGCGCTCAACGCCACAGTCAGCAACCGCGTGCAGCGCTTGTTTGGTGTGAGCCGCATCAAGATTGACCCGCAAGGGGCGACCACTGAGACCAGCCCGGTGCGCGGGCCGCAGGTCACCATCGAACAGCAGGTCGCCAACAACCTGACTCTCACTTACAGCACCAACGTCTCCCAGGCCTCACAGCAGATTATCCAGGTGGAGTACAACATCACGCGCAATATCTCCATCGTCGGCATCCGCGACCAGAACGGCGTGGTCAGCTTCGATGTGAGAATCCGCCGCCGTCGGAAGTAAGACCGTAGCGCCGGCAGCCCGCCCCGAGCGAAGCCGAACGGGCCCGCTGGTCACAGCCTCTCCGTTGTCCCCGGCGCTACAATCAGTATGTGCCTGCCGAGGTCCACCCCGACCGCTTTGTGGCCGAGCGCCAGAAAATGGTGGACTGGCAAGTGCGCGACCGCGGCATTCGTGACTTGCGAGTGCTCGACGCCATGACACGGGTTCCCCGCCACGAGTTTGTGGCCGAACAATATTGGGACCAAGCCTACGAAGATCATCCCATCCCTATCGGCCAGGGCCAGACCGTATCGCAGCCCTATATCGTCGCGCTCACACTGGATGCACTGGATCTCCAGCCTTTCGACGTGGTCCTGGAGGTCGGAACCGGTTCGGGATACCAGACGGCTCTGCTCGCCATCCTCACCGATCAGGTTTATTCGATGGAGCGGCACGAAGCCTTGGCGCGCCATGCCGAAGCCACCCTGGCACGGCTCGGCTATCACAATGTGAACGTGATTGTGGGCGACGGCAGCGAAGGACTGCCCACGTTCGCGCCCTTCGAGGCCATCGCCGTGTCCGCAGCCGCGCCGCAGATCCCCAGCTCTCTCTTCGAACAGTTGCGCGAAGGCGGGCGCATGGTGATCCCCGTCGGACCGGCCGACGTGCAGGAGTTGCAACTGGTGCGCAAGCGGGAAGGCCATCCCGTGGTCGAAACCCTTGAAGCCTGCCGCTTCGTCCCCCTGATCGGCGGCCAGGGATACAGGTCGGACTGGTAGCTGGTAACGATTCCGCGTCTGACGACATCCAACTAAAGGAAGACGGATTCCTAGTCGAGTCGGCCCCCAGCGAATCACACGTGGAGGAGAAGAAGATGAATACCCTCAACCGACTTTTTTGGATTTCTCTACTCGCCTCACTCTTGGCCATGCCGTTGTGGGCACAGCAGCACGCCACTTCACCCGTGGCAAGTTCCGCTGGCCGCTATGACCAGCAGATCCAGCAGGAGGTCGTCAAAGTGCTCAGCTCCAAGGATAAATGGAAGGGGATTACTCCGACCACCGAGGATGGCATTGTTACTCTGCAGGGCACGGTGAAGTTGTACGTGGATAAACTCGATGTCCGGCGCAAAGTGGACCGGATCGAACACGTTGAGGGTGTCCGCAATCACGTGCAGGTAGAAGGCAACGTGCCCGACGCGGAACTGCAGAGTAAGCTGGCCGATAAACTCCGGTATGACCGCATTGGCTTCGGCATCATGTTTAACAGCCTGGGCCTGAAGGTCGAGAACGGCGTCGTTACCGTGAGCGGCGACGTGCATGATTACCCCAGCCGCGACTCTGCCATCGCCATCGTCGAGACCACGCCGGGCGTCAAGGACGTGATTGACGATATCAATGTCCTGCCCACCTCGAATTTCGACGACGAACTGCGCATCCGCATCGCGCGTGCGATCTATGGCGATCCGGCCCTGCGCAAGTACGCCCTCGATCCGCAAAAACCAATTCGCATCGTAGTGAACAACGGCCACGTTACGCTGGACGGCGTGGTGGACAGCGAACTCGACAAACAGCTCGCCTTCACCCGCGCCAACTCAGTACCCAACGTGTTCAGCGTAACCAACAACTTGATGGTGCAGAACCAGCAAGGGAAGTAATCGCCAAGCCGTAGCGCCGGCAGCCTGCCCTGAGCGAAGTCGAAGGGTCCCGCCGGCTGTCGCGGGGGCGGCCTCGCCCCCACATCCGAGGCCTGGCTCGGATCTCGCGTCCATCGCGACACCCTGATAGCATTTCGTCGTGCCCCTCGCACAAAACCTGCGCGTCACCCTGGAGATGATTAAGTGGGAGCACTCGGTCTTCGCGCTCCCTTTCGCCCTGTGCGGAGCTATGCTGGCCGCCAACGGCCTGCCTACCGCTCACCAATTGACCTGGATCATCGTCGCCATGGTCGCGGCTCGTTCCGCCGCCATGGCCTTCAACCGTCTCGCCGACGCTTCCATTGACGCCGCCAATCCGCGCACTCGCACCCGCGCCCTGCCGACGGGCACGCTGACGCCGCGCTTCGTGGCCGCGTTTGTCGCGGTGTCGTGCGGAATCTTCGTAGTGGCGGCTTGGCAACTAAGTCGGCTTGCGCTGCTGCTCTCACCGGTCGCGCTGGCGGTGGTGCTGCTCTACTCCTATACCAAGCGCTTTACCCGCTGGTCGCATTTGGTGCTGGGGTTCGCTCTCGGCATTGCACCCACCGCCGCCTGGATCGCAGTCCGCGGCTCCCTTGATCCCCGCATCCTCCTGCTCACCGCCGCGGTCACCTTCTGGGTTGGTGGATTCGACGTGCTTTACGCCTGCCAGGACTACGACTTCGATCACCAGGCCGGGCTGCATTCCGTTCCGCGCCATCTCGGCATCGGCGCTGCCCTCTGGATCGCCCGCGTCCTGCACCTTCTGATGCTGCTGTTGCTGGTGGGCGTGCTACTGGCCTTTGGCCTGGGCAAACTGGCCGCGGCCGGAGTCGTGGCCGTGGCCGCGCTGCTCGCCTACGAGCATTCCCTGGTCTCAGCCGACGACCTGTCCCGGTTGAATGCCGCTTTCTTCACCATGAACGGCGTGATTTCGGTGGTGTTTTTCTGCTTTGTCGCAGCGGACTTGCTGGTGGCAAAGTGAAACCAGGGAGGGGACGAGCCCCTCCCAGTTGTGGCAGCTACTGCCCCGTTAGCCTCCAGGTATCTCCGTAGACTGTGTTCGAATTAAACACATCTCCGCCGAAGATCAGGAATTGCCGGCTGGCCGGGTCCCAAACGGTTCCAAACTGCTCCCGGCGAGGAGGGCTCTTCGCGGGCACAAGCTGCGTCCAGTCTGTTCCCGTCCAGGCCCACGTGCCGTTCTGATCGACTCCCGCGCTGCCGCCGCCGAACACCACCACTTCTTTCAGCACTGGATTGAAAGCCCCCGCGGTGAAGTAGAGTACATCGGGCTGCGTCGCCGGATTCTGTTGGGTCCAGTCCTTGCCGTCCCAGGTCCAGGTGTTCTGTACGATCCAGTTGTCGGAAATTCCGCCGAACAACACTACATTCTTTCGGATTGGGTCCAGCGTCGCGACAGCTCCGCTTCTGGGGTACGGAGTGGTTGTCGGACTCAATAGCCTCCAATCTGTCCCTGTCCACTGCCACATATCGCGCGAATAGAAACGGCCCTGGTAACCGCCGAACATATCCACGCGCCCATTGGCCGGATCGGTGAACAGCATGGGATTGGTCGCGCCTTTGGGGACGGTGGTGGGATTCGCCTGCGTCCAGGTGGACGTCGCGCCATCCCATAGCCAAGTGTCATTTAAGAAGGCAAATCCCAGGAATCCTCCGAACAATACTAATTTCTTGCTCTTGCGATCATAGGCCATGGCGGCGGCCGAGCGCGCCCCTGGTGCCACGGGGGTCTGGACTTGCGACCAGGTGGTGCCGTCGAACGTCCAGGTTTCGTTGAGTTGCTGCCCGCTGGCATCAGAACCGCCAAAGATCACGACCTTGTGGCTCACCGGATCGTAGGCAGTGGCGAAGCCTGCCCGTGGCGGCAGGCCCTGTGTCGGCCTTAACCTCGTCCAGGCAAGGGGTGCAGCATCACCTGCAAATGACGGAGTTGTGATGACGAGCGCGGACAGAACCAACAGGGCCATGGCCCGCGCAATCGAAGGGATACGGTCGTTCAAAGACATGAAAAGGCTTTATCCTTCCTAAAGATGGACAGGCAGACCAATTTTCTGGGATGCCCGATGGAGCGGGAAGTTACATTCCGGGCAGAATGACTTGTGGGCCCAACCTACAGCCGTTGGGACCGCACCAGGAATCTGAGCGCTCATCTC
>Ga0335070_10000401_pt1 | contig 49132 bp, 31 predicted proteins | sample Lox_Sample_13_FD_206722 | JGI IMG/M metagenome (GOLD analysis project Ga0335070, IMG submission 206722) | Soil microbial communities from Loxahatchee National Wildlife Refuge, Florida, United States - Lox_Sample_1.3 | ecosystem: Environmental > Terrestrial > Soil > Wetlands | place: USA...
GGGAGTTCCTGCGCGACTAGGGCAAGGCCACGTGGCACGCCATTCGGGTAATTGCCAAGCAGGATGTTAATGGCGTTTTCTTCTTGCGCGATTTGACGCTCCAACTCCGGAATCTGGGCGTTCGCAGTGTCCAGCACCTGCTGCGCTTGCAGGACGTCGAGCTTTGTGGCAACACCATGTTCAAGACGAAGGTTCGTCAGCTTGACCGAGTCGGTTTGCGTGGCGACCGTTTCGCGCGTGATCTGACGCTGCAGGTCCATTTGCAGCAGAGTGAAGTAATCGTTTGCCACATCGCTGACGAGAGTCAGCACGACTGTCTGCCGGGCTGCGTCGGTAGCCAACAGTTCGGCGCGAGAGGCTTCGGTTGCGCGTCGTAGTCGGCCAAAGAAATCCAACTGAAAAGCTGCGTCCCCGACGAGCGTTAGGAAGTTGTATCGGGATTGCTCAATGTTTTCCTTGCCTCCGTTGAAATTGGCGTTGCCCGCTACCTGCGGAAACAGGCTGGAACGGGCTACAGCAAGCTCAGCTCGCGCCGCGTTAATGCGTTCAGCCGCAATCTGCAGATCATAGTTTTGCTTTAGCGCCGTCCGGATGAGTTCCTGAAGCTTCTGATCTTTAAAGACCTGCCACCAGGGCAGGTCAGCATAGGAGGATGTCTGCGCCTGAAGCTGCGGATTCTCCGAGAGAACACGAAATGTGTTCGGAGCCTGCACCACCGGGCGATGATATTTTGGGCCCACCATGCATGCGCTCAGAAAACCTGAGCACAGCATAGCGACAATCAGCAGTTCTCGATTGATGCGAGAGGCCATGTTCTTAGTCTCCTATCGCGGGCGAAGGCGCCGGTAGTGTTCCGGACGCGGGTTCCGTACCCGACCTGGACCATTTCTCCACGGCGTAAAAGATCGCGGGAACGAAGAAGATGCCGATCGCGCTGGCGGCCACCATGCCGCCGATTACGGTGGTTCCCAGAATCTGACGCGCCACGGCGCCGGCGCCACTCGCAGTCCACAGAGGAATACAGCCGAAGACAAATGCAAAGGACGTCATCAGGATTGGTCTCAGACGCAGTCTTGCGCCTTCCAATGCCGCATCGACGAGAGGTTTGCCCGTTTCATACTCGCCTTTTGCGAACTCCACGATCAAAATTGCGTTCTTGGCTGCCAATCCAATGAGCATGACCAGCCCGATCTGAGAATAAACGTCATTCTCAATCTGGACCAAGTAAGGCGGCAAAAAATAACCGAGCAGTACGCGACGCAGCCAGAGGATGGCAAAGGCTCCAAATACTGCCACGGGCGTGCTGAGCAAGACGCTGAACGGAAGCGCCCAGCTTTCGTAGAGTGCCGCAAGAATCAGAAACACAAACAACAGCGAAAGGCCGAAAATGACCGAAGGCGGCACCCCTTCCCTCGCCTGTTGCTCCTGGAATGAAATGCCGGAGTAATCAAAGCCCATCTCGTGTGGCATGGTCTGTTTGAAAACATCTTCTAGCGCGGCGGTCGCCTGATCCGCGCTGTATCCGGGCGCCGCACTTCCATTAATTTGAGCCGCCCGATATTCGTTGAAGCGTTGAGTAAACTCTGGGCCCAGGCGCGATTTGATGTTGACCAGCGTGGATAGCGGGACACTCTGTCCCCTGTTGTTGAGAACATAAAATCGCCCTACGTTCTCGATGTGCGCGCGGTCTTCCCCTTCCGCCTCGATATACACCTGCCATTGGCGGCCGAATCGATTGAAATAATTCACGAAATAACCGCCCATGAACGCCTGAATCGTACGGTAGACATCGCTCAGGTTCACGCCCTGCTTCAGAACCTTATCCCGATCGACATCAATAAACTTCTCCGGCACACTGGGCAGGAAAGTCGTACTGATGCTGCCAATTTCGGGACGCTTGCGTGCAGCCTCCAGAAACGTGTTGACGTTCTTCGCCAGAAACTGAATATCGGAGCCGGAACGGTCTTCCAGAAGGAAGGTGAATCCTCCGGCGGTCCCGACACCGGGAATCGCCGGAGGCGAAAAACCGAACGCCACGGCCTCCGGGATTTTGCTGAACTTGGCATTCAAATTGGTCTTCAAGGTCTGAAATTGTTCAGCCCGCGCCGTGCGATCGTCCCAGGGCTTGAAGGTGACGAAGAAGGTCGCGTTATAGCTTGTACGAACGAAACTCAACAGACTGAAGCCGACGAAACACGTCGAGTGTTGAACACCCGGCGTATCCATGATGATTCTTTCGATGTCGGCGACCGCCGCTGTGGTTCGCTCCAATGAAGCTGCGTTCGGCAATTGAACGGATACGTAGGCATAACCCTGGTCTTCATCGGGTAGAAAGCTCGTGGGCACACGATGGGCAAAGAATCCGGCGGCCAGCGCAAAACCCACAAGTAACACCGCCATCACGACGGTTTTCTTAAGGAGAACTCCGCTCCAACGTACGTAACCGTCAGTAGCTCGCTGAAACACGCGGTTAAACCCATCAAAAAATCTGCGTAACAGTCCCCGGCTTGGTTCTCGTGGGCGAAGCAGCAGTGCAGCCAGGGCTGGGCTCAGCGTAAGTGCGTTGAACGCGGAGAAGAGAACGGAAATAGCGATGGTCACGGCAAACTGCTGGTAGAGACGGCCCGTGATGCCTGGGATGAAAGCCGTCGGCACGAACACCGCGGACAGAACCAGCGCTATTCCGACGACAGGACCGGAAAGTTCCTCCATGGCCTTCAACGCCGCGGCCTTCGGGGAAAGTCCTTCCTCGATGTGGCGTTCGACGCCCTCAACTACAACGATCGCATCGTCGACCACGAGGCCGATTGCGAGGACCAAGCCGAATAGAGAGAGCGTATTGATCGAAAAACCGAATAGCGGAAACAGAACGAACGTGCCTACCAGCGATACCGGCACGGCAAGCAGCGGGATCAACGTGGCCCGCCACCCCTGCAGGAAAAGATAGACGACCAGGATCACCAGGATCAGAGCGATCACCAGCGTCTTCACGATTTCTTTAATCCCTTGTGTTACGGATCGGGTGGTATCCAACGAGACAACGAAATCGAGATCTTCCGGGAAGCGTTGCTTCATCTGCGCCATCAGCTTCTTGACGCCGTTGGCTGCATCCACCGCGTTCGATCCGGGAAGTTGATAAACTGCGACAATTGCCCCGGGTTTGCCGTTGTACCGGCCGGCAATGCTGTAATCTTGCGCGCCCAGTTCAATACGGGCGACATCACGAATGCGGACCGTTCCTCCGTCCGGCGTTTCCCGCAGGACAATCTGGCCGAATTGTTCCGGCGAAATTAGACGGCCTTGCGCTAAGACCGTATAAGTAAGTTCTTGGCCTTTCGGGACAGGTGGCCCTCCAGCTTTACCCGCGGGATTCACTGTGTTCTGCGCTTGAATGGCGCTGATGATTTGCGGAACCGTAATGCCCAGCTTTGCCAGCTTGTCGGGGTTCACCCACATTCGCATCGCGTACTGGCCAGCGCCAAAAACCTGCACATTGCCTATTCCGGGCGACCGAAGGACCGGGTCGACGAGATTGATGTATGCGTAGTTCGCCAGAAAAGTCGCGTCATAGGTTCCATGCGGTGAGTACACGGCAATCAGCATGAGGGGAGCCGTCACCGATTTTCGTACCGTGATGCCGTAATTGTTCACCTCGGCCGGAAGCTGGGAAGCAGCCTGAGTTTCACGCGACTGGGCAAGAATGAAATCGCTATTGGGGTCGGTTTTTGTATCAAAATCCACAATCAGGCTGGTGGTAGAGTTCCCCGTGGCATTCAGGGAGTACATGTAATTCATGTTGTCTACGCCGTTCATCTGCTGTTCGAGAGGCGTGGCAACCGCTTGTTCAAGAGTTTCCGCGTCGGCTCCAACGTAGGTAGCAAGAACCTGGATTTCCGGTGAAATGATGTTGGGAAACTGGGAAACTGGCAATCTGAGGACCGTGAGAGCACCGACCAGCACCAGGACGATCGAGATCACCATCGCGACGATGGGACGATTGATGAAGAACTTCGACATGGGATCACCTATTCGTTGCGTCTGCGCCGAAGGGCTTTGGATTGACTCGCATGCCCCCGCGAACCTTCTGAATTCCTTCAGAGACGACCCGGTCCCCAGGATTGAGCCCATCCGCGATCACCCACCGGTGATCCACCTGTGCTCCGACTGTGACTGTCCGAATAGCCACCTTGTTGTTGCTGTCCACAACCGCAACCTGGTAGCCGCCTTGCAACTCAGAAACTGCTCGTTGTGGCACAAGCAGCGCGTCATGCTGTACATCGACGAATGCCCGCACCTTGGCATAGCCACCCGGCCGCAAGATGTTGTTGGGATTTGGGAATAATGCGGCGATGCGGATCGTTCCAGTGCTCACGTCCACCTGGCGATCAGCAAAATCAAATGTTCCGAGATGCGGATATGTCGAGCCGTCCGCCAGCACGAGCTCGATCCGTAGTTTTCTTTCGCCCGCTCGCGTGCTTTCTTCCGTCGGGAATCGTTTTCTGAAAGCGAGATACTGGGGCTCCCCAACCGTGAAATACACTTTGATCGGGTCGACCGTCGAAACAGCAGTCACGGCACCACTTGCCGGGCTAGCGAGAGCGCCGACTTGCAGTTGCGCCTGTCCCGCGATGCCATCGATCGGCGCTACCAGTCGCGTAAAGTCGAGGTTGATCTTTGCCGTTTCGACGGCAGCCCGGGCAGTCTCAATCTGCGCTGTGGCAGTTTCCACGCTGGCGATAGCCGCGAGATTGTTTTGAATCGCGTTGTCGAGATCCTGCTGGGTCGCGGCTTGCTCTTTTGCCAGCGGTGCGTACCGCTTGACGTCAAGCTCGGTGCGACCTTGCACCGCTTCTGCGTTGGCAAGCTGAGCTTTCGCTTGCGCGAGTTGGCCTTCGGATTGGTCGAGCGCCGCCTTGAACGGCCGTGGATCGATTTGGAAAAGGAGCTGCCCCTTCTTGACGAATGCACCTTCCTGATAACTCTGTGTGAGCAGATACCCCGTTACCTGTGCCCTGACATCCGCATTGACGAACCCGTCGAGCGTGCCAATCCATTCATGAATTATCGGCACATCTTCCTGCTGGACCTGCACCACCTGGACGTCAGGAACTGGCCCCGGCGCGGCCTGCGCATGCTTGTGCGGCAGAATCGCTCCAATGATCAACCCGATTATGATGACGGCGACAACTCCGCCGCCCCAGAGGTAGCGCTGAGGCACGTTCATATTCATCTCCGGCAGTGATCTGATCCAGTCTCCACGGAGGCGCGTGGATGGCAACGATTAAGCCAGAAGAGTGGTGATGAGTCTATTAGACGATGGTATTGACCGACACCTTGGCATAAGCCGATGTTTGCAGCGAGCAGAGTGAGTAGCCCTCGACGGATGTGCCTTTGGAGGATGTGCTCCCTAACCTACCCATAACGCCCCCAATACACCGCGTCCGCAGCCAGCCAATCCGAAGGTGTTGGTCAACACCTTCGTCCAATAGCCTGACTCTCCTGGTTGTGGCGTAATCGCATGGATCGCTTCCGGGATTGAATAGGTAACAAGTTCGAGCCTTACAAGGAACCAATAGCTAAGCGCCCACAAGAGTTCGGAGATCCAATGCTCTCAAAATGTGCGAATCCCGTCTGTCCGATGACATTCCGCTATATTCATGAAGGAAGGCTGTATGTGATTGACCCGAGGGACGCGCTGGCTGGGCAGAAGCCGAAATGCTCAAGCAGGTCTGGGCAGCTTGAATATGCCTGGCTATGCTCCACTTGCTCTGTCTATTTGACGATTCAAATTGACGAGGAATTCGGGATGAGAGTCGTTCGGAAGCTTGAAGCGAAGAATAGCTTCGAGTTCCATCCATCGGACAATGACAGCACTAGCATGAACATAGCCTGAAGAGGCATTTACCCAGCGTGATGGGCACGTGAGTATCGAGACACAAGCGCTCCGGCATGTTAGTTCGAGACAGAGCGATGCCGTGGATCGAGGCTTGAGGATGAATTAGGTGATTGCGTCTGTCTCGCGTCACGCTTCGGTCGCGTAGGTATCGATCAAGTGACGCACCGTCGGTTCTTCCGACAGACAGCTGCTGATTCGCCCTTCCAGTTCACGGTCCGCTTGGGTTTGCCTCTCATGCTGACGCAGATGCTCTGCCCAAGAGTTCACAAAAAATATCTCCAGATAACGGTCTGCGACTTCTGTATCGCGGAAGACTGCCCACTGATACGCGCCATCGCGACGCCTTATCCGGCCATATTCATGCATTGCATCCACAAACTCTGCCGTTCGTTTTGGAATGACGGAGTATGCGACGGTAACCAGAACCGGTCCCTTGTCAACATCCGCTCCAACTTCTCCGACGACGATGGGCATGCGCCAGTGGTTCCAGGGACTGAGATCCGCGGTCGAGTCGGGGAGTTGCGCGACCAGAGCAATTGCCGCGGTGGCGATTGTCCCAAATCCAGCGTAGACAAGCGCGGTTCCGACGCCTGATCGTTGTGCGACGGCACCCCAAGCTGCGGTCCCGAGCGCATAGCACCCCTGATAAACCAGAATGAAGATGGCGAGGACTCTTGCTCTTACCCAATCCGGCGCCAGGTTCTGGACCAGCGCGTTGATAAGAGAAATAAAGATGACCCATGCCGCACCGCCAACCAACATCACTGCAGCCAGTGTGCTCAATCTGTGCAACCGACTCATCGCCAAAATCACGAATCCCAAGCTCACGACGCCCGTCGACACGATCGATTCCATCGCATATCTGCCACGGGCCGACTGCATGACCAAGGCACCGATGATTGCGCCGCCACCAAAGCAGCCCAGCAAGAGTCCATAGCCGCTTGCATTCTGATTCACGCTTCGAGAAACCGTCGGCAGCAGAGCGAAGAGTGCGCTGGAGAAGAACATGACAACGCCCGTTCTGAGCAACACCGTCAGGATTGCGGGAGAGTGCCGGACGTATCGAATTGCGGCGACGGTAGCTCCCGAAAATGATTCGGGCGGCGCGCTCCTCCTGCGGACAGGCCTTTTCCACCGAGCCACAACAAGGATGACACCGAAAAACGATACGAAATTTGAGGCGAAGGCTGTGGCGACACCAGCAACCGATATGATCGCGCCGGCGAGCGCCGGCCCGATCGCTCGGGCAAGGTTGAATTCAATTCCGTTGAGCGCTGAAGCCGCTGCCAGGTCTTCTTTGCCCACCAATTCAGGGAGGATTGCACGCCACGCCGGTGTTTCGAACGCATCGCCTGCCGAAAGCGCAAATGTGAGCACCAAGAGTATCCACGGCGACATCACCCCTGCGATGCTCAAGATCGCCAGAATTAGTGCGACTCCCATCATCCACGACTCGGTGAAGAGAATCAGCTTGCGTCGGTCGACGATATCGCCGGCGGAGCCTGCTGGAAGGGCCAGCAGAAAATATGGCAAGGATGAGGCAGTCTGCGTCAGTGCAACGTAAATCGGTCCGGCGCCAAGTGAGACCATCAACCATGCAGCGCCGACGTTCTGCATGAAAGCGCCGACGTCTGAAACGACGTCCGCGACTAAAAGATTGCGAAACACCTTTACTCGAAGTGGTCGCCACAGACTTGGGGAAGCAGTCGGCTTCATTTCTCTCCGCGTTGTGTTAGAACTTGCAGCCCCAAGGTTCGTCGAACTGAGGAATCCCGTCTTTTGCCGTGCGCCGTGGCTTTGCTATTTCTTCCGTGCAACCGAGGCTGCTTCCACATTGGCCCGCTTGTTCCACCCATGGAAACGCGAGAAGTCTCCCGCATTCCAGGCCTCGCGGAGTCCCGGAGTACTCAGATCCCAGTCCGGGCGGATTTCACTCGTCACCACGCGCAGGTCGTGCCAAAGATCGACGACCGACGGTCGTCCCCAGAACCAGTAGCCGTTATAGACGCGGTAAATCACGAGGCCCGGCTTGAGCACGAGCGTGTGCGGGATCATCGGATTATGCTCCGGATCCGTGTACTCCTGGATGTCGAGATCCTTCTGCACCCTTCGGCCGGGGTCCGAAAGGAATGTCCACTGAGCCCCGACTGACGCGCGGAATTCCTGCAGCGTATGGTGATCGTCAGTGGCGATCGTGGCGACCTGCGTGTATCCCACCGCAATCTTCGGGTAGAACGCGGCGAGTTCTAAATGCTGCTGGTGTTCCTTTGGGCAATAGTGGCCGCGCGCCAGGGTCAGGATAAGCGGATCCTCGCCCTGTAGTTCGCTGAGCTTGCGCGGTTGACCCGAGTGATCGGGCAACTCGTAGTTGGGGAAAATGCCTCCGGGCACGATGTCAGAACGCATGATTTGCACTCCTCCCGTTTCTCAAAGATCCAGAGTGACATCCGCACTTGGCTGGGAACAGCATATGAGTACGTTCCCGGGAGCGGGCCTCTCGATCGGTTCTGGGTTATAACTAACCGATCCCCCGATTAAACCAGTCATGCAGGTATGACAGACTCCAGTCCGGCATGACCATCTCACCGGAACGTCGCACGCTTCCGCCAGTTCCAGCAAGCTTCCGAATTTTGGATCCCATTGGGCGGTGATCCCGCTACGTGCGAATGAAACTTGGGGGCCAGATCCGGGCTGCCCGACCGGCAGATGAGGCGTATGATCAACCTGCGCCATGCCAGGTGTAATTCCCGCAAGAGAACCGAAGATTTCCGTGTGCACATTCCCTTCGAGCACTCCCCACTTTCGTAGCCCATCGCGAATGTTCTGCAAGAATGACGACGGGCCACACAGGTAGAAGTCGCTGCTCGGGGACACACCGATCTTCTCCAAAAGTGCCTTGTCAATGTGCCCGGGAGCATCGAAGTCTGTCCCGACTCGGTCGTCTGCAGCGGGCCTGCTATATACGATGTATCCTCGTCCGCGCGAGAGCTGTTTCAGTAACGAACGCGATTCTTCTGCAAATGGATGGTCGACGCGATTGCGCGTTCCATAAATCCACCAGATCTCTCGTTGCGATCTCTCGGCTGCGAGTGCGTGCAGCATCGACATCACGGGCGTTGCGCCTACTCCCGCGCTCAGCAGGACCACGGGACCCTGGTTGGGACGCAGAGTAAAGCTACCGCGCGGCGCACTAACATCCAATAGATCGCCTAATTGCGCGCGGTTGCACAGAAATGAACTTCCAACCCCATTCAATTCGCTCTTGACGCTGATGCGGAAGTGGTCGGCCACCGGCAGATCAGACAGCGAATAGCTGCGAAGCATGGGTGGTTTGCTCGGATCGACGAGCAACCGCAAAACCACAAACTGACCCGCCTGGAAGAGTGGAAGAGGTTGCCCATCGATTGGCGCCAGCACGAAGGAAGTCACGGTATCGCTTTCCTTACGAATTTGCGCAACTCGCATTTGTCGAAATCCGGGCCATGCTGGGGCTTGTTCCTCGAAGGCGAGTCCCGGGTTCCCTGCCGCAGTTTTGGACCCCAAGTCTTGCTGGAGCATTGCCTGAAACGAACCCTGCCAGCCTCTGCTGAGTGCGGGAATCTGTAACGCCCGTTCCAATTGCTCACGAGAATGTCCCGGTAAATATAAGAGAGCATCGATCTCAGCCACGGTCATCCGCTCTCCGCCATCAGCCACCTTTACGATGTCATCGCCAGCCTCAACCTCTCCTTCCTGCAACACGCGAAAGTAGAATCCGGGCCTGTGATGTGCTACGAGCAACGCCGCCATCCGCGGTTCATTCATGCGGATGCCGACGCGGTAGCACGTCACTCGCGGCTGTGTCACTTCAAATATCGCGTCACCGATGCGATATCGATCGCCGATGCTTACCTCGTTGTCAGCAAGTCCTTCAACAGTAAAGTTTTCTCCGAACTGGCCAAAAGTAAAGTCACTGCGCCCCAAAACGCGCTCCCAGTAATGGTAAGAATCCATCTGGTAAACGAAGACCGCGCGGTGCTCCCCTCCGTGACCTTCCAGATCGGCTTGCGCATCACCGTCGATATTGAGCTTGCGCACCAACCGCCGTCCATCAACTGGAGTTTTCCAGACGGACGTTCGGACCGTTTTGCCGTTCCACGTTACCTCGCGCGGAAAGCCGACATTTACTGAAAGCAATCGGGGCATGCGTACCTTGTCAAAGTCCAGCGTCTGATCAGAGTCCTTTTATTCCTCTACCAGCGACGAGCGGGGGCAGCGCCATCCACGTGGAGAATCTCTCCACTGACATGGCCTGCCTGTGCCAGGTAAAGCACGGTATCGACAATATCTTTCACCGTCGCCTTTTTCATGGGCGGCTGCAACGTCGAGTCGCCGGGATCATTGCGGTGCATTGGCGTATCCACGACACCGGGGGCTACAGCATTGAAACGGATGCCGTCTTTTGCATATTCGATGGCAAGATTCTGCGTCGCTGAATTCAACCCACCCTTCGTAATCATCGAAATCGAACCATTGGTCCCCGCGATTGGCCGGTCGGCGAGCGCCGCAGTGATACTCACGACGCAACCCGATTTCTGTTTCAGCATCTCTTTCACAGCGCGCTGAGTAATGTAGAAGAATCCGAGCAGATTAGTTGAGACAAGAGCATTGAAGTCCTCGATGGTGAATTCAGTGAAAGGCTTGTTCAAGAAGATGCCGGCGTTATTGACCAAGACATCGATAGTTCCGAAGTTGTTGATTGCTGCTTCGACAGCATCGGCAGCAGTTTGTTTTTTGCCGATATCGCCATTGAGCAGAACCAGGCTGGCTGAGCTCGTTAATTTTCGATTGGCCCCGCGAGATGTTGCGATAACGTTATAGCCTTCTCTCAGAAACCCTTGGACTAAACCCGCACCAATACCACCCGCCGCTCCGGTGATGATTGCCGTTTTTTTGCTCGACATAAGTAAACCTTCCGTTTCAGGGACGTGCTTCGCGCCAACGCTTCGTTCCTTTTTGCCCGATCAGCGCGCATAATGCGTAAAAACGAGATCGGTCGCGTTCGCCTTCTGGTGGCAGGGGAAGCAGCTTTTCATAAACGCCGCGTCGCCAGGTTTGCCGTCCGCGAAGTGAGCGAACCCCCAGCCGCCGGTCGCAGCGTACTTTGTTGAGTCCTTCACCATAAATTGGATGTTCGTGGGAGGACCGGGAACGAAAGATTGAGCCTGGCCAAAGACTTTGTTGTTTTCCTCCGACGCGACGTAACGGTAATGCAAAGCAGCAATGATCGTGCCGTCCGGGAACGGGAGCTTCCCTTCGCGATAGGCTTTGATCGCAACGTCGTTTCCCAAGACAGCACCCAAACTGTTGAGGTTGCCGGCTTCGTGGGCCGAGGAAATCCAACTCCAGTCGCGGTACCCTTGAGGGATTTCGGTGACGAACGGAGAGGAAGGTTGCCCGTCCGCGTGGCCCGGGGCAGGTGCGATCAGGGTCACAAGGCCGGCCATTGTTGCAACTGCAATCAACAAGAATGTGAAGCGTCTCATAACATTTCCTCCATTCAATATCCTTCGGTAAGCAGAAATCAGCGGTCGCGGCCAAGACGACAGTTGGATCACCTTGGCCGGCATAACACAGCGAACGACCGATGCCCAGCGTCGATTAATCGAAATCGGAACCTAAGCGGTTTTCTCAGCAGCTCCGTTTCAAAAATCGTTGGCATCGGAAGCCGCCCAATGCTGATCCAGCGCCGCATGGATCTCTTGATCGCGCACTCCGGAATACTGTTTCTTGCCTTGTTGATCCTTCATCTTGGCCTTCAATCTGACAAGAAGCCACGCCGGCGACATCGACATGAAGCTTTCGTCATTCAGCCAGAACAAAATGCGCCGCGCAATTGGACGATGGTATTGCCTACATTCCATCCGACTCCTTCTTAAGTCTTGAAAGTCGATCAAAGCGAGGAAACTTTCTCCCGCACACCTGATACGAAAGTGTCGTCGATACCATCGTCCAATTGCTTTACTTCTCCCACCTCTGGCTTAATCGCAACGAATCGAGAAGCACCTTGGGCAAGCTTAGAGAACCTCTTTCACTGAGAACACACATGCCTGAACTTAAGTCGCAATCCGTGGCACAGGAACAGAAGATGGAAACACGTAGCCCCACGAAACGCATCGCTGGCTTTGCCATCATTGCCGGTGCCGTAGCAGTGCTCGCCGTTCTGGGCACCGTAGCGCTTTACGCGCAAGGCCAGGACAAAGACAAGTACTCCCTGGTGTCGCCGGGGGGAATCGCGTTCTCCGACTTTAAGGGATACGAGGACTGGGCGGTGGTCTCTTCCGCCAAGACCGACGAAAGGCTCAAGGTGATTGTCGCCAATCCGACGATGATTAAGGCGTACAAGGCCGGCATTCCGGGCAACGGCCAGCCTTTCCCTGATGGCTCCATGATCGTGAAGCTCCAGTGGAAGCCGAAGAAGAGCACCGAGGCTCCCTTCGTCGTGGATGTGCCGGACGTCTTTGTTGAAGCTTTCGTCATCGAAAAGGACAGCAAGAGGTTCCCGAAAAGCGCTGGGTGGGGATACGCGGTATTCAACTACGATGCTGCATCGGACAAGTTCACTCCTGATCCCAAAAGCCTCTCAGACTGCGGACACGCGTGCCATACGATCGTGAAGGCGAAGGATTACATCTTCCACCCGTACCAAAAGCGTTGAACCGATGGTGCTCGGCGGCGCGCGCCGCCGAGTGCCACCATCAAGCATTCAGCCCCAGAGTTCCGGATGAAAGTCCGGAGCACTAGTTCTCCAACTCGCTCTATGCCCCAATCATGCCACCGTCGATAAGCGCCTAGCCTCCTATCCGTCACCGACTCTTTCCGGGTACGATCATTCCCAGCAGTGAGTAGGCTCGATCGCGCGGTATTGTCCTATGGGGCCGCGACTCGAAATCACTAATTTCGATTCGGAGCGTGAACTTCTCGGAACGGTAAGGACGATCGCGGGATGACAATGAACCGACAGGCCGCTCCATCGCCTGAACCAGATCGCCCGCAATCCAGCGCGCGGGCCGGAAGTGGTGGCTGGCTTCATCCGTTTCAAGGCATAAGGCCGGTGACTGCGGCGGGAGCGGCCCGGGATGCCTTGGCGGGAGTCCAACTGGCGGCGACGAACATCCCGCAGGCGCTGGGCTATACCAAGATTGCCGGCATGCCCGTAGTCGCGGGTTTTTACACGCTGTTGCTTCCGCTGCTGGCATTTGCCGTATTCGGTTCCTCGCGCTATTTGGTGGTCGCTTCCGATTCGGCAACTGCATCGATCCTTGCCGCGAAGCTTGCCACCATGGCTCCTATCGCGAGCGCGCGATATGTGGCGCTGGCATCGACGGTCGCTCTACTCACAGCTGCATTACTGCTGCTGGCCCGCGTTCTGAAGCTGGGATTCCTGGCTGATTTCTTATCGCAAACCGTACTGACAGGGTTCCTCGCTGGAATTGGATTTCAGGTTGGAATCGCCGTGCTGAGCGAGATGGTCGGGGTTGAAGTGCACTCCAATCGGACAGTTGGACAGCTCCTTGAAGTCTTCCGCAGCCTGCCCAGGATTCACTTACCCACTGTGGCTATCTCGGCGGTGGTGGTGACAGGTATCTTCGCTCTCTGGCGATTTGCCCCCAAAGTCCCGGGGGCTCTAATCGCGGTCGCCGGCGCAATTGCCGCAAGCGCAAACTGGGATTTTGCAGGTCGCGGCATTGCCATCATCGGACCGGTCGTTGGGGGCCTTCCGCATTTAGGGCTGCCGGACGTGCATTGGAAAGACGCCGTACCCCTGCTCGGCGTTTCTGTCTCCTGCTTTGTGATGATCCTTACCCAAAGTGCGGCTACCGCGCGCTTCTACGCCGGGCGTCACCATCAGTACCTGGACGAGAGCGCCGACTTAGTCGGTCTCTCTGCGGCCAACGCCGCGGCAGCGTTGAGCGGGACTTTTGTAGTGGATGGAAGCCCTACTCAAACCGCAATGGTCGAAAGCTCCGGCAGTCGGAGCCAGTTCGCTCAGGTGGCGACCGCCATTGCGGTCGCGCTCGTTCTCCTCTTTCTGACCAAGCCTCTGCAATACCTGCCACGTTGCGTGTTGGGAGCCATCGTATTTTTCATTGCTGTCCGCCTAATCGACGTGCGTGCCTTACGCGACATTCGACGCGAGAGTCCCGGAGAATTTGCTCTAGCTGTGTTTACGGCGGCCGTCGTTGTGCTGGTGGGAGTGGAGCAGGGCATTCTATTCGCCATGGTGCTGTCGTTGCTTCGGATCGTGCGGCACAGCTATCGTCCCCACACTGGAGTCTTGGCCGAAAGCCATGGGGCGTGGCAGTTGGTGCCAGCGGTTCCCGGTGCAGTAACAGAGCCGGGTTTGGTCATCTATAGTTTCGGAGCAGCGCTCTTCTACGCGAATGCCAGCCAGTTTGCCAAAGAGATTCGGGGCTTGCTTGGGACAGCACGTCCGCCGGTGCGTTGGCTGATCGTCGACGCGGAAGCGATCACCAATGTGGATTACACTGCCGCCCGGACGGTGCAACAACTGTGCAAAGAACTGGTTCAACGCGGCATCGTGTTGGGGCTCGCACGCGTATCTCCTTCTCTGAAAGCAGATCTGGACCGGCATCTCTTGACCGAGATCATCGGCCCAGCGCGGTTTTTCGACCGCATTCACGATGCGGTAGCTGCATTCGCGAAGCCCGAATATCCATAAGGTAAGGATGTTTTGTGATCCATTAGGAGACCGGAGGCAAAGAGGACACACTGTGTGCCCGAGCGCCCTTGTCGGCCGCCATCCTCAATGGGCGAATGCCAGAGCCGCGTCGGCTAGCTTCAGTTCTTTGGCTACGACCGCTGGATCGCCTGCCTGAAAGCTGTTGGGGGCGGTGTGGTTCGGATGTTCGATGCGGCGCCAGGTGTTCAGGCTGAGCTGCAAATACGACCGTGCCTCCGTCCAGCACGACTTTCCACTTTTTCTGTTCAATCCTGGCCGCCGCGCTGCCTTCATACTCAGTTCTCCCAATCCCGAATAGGCATCTGCCGCCGCATAGAGGGCATCAAGGTCTGCCGGTTCGGACGCGATCATGGGTTCGGCAATTGATAACGCTTCGCGAAAATAGCTCGAGGCTTTCTGGTCGTGTCCCGCCTTGGCCGCTGCCTCCCCAAGTTTGACGTTGGCTGCAGCCACGTTGACATGACTCGACGCCCCTGCCTTGAAGCGTGCCTCATAGATGGACCGTCCATGCTCCATCTCTGGAATCGCCAGTTCCGCTCGATTGGCCGTCGCAAGAATCGTCCCGTGGATCACCAGCATTGCCGCGTATATCCCCTGCTGAAAGGCATTCTCCGATGCAGATGAAACCAGGGTCCGCATGATCGCAAGACCACGATTCGAATACTCGAGGGCCAATGCGATCTTCCCTGCCCTTGCGCACGAAGATCCGGTGTTCATGTACGTGATCGCCAGGCCTTGTTGCAGCAATCTATTCTTCGAGTCGACGCGAACCAGGTCCTGATAGATAGCGAGGTCCTTCAAGTTGTTCTCCACCGCTTTGGCATAGTCGCCCATATCGTCAGATACGCTGGCCACTGCGCCATAGTCAATGGCTACGCTGCGTTTGTAGCGGATATCGGTCGAAAGTTGCGTAAGTCTGAGGTCGATCTCAAGGGATTTTTCGTAGTCCTTGAGCGCCTCAGCCGGATTCACCGACTCCAACATATTGCCGATGCCAGATAAATCCGTTGAGTAAGCGTGCATTGTCGAAACGTCGTCGGGCTGAATCTTCATCGCGATCTCGTCGATGGCGAGTGCATGCCTGTAATCGGCGATGACTTTCTGATTCGCCAGACGGTCCGTGGGGTAACCAATCCTGCCCGAAACTTCGTAGTCAAACGCCAGTTCGCCGAGGATCTGCAGGTTATTCGGTTGCTCTTTGTTAAGTTCTTCGGAAATGGCCGTTGCTTGTCCGAGTGGATCGCGCGCCCCCTTCGGATCGCCATTGGCCCACAGCTGATGTGCCACCTCTCGATACGTTTGCGCCAGCGCGAGGCGGTCGTTCCAATCCTTTGACCGCGCGCCGATCTGCTTGCGCAACGCGAGCGCTTTCTTGTAACTGTCGAGTGCTCCTTCCGAATCGCCCAAGTTATTTTCCAGATAATCGCCTTGTACCGATCCGACTCTCTCGTAGGCTGTCGCCAATTCGCGCTGCAGCCCCAAATCTCCGGCGGACTCTTGTGCGAGCACGTTCAGGTACTGCAGAGCGCGGTCCACTATGATCTTCCGCGCGGGCGTTGAGCCCGGCAAATCCCGGACGGAATCGTGAACATCGAAAATCAGCGAATTCGCCAGCGCGCGGACATCGTCGAAGCGCCGCTTGGCGATTCGTGCCTCGTGGATTGTGATAACGATTCCCGCAATCAGCACCAGTAGGATGACCGTTGCCGCTGCAACGCCCGCTTTGTGACGCGCCGCAAACTTCGTAGCCCGATATCGGACGGTGTCCTTGCGCGCGATGACGGGCAGGTCGTCGAGGTGCCTCCGCACGTCTTCTTGTAAATCATTCACTGACGCATAGCGCCGTGAGGGTTCCTTTCGCAAACACATCAAGACAATGTTGTCGAGGTCGCCGCTCAATTTCCTTCGCAGCTTCTCAGCCGGAAGCGCGGGTCCCATCTTGCGGTGACTGTGTGACGTCTGTCCCGATTCTTCACGTACTGCGGTGCTCGGTTTTGTCGGCTCTCGTTCGCATGCAACCTTGGCAAACTCTTGCGCAGAAGCATTCGCCGTCTCGTACGGGCTGACCCCGGTCAGCAATTCATACAGCACCACGCCCAGCGAGTAGACATCGCTCGCCGTCGTGATCGGCTCCCCCTTGATCTGTTCTGGACTCGCGTATCGCGGAGTCAGAATTCTGAAGTCCGTCAAGGTCAGGTCGCGTCCGTACATTTCCTGTCCGGACTCCAAAAGTTTTGCCGTGCCAAAATCGAGGAGTTTCGGCACGCCCCCGCTGACCATGATGTTGCTGGGCTTGATATCGCGATGAATCACCAGATGCTGGTGAGCGTAGTGAACCGCCGTGCAGACCTGCAGGAATAATTTCAGTCGATCGGCGACGGAGAGTTGGTGAGTATCGCAGTATTCCGTGATCGGTTCACCCTCGATCAACTCCATCACGAAATACGGCATGCCGTCTTCGGTAGTGCCGCCATCGAGAAGCTTTGCCAGGTTCGGATGATCCAGGCTGGCGAGAATTTGGCGTTCATTCTTGAAGCGCGCAAATATCTCCTGGGAATATTGCCCGGCTCGCACGAACTTCAGGGCAACTTCTTTTCGGTACTGATCGTCGACTCGCACAGCGCGATAGACTTCGCCCATGCCGCCGGCCCCGATTTGCTCGACAACTTTGTACGGACCAACGCGACGCCCGACCCAAAAGGTTTCGTCGATGGGCAGCACGCTGGCGGCTACCGATGCAAGGTCAGAGGCAGCCAGAAACTCATCCCCGAGATTTTGACTGGCAGCAACCAGGGGCTCGACATCATCGCGTAGCGACGCGTCTTTTGCGTAGGTCTGGTTCAGGTAAGCCTGGCGTTCAGTGGGATCCAGTTCCAACGCGGTGGCCAGAACCTGCTTCACGCGTTGCCACCGCTCGGGATCCATTATGCGTCCACGCCACTTTCCAAAGCATGATGCAACCACACGCGCGCCGTCGCCCACTCTCGCTTCGCGGTTGCCGGAGAGACTTCAACCACCCGTGCGGCTTCGTCAAGCGAGAGGCCGCCGAAGAATCGCAACTCCACGATCTGGCACTGGCGAGCATCCAGTTGCGCCAGGCGTTTCATCGCGGCATCGAGTTCGATCAGATCAAGGCTGCTTCCACCGGCGAAGGCAACGGTTTCGTCGAGCACGAGAGTGACTGCCCCGCCGCCCCGCTTTGCGGCTTTGGACCGTCGCGCGTGATCGACCAGAATCTGCCTCATGATCTGCGACGCCAAAGCGAAGAAATGCGCCCGTCCCTGCCAGTGGACCGGCTTATGGTTCACCAGGCGCAGGTAGGCTTCATGCACGAGGGCCGTCGCCTGCAGGGTGTGATCGGAACGTTGTGCGGCGAAGTTCCTGCGGGCGATACGCCGCAATTCGTCATAGACGAGCGGGATCAGGGCATCCCGCGATGCCAAATCCCCCTCATTCCAACGAACCAGCAATTCGGTGATTGCCTTCGGAGAAGCAGGCACCCCCAAGAGTTCCTCCCCCAAGCGCACCGGTGTAGCCCCGGTTTGGCTCAAGAGCGTACTCCGGGGTTATGGGGAAGTCAATGAGGCGGTTGAAACCCGCTCCGCACCCAACGGAAACACTCCGAAATGCCTGTCTGGAGCCGCTTTGCCGCTAGGGATTCCAGGCGAACGTTGCCACCGCTCCCGCCGGCAGACTGTACGAAAAGGCCTGACTCTTCCAGTTCACCGTGAAGGTCGCATTGCTGCTTTCGCCGTTGAGCACGAACAACACAATCGAACCATCGGGATTCTGAAATGCAACATCTTCAATATTCCCGGAGCCGAAGCTGTTGGAATCGATGCGATACGCTCCGGGCGTGACGAACTTTGCCAAATGCCCCAGGACGTAGTATTCGACGTTGTTGGTGATCGTAGCCGGCGAAGTGCTGGCGTCGATAGTGACCACACCGCGACAATTCGTGCAGCCACCATTCTGTGGGCCAGAGTTCTGATCGAGAGCCAGATTCCAGAGCGAGATGCTGCGCGCCCAGTTGCGCGTGGCGCCAATCAGCAAATGATCGGCATTCCAGACCAAGTCCCCAGCAAATTGCGTGTTCGTTGTGCCCGAACATTCGGTGAACCAGATGTCTTTGCCAGGATACGCATTTTTGACCGTCGCTTGGGCACTGACATCTCCCGCGTAGCAGTGGAAGGCGCTGCCTGCGAGATACGAGGATGCCGTATTGTCCGCGAGGAGAGACTCGGCGTAGGACGTGTTGTCCCAGTTGTGGTCGTATCCGAAGATCTTCACAGTACCCAGTCCCGCGGAATTCAGCGCCGGTCCAAGATGAGTCCCGATAAAAGTCGCTTCGTCCGCTGCAGCCAGAGACTCGCTCGGATAATTGGCCGTGGAGTTGAGCGGCTCGTTCTGCACCATGATGGCGTAGATGGGAATTCCCTGCTGCTGGTATCCCTGAATGAACTTCACGAAATACTGGGCCAGGCTTGGGAAGTATGCAGTGTTCATGCCTCCGCCATTCATCGTGCTGGATGTCTTCATCCACGCCGGCGGGCTCCAGGGCACAGCTGTGACCTTCAGCGCAGGATTCACCTGCAAGGCTTGTTGCAGAAGCGGCACGATGTACGTGGCGTCGTGCGTGATCGAGAAGTTGGTCAGGTTGGGATCCGTCTGGCCTGGGGCGACGTCATCGTAGCTGTAGTTGCCACTGACGGAGAAGTCCGTGGCTCCCATCGGCTGACGCAGAAAACTGATTCCGATGCCGTTGGACCGGCTAAACAGGCTCTGCCATAAAGAACTCTGTTGTGAGGGTGTGAGTTTGTTCGCAACCACCCAGGCGGCCGAGTCGGTCAACGAAGCTCCGAAGCCATCCATTTGCTGATACTTCGTCGTCTCGCTAACCGTGATCACCGGAGCATTTGAGGTGGGCGCTGTTCCGAACGAAACACTCGGCTGGGATTGCAACAGCATGGCCCGGTCTCCGGTAGTCTCGACGATCTGTACGGTCGGACCCAGTTGTCCCGAGGAACCGACAAAGTGATTCCCGCCCGTGCAGGAATAACAGCAAAGCAGCGCGAAAAGAGTTGCGCAAAAGCGGGTCATGGCTGCACTCGAGATCCTTTGGCACCGTCCAAACATGGGCGTTGTTCTTTGAAGATAGAGGTCGCCAACCCCGCGGATTCGCGGTGATCAACCCGATTCTGTGGACGGCGACGAAGACATCGTGACGAACGAGAAGAAATCGATTTTCGCCTCGTCCGTCACGACTCAGGCAATGGCCTAGAAGTAAATCTTCGCCCCAAGCTGCAGCACGCGGAAACCTCCGGGAGCGGTACCCGGAGTGTCGGAGTATGTTCCCCAATTCGAGTTCTTCGAGATACTGAAGGGTGTGCCGGGCTGCCACTGCCAGGGTCCGTTCTCCGCAAAGCCCACGTTTTTATCGATAAAGTTGGGATGGTTGAAGATGTTAAAGGCCTCCAACCGAAGTTGGATGTACCGCGCCTCATTCAACCCCAAGGGGAGATTCTTGAACAACGACATATCCCAGTTCTGAATGCCGCCTGTGCGAAGCACATCGCGCGAACCCCGAAGCGGCACGCCGATTGTCGGATAAACCGGATTCAAGCTCTTGTCGAGGACGTAATAGTCGGGAATCGCTCCCCACATATTTCCGCCTGTCTGGGCTCCTGGTTCTCCTTGCCAGGCATTGCCCAGGTCAATGGGCGCGCCCGTCATGAAGTTGGTCACGCCGCTGAGTTGGAAGTTATCCGTAACGTAGCCGAGCCACTTCGGCCCGTTGAAGTGCTTCGTGATGTTGGGCAGGTCGTAGACATAGTTCGCTGCGAACACATGGCGGCGATCAAAACTCGCCGACCGATAGTCAAGCAGCCTGGGGAAGAAGGGATCCTGCAGGTCCTGGTCGCTGTTGGCCGTGGTCTGGGCGTGCGAGTAGGTGTAAACCGCGCCGAGCGTGAGGCCCTTGCTGAATCTTCTCTGCAACGAAGTCTGCAAGGAGTTGTAGTTCCCGGTGCCATCGAACTTCATGTACGACATCTGGCCGTAGCCCTTGTATGGAACCAGCGGCGCATCGGTGTAGGAGTTGTGTCCGAGAGCGCAAATTCCCGTATAGCTGTAGCCAGCGGCCTGATAGGGCGAACCGGCTATGTACGGATCCGTTCCCACGGTTCCATTCCAGCCGCAAGCATTCGGATCCTGCGCCGCAGCCGTGAAGGCATACCCGTAAGGAATGGCGTTGACATCGCGCGAAGTCACGAGATGGCGGGACTGCGTTCCGACGTAGGCGACATCGAGCGTCGTGCCGCGGCCGATCGATTGTTGCACTCCTAGGCTAAAGCTATAAACGGTCGGCACCTGTCCCGCTCTATCGGCGCCGACGATGTTACCCAGAACGCCGGTTCCAAAACTGCCTCCCAAGCCAGGCAGATTCGCAATGTTGTTGGCCGCCACTTGTGCGGTTTGCACGATCGCAGGGTTGTTGAACACCGGATTGAAGATGAGGTTGCCTTGCACGCGGTCATGCATCATACCGGCACCGCCGCGAATGACGGTCTTATGGCTGCCGAGCAGGTCATACGCAAATCCGAAGCGCGGTTCCGGCATGATGCCTCGGCTATTCCAGCCACCCTTGGGAAGCGATCCGTCACTGACATAACGCATCCCTTCCAGCGGGTTGCCGCTGCCAGGGACAATGTTTCCGCCCGTATCGACCGTAACGGCTTTGGTCGCATCGTAGGACGCTGGATCGAACAGCGCGATCTGGCTGTTGGCGTCGTACTGCGGCGGGATCCACGCGAACCGCATTCCGTAATCGAGCGTTAGGCGGTTCGTCACCTTCCACGTATCTTGGAGGTAGAACTCCAACTGGTTGTAGCGGAATTTGCCCAGCGGACGCGCCGTAGACTGGTCAAAGCTATTAAACTCCCCGAGGAGAGCGCTGGCATAGGGATCGCCGCATTGCGTGTTCGCGGGACAGGTCGAAGTAGCCGTGGGCGACGTGTCGAAATTGAATTGTCCGTTGACATTGCCCCACGCGATTTGGTCCTTGCGGTTACGCTGGTAGAAAATCCCAACCTTGAGAGTGTGTTGGTTTCGAACCCAAGTGAGGTTGTCGTTCAAATTGATGGTGGTATTCGCCTGGTGCCAGGGCATGGACCCCAAATAGCTCCAGCCGAAGTTCACGTTGTTCAGGCCGCTGAAGCCAAAGTCGGGTAGCGTTTCTGAGGGATACAAAAGAGGCAGGTCGATGCCATTCTTGGCGAGCGAAATGTTCCCGTTCGCTCCCGTCACCAATGACTTTGTCACGCTCGGCCCGATAGAGAACTCGTTCAACAGCGTGGGCGTAATCGTGCTAACTAAATTGACCGACAGGTTCCAGCCAGGATGGTCTTGGATGCAGCCTCCCGGGAAATTGATCGCTGCCAGGCAATCGACCGCACCGAGGCCTCCCGGTGAGAAGGGCGCTTGTAGGTGATCACTGTTATGGATGAACCGTGCATATAGGCGATGATTCGAATTGATCTGATAGTCGGCCCGGAAAATATCTTCACGCCGCGGATTCGTATAAGACAGGGCCGTTGAATAGTTGTAATTCAGGCCATTCGAACCGAACCCAGGAACATTGGGAGCCGGATACAGGCTCAGAAGTTTAGAGATATTGGTGAAGACCGACTGCTGGGCGCCGCTTAACAGACTGGGATCGATCTTGTTGCCCGGAAACGGAAGACCTGTCGAGGGATCATAGATGATGATCGGTTGGCCGTTCCCGTCAACCGATTGAGAGAAGTCTCCGGTGCGCTCCAGATCAGTCGGCGTGTAGAAGGTTGTCGTCCCGCCAATAGGAATCAGCTGCCGATAAAACTCCTGGCTCCAGAACACGAACAGCTTGTCTTTCTTAATGGGTCCGCCGAGCTGGTAACCGATATAGTTGTAACGGTAGATGTAAGGCTCGTTGGGCTGGCTGTTCAAAAGTTCATTCTTTTTGTTGAACCATTCATTGGCGTTCAATCCGTCATTGCGGTGGAAGAACCGGCCATTTCCGTGCCATGCATTGGTTCCGCTCTTCGTAGTGATGGCGATCTGGCCGCCTGCCGCTTTGCCAAATTCTGCCTGATAGTTCGAAGTCAGCACTTTGACTTCTTCGATGGCGTCCGGATTGATCGTGACGTGGGTTCCGCCGTTGTTGCCGGTGTCGACGTTGGAGGCGCCGTCAATCGTGAATTCGTGCTCATTGGCGCGCGTGCCATTGATATTGACCGAATCAAGGCCTCCCGTACCAGAGACGTGCCCGTCCACCATGCCGGAAACGCCCGGAACCAGTTTCAGGTAATCCAGCACGTTGCGGCCGTTGAGCGCGACGTCGTTCAGCTGGCGGCTGGTCACGAGGTCCGAACGCTCACCGGAATTGGATTGCAACTGCAACTGCGCAGCGTCGGCGCTCACGGTCACGCTTTCGCCACTGGCACCCACTTGCACTACAAACTCGCCGGCATTCAATCTGTCCGCCGCGCTCAGCACGATACCCGAGGCATCCTCCTGCTTAAATCCCTTAGCCTGGATCGTGATGTTATAGGTTGCCGGTGGCATGTTGGGAACGACGAAATCGCCATTCTCATTCGTTGTGACCGTCCGGGACGCACCATTGTCGACGCCCTTGACGATTACGGTGGCTCCGCTGATGTAAGCGCCGCTTACATCTTTCACCCGCCCAAAAATCGTGCCTGAGGTAATCTGCGCAAAGCCTGGGGCGCAAGCCAGGCAAAGGAACAACATCCCGAACACACAAGCAAGCACTCGCTCGGACCTACTGCAACGCTGCTTCATACATGCCTCCCACTGTTATCGGCCGGGTACGGACAGACTTCGCTATTTCTTTTTCTGATGGATCACTTCGGAAAAACGAATCATTGTAGGTCTGCAATCGGGGATTGTCTGCTATGCGCTTGGCGTGACAGCATCCTCTACTTTCGTATAGGTGCGGCTCGGGCAGCCTAATGCATTTGAGTTATTCGAGAGAAATGATGCCCTTTTTCAGCGCGGCCGTGGCGGCCTCAGTGCGGTCCTTCACATTCAACTTTTCGAAGACATGGCTCACGTGGAGCTTAACGGTGACCTCGGCAATATTCAGGGCGGACGCAATCTCCTTGTTACCCATCCCCTTCGCCACCATCTTCAAGACTTCGATTTCGCGGCTGGTCAGAGAACGTTGGGAGAGTCGTTCCGCCAGAATGGGTGCGACGGCCGGGTCGAGGTAGCGCTTCCCATCCACCACTTCGCGGATGGCGCGAAGCAGGTCTTCGCGAATCGCACTCTTCAGGATGTATCCGCGCGCACCGGACTGTAGCGAGCGATAGATTTCCTCCTCGCCAGAATGAGTGGAGAGCATCAGGATGCGCGCGTCGGGAAACTCCCGGATAATCGCACCGACCGCTTCCGTCCCGCTCATCCCCGGCAGGCGGACGTCCATCAACACCAGGTTAGGGTGATGCTTGCGATAAGCGGTCAGGGCCTCTTCGCCGTTGGCAGCCTCAGCAATCACGCGCATGTCTTCTTCTGCGTTGAGCGAAGAGGTCAGCCCCATGCGCACCATGAAGTGATCGTCGACCACGAGAATGCGCGCCGGCTTCGAAGTTCCTGCCGTCAACGAACCACCTGCTCGCGAAGAGGAATCTCAACCACAACTTGTGTGCCGCGCCCCGGTTCGCTGTGGATTTGCAGGACCGAACCCATCGACTGCGCACGTTCCCTCATGTCGAGCAGACCAAAGTGCCCGCTGGAAGCGCTCTCGTCAGGGTAAAAGCCATGACCGTCGTCCGTGACCGACAGACAAACGCGATCGTCCCCGTAGCGCAGGGCAGCACGCACGGAGCGTGCACGGCCATGCCTCAGCGCGTTTGCAACCGCTTCTTGCCCGATGCGAAGCAGATTCATTTCGATGGCGGTGGGCAAGCGAACGGGGCTGCCCGCAACGTTTACGTCGACCTTGATGTCGTCGCGCGGGGAGGTTGGCTGCACCGTTTGCCGCAACGCAGTCACCAGGTCTCCCTCTTCCAGCAGGTGACAGCGCAAATCCCAGACCGACCGGCGCGCATCGAGCATGCTGTGGCGGCTCATTTTGCGGGCAGTTTCGAGAGCGTCCTGGGCAACTCTCGGTGCTTGCTGGAAGCAATCAACCGCGAGATCCAGCTGCATGGTGATGCCGGCGAGCTCCTGCTCCAGATTGTCGTGCAATTCGCGGGCGATGCGGTTGCGCTCTTGCAAGACCGCGCCGCTGCGCAGTTTCTGGCGGATTAAATCCATCTGCTCTCGCAACCGGCGACCCAAAACCACAATCCAAGCCATGACAATCAACAGAACGCCGACGGTTATTCCTAACACCCACAATGTGTGCCGGAGATTCCACCACGAAGGAGTATGCAGGATCGTGACGTCGTGGGAGGAACGCAGCAGCACGTGAAACGACTGCGGAATCGACCACAGTCCTCCACTCTGCACCAGGCATATCCCAGTCACGTGAACCCGGCTGTTCAGCGGAGCCGACAGCAAGTTGCCCGCGGAAGAAGACGGCGACAGCGTTGCGTTGAAGAGAATTTCTCCCCGTTGAAGCAGAAACCTCAAACCGTCAGCCTGCATGTCGCGGCCCAGTAACGTGGCGTCGGTTTCGATCACAGCTCCGTCGAAAGTTTCCCACGGAACCGAGTCGTTGAAGGGCACAGCCTTCGGCGCTTCGGTAGCTCCCACTCGATGAAAGACCGCATCTTTCAACACTGGCGCCGACTCGCCCGTCGCCGGAAAACCAACCGCATCGACTACGTCGCCTATATTGAGTTTCGTGTCCTGCTCGCTGAGAACGCGAAGGCCGCGTCCCTCGGCCTGCAAGAAAAGAGCCTTGCCCGGTTGCTGATAACCGACGACTCCCCGAACTCGCACTCGATGCTGGACGCCCTCACCGGGAGCGAAGGTGAGCAATGACGAGAGCGGAACCGGACGCGTATGGGCATCGACCGTGATGAAGCTCAACCGCGGTACGTAAAGGAGAATCGCCGTAAGCTGCCGCTGCGCGTTAAAAAGGCTTCCGCAAACCCCTTCGACGAGCACTTCACTATCGATCCAATTCGAATAGTCCTGCTCCCCGGAAACTGGAACTCGAACACTCAACTGGCCGCCACCCGACGCGATGCGCATAGCCAGAGTGGTTTCACTCCACGAGGTACGATCAATCGAAACGGCGCGAACGATTCCGCGCACTCTCACCCACTGGCTATCGAGCTGGCCGTCGGAGATCTCGGCAAACGTGTAGACCCTCGATTGCGGCAGAGGAGCCTTGCCGATGATTCGCGACTTGGTCTCGACGATGACCGGAGCAAATTTCCCGGGCCCGGTAATACCTTCAACCTCGATGAGATCGCCGAAGTGATGAGGGAAAGTGTTCGGTCTGCGGCCCTCGATATAAATCCCAGCGGTCGAGTCCTGCACGAAGAAATCTGGCGCCGGGACGTCGTCGGTCACAACGCCACGCACGCGAACGCGATACCCCAGCGCCGCCTGTTCGGGAGTAAGTTCCCTAACTTGGTCAGCGTGCGTCAGCACAGGAAGCGAGTGTTCCGCAGTTTCGGCGTGAACCACGCCGCACAACGTGATCACGCAGATCGCTACGAACAGGAATAGGGAACGCTGTGGAGCATTCGAACTTCTCACTCGACGAAACACGAAAGCACCCATGGGTCTAGGGACCTAGCCTATCCGAGAAGGCACACTCTGCGAAAGCCGTTCCCTCTGGCAGAGCGAATCGACACAAAAGCGGTAGCAGTATAACGCCTCTGCCAAACCAGCCGCGCGGAACCAGATTGCCACTCGGACGATAAAGGAGAGATTTCAAGTCAGCAAGATGAGTTAGGCTAGAACCCATTACCTATGAGTTTCCGCTTCGGCAGCAAGCTTCCCTGGGCGCTCGTACTCGTGTTGTTGGCGCCGCGCACGTTCGCAGCCGCGGTGCCGTCGGCCACCTCAGAAACGAACGCCTGGCTTCGTTACGCGCCCCTCGATTCAACGATCGCTAAGAATTATCAATGGCTACCGGGAGTTATGGAGACCCCGCGAGAGTCGGTCGTGCTCGCCAGCGCGCGAGAGGAACTCATGCGCGGGCTAAGGGGAATGTTGGGGAGGGAGGTGCAGATGAAGTCAGGTTCGGCGGCGAAACAAGATTCATTCCTGCTTGGGACACCCTCAGACCTGCAACACTATGCTCCCGGACTAAGGCCGCCGGAATCGCTCGATCCCGAAGCGTTTTGGATAAAGCGCGTTCGCGCAGGAGATCGTCAGTTGCTAGTAATTGCGGGCGGTAGCGATGTCGCCGTGATCTACGGGGTGTTTCGCTTTCTCAGCAAGATCGCCCGCGGAGAAAATATTTCCAACATCGACGAAGTGCAGCAACCTTACGCCCCGATCCGATGGGTCAATCAATGGGACAACCTCGATGGCAAGATCGAGCGTGGGTACGGTGGGCCGTCGATTTTCTTCGCCAATGACAAAGTTCGTGACGATTTGACGCGTGCAGGGCAATATGCGCGACTGCTGGCCTCGATTGGCATCAATGGCTGCACTGTCAACAATGTGAACGCCAATCCTAAAATCCTCGACGATCAATTTCTTCCGCAACTCAAACGAATTGCTGATGTGTTTCGACCGTGGGGTGTTCATCTTTCGATCTCAGTCGACCTGAGTAGTCCGAAGGCCGTTGGCGACCTCGACACATTCGATCCACTCGACCCACGGGTTCGGGAATGGTGGCGCAAGAAGGTGGATTTCATCTATAGCCAAATCCCGGACTTCGGTGGTTTTGTCATGAAAGCCGATTCCGAGGGACGAGCCGGACCATCCACCTATGGCCGGACGGCTGCGGATGCGGCGAACGCGATCGCACGCGCGCTCAGACCGCACGGCGGGGTTGTTTTCTACCGCGCGTTTGTCTACAACCATCATCTCGACTGGCATGACTTGAAAGCAGATCGCGCGCGGGCGGCGTACGACATTTTCCATCCGCTCGATGGATCCTTTGACGATAACGTTATCGTTCAGGTCAAGAACGGCCCCATCGACTTTCAGGTACGCGAACCGGTATCGCCTCTCTTCGCCGGACTACCGCACACAAATGAAGCCGTCGAACTGCAGATCACGCAGGAATACACCGGCCAGCAGCGACACTTGTGTTTTCTGGTTCCAATGTGGAAAGAAGCTCTGGACTTCGATATGCGAGTCGAGGACAAGCCCAGCACGGTGAAGGCGCTTGTTGCTGGACGTGTGTTTCACCGTCCGACCGGCGGCTTCGTTGGCGTCGCCAACGTCGGCATGGACGACAGCTGGATGGGCAGTCCGATGGCCCTGGCCAATCTGTACGGATTTGGCCGACTCGCGTGGAATCCCGATCTGAGCTCTCAAACTATCGCCGACGAATGGACGCGCATGTCCTTCGGCAATGATCCGCTCGTCGTGCAAACGATCTCTGCCATGCAGTTGGCATCATGGAAAATCTACGAGGACTACACCGGGCCGCTGGGTGCGGGCACGCTCACCAATATCACGGGCAATCATTACGATCCCGCACCGGAGTCTTCAGAACGAAACGGCTGGGGGCAATGGCACCGGGCCGATCACGACGGAATTGGCATGGATCGTACCGTGGCGACGGGAACTGGCTATGTCGGACAATACCCGCCGGCTGTTCAGAAAATCTACGAGACTCTGGCGGCCTGTCCAGATGAATTGCTGCTGTTTTTTCATCATGTCCCATACACCTACAAGTTGCATTCCGGGAAGACGGTGATCCAACACATCTACGACTCCCACTACGAAGGCGCAGAGAAGGCCTCTGGGCTTGTGGTGCGGTGGGAAACCCTTTGCGGCCATGTTGAGGACTCGCGTTACCAGGACATTCTGGCCCGGCTTCAATACCAGGCGGGGGAGGCCGTCGTCTGGCGGGACACCATCTGCAACTGGATTCATCAGCTTTCGGGTATCGCCGATGAGAAAGCAGCGACCAGGGCACGTCCTCCGGGCTCGACTCAATAGCCCCCGCCCAGGGCCGCGGCCAAAGGCCCGGCTTTTCGCCCAATCCCTGGACCAGAAAAGCGGTTTCCGAGCCACTTGCGCATCCGAAAGTTAACGTTTACATTTTGCCTTTGCGGGCGATGCGTTTTTGCAGTCGGCTTGTGCTCGTCGCGGTCCGCGCTAGCAGCCGAGGAACGACAAAGAAATGGCCAAAGAGCCAACTACACTGCACCACATCGCCAAGGCCCTCGGTACATCGATCGGCACGGTGCATCGCGCCCTCCACGACAATCCGGGCGTCAGTCCGAAAACCAAGGCCAAAGTTCTCGAAACCGCTAAGGCTCTCGGATATCGGCCCAACCTGGCGGCCCGCTACCTGTCGTCCAAGCGCACGCTGCGCGTCTCTATCAACACGCTTCAAGGAACCACATCGTTCTGGGACGAGGTTCGCGCCGGCATCGGCGACGAAGCAGCCTCGCATGCCCTTGAGAATGTGGAGCTCGAGTTCCGTACCTATCCCCATATCGGCGAGGGGGAACAACAGGCATTTCAAGCTGCGATGCGCGACAAGGTCGATGGCATCATTGTTTTCCCGAGTTCCCCACAATCCCTGAAATCGCTAATTCGGAAGGCGCAGCGCGACGACATTCCAGTTGTATGCGTAGCCACCGATGCCCCGAGCAGCGAACGTCAGGGCATCGTGGCGATAGACACGCTGGTCAGCGGATCGCTTGCTGCGGACCTCATGGGGAGATTTCTACGTGGGCGGGAAGGATCCATTGCAATCACGGTATTCGACCGTGCCATCACGGAGCACGCCGAAAAGTACGCCGCCTTCGATACCACTTTGCGCTCACTCTACCCGAAGTTTCGCGTGCTCAAACCGATCGAGGATCATGGCACGCACGACGAGGCGCTCCGCAAGTTCGGTAAGCTGCTCGAAGAGTGCCGCGATCTCACTGGCGTATACGTCACCACGGAAGCTTCCATCCCAGTGCTACAGGCTGCGCGTGCGGCAGGCATGCTCGACCGGCTCACCATCATTACGACAGACCTCTTCCCCGAACTAGTTCCGGAAATTCGCTCGGGCGCGGTCGCTGCTACGATTTACCAGCGGCCGCGGGCCCAGGGACAGATGGCGTTTCGGATGTTGCACAAGTTCATGGTTGAAGGCGCGGAGACGCCCAATGAACTTGCCTTGGCACCTCACGTTGTGATGCGCGGAAATCTCGACTTCTTCCTCCGCCGCCAATATCAGGAGTCGGTCAAAGAAAACGGTCTCGGGTCATCGGACGGCCGGCAGTTCGCCTGATCTCACTCGGGCAGTTTCTGTTCTCCACTAATCGCAAGTCGCGCTTCGGCGTGGGACGCCTTCGTTCCGGGCTGTCCCCCACCAACGGCGATGACATACTCCCCTGCCCCCACCAGTCGATCACCAGCCTCATTCACATAGCTCAAATCACGCGGCTGCAAAGTGAGTTTCACATGAGACTGCTGATTGGCATCCAGATGCACTCGTTTGAACCCCCGCAGTGCACGCAGGGGAGCACCGCCCACCTTGGGGAACGTGATATAGAGTTCGACCACTTCATCTCCGGCGCGTTTACTCGTATTCTTTACGTCAACATCCACATCGAGGGGACTTCCCGCCTGCAGAAAGGGATTTGAAAGTTTGAGTCCGCTGTACTCGAAGGCCGAGTAGCTCAACCCATAGCCAAACGGATAGAGCGGCTCTCCGGTGAAATACCGGTAAGTCCGGTTTTTCATCGCATAATCTTCGAACTCGGGCAACTGTTCCACGCTCTTATAAAAGGTCACCGGCAAACGCCCACCAGGATTGTTTTCCCCGGCCAGTGTTTGCGCAATCGCAGTTCCGCCCTCTTCGCCGGAATACCAGGCATCGAGTATTGCGTTCGCGTTTTCATTGGCCCAATTCACCGAGAGCGCGCTGCCATTCATGAGCACCACCACCAGCGGTTTGCCGCTACCCTTCAGCGCCTTCAGCAGGTCTTCTTCCGGCTGCGGAAGGTTCAGGCTGGTACGATCTCCGCCCTTGAAGCCCGGCACGTCGACTTTCATTTCTTCGCCTTCCAGCTTCGAAGTAATGCCGACAACGGCAACAATCGCATCTGCCTGCCGCGCAGCCGCGACCGCCTCTCCGGTAGGATCGGCGCTCTGCTCCAGCCAGACCAATTTCGTTCCAAATCCTCCCCGCAGGAATTCGACTTTAACGGCATAGCGATGCCCTTTTTCGAGCTGGACCGTCGTGATCTGCGGGTTCGGATCGTGCAGAACGGCATCGTCGACAATCTGCTTACCGTCTAGCCACATGCGGTTCATCGATCCGATCAGACCGATCTGGTAGCTTCCCGTTTTGTCCGGCGTGAGGAAGCCAGTCCATCGCACCGAAAAGTCCTTCATGCCTTCGGGCGTCTTGATAACTTGCCCCTTCGGATGCTTTGACAAGTCGAGGTTGAGCGAGGGATTGACTTGCACCGCTTGCGGCGAACCGGTGATGTCTCCGGCGAAATATTCGCCTTTCAGTCCGGGCTTGCCGTCGTCCGTCGAAAGAACTGATTCCGGAATCACTTGTTTCTCGCGCAGGAAATCGGTTCCCGGCACAAATGAAACCTGCGCGCCGGCAAACTGTTTGCGAATGCCTTCCAGTGCACTGACGGCGTGAGAGGCCGTGCCGGCGTAGTTCCCGTGCAACACTTCCACCGACTCCGCCAAGGGCCCCGCAACCAGAATCTTCTTCACGTTTGCAGAGAGCGGCAACACTCCATCATTCTTCAGCAGCACGATGGACTCGCGGGCAATCTTGAGGGCGAGCTCCCGATGCGGAGCGCTGTCGATTTCGCTCTCCGGCGTGTTCGCATACGGCACCATCTCCGGCGGATCGAACATTCCCAACTTCGTTCGCGCCGTAAACAGCCGGCGCAGGGCAACATCCAAGTCGGACTCCTTCAACAATCCCTGCTTGACCGCATCGATGAACGGCTGGTAATCCTGCTGATCACCTTCTTTCCGTATGGTGAAGAAGTCGGCGCACTCATTGTCCATTCCGGTCTTGATTGCGGCCGCCGCTGCTTCGGCTTGGCTCTTCACGAAATGGTGCCCCTCGAACATGTCGACGATCGCATCGCAGTCCGACACCACGTAGCCATTGAATTTCCACGCGTTCCGCAATTGATCCTGCAGCAGGAACGTATTCGCACAGGCGGGCTGGCCGTTGACGCGGTTATAGGCGCACATACTCGACTCTGCCTTGCCCTCAGTCACCGTCGCGCGGAACGCCGGGAGATAAGTATCCTCCATATCGTGCTTGGAAACTTTGACATCGATGCTGTGCCGCGATGGTTCTGGGCCGCTGTGCACGGCAAAATGCTTCGGCGTTGACACCACACGAAAATATTTCGGATCATCTCCTTGTAGGCCGGTCACGAATGCAACGCCCATTCGTCCGGTAAGAAATGGATCTTCGCCGTAAGTTTCCTGGCCGCGCCCCCAACGCGGATCCCGGAAGATGTTGATGTTTGGCGACCAGAAATCCAGCCCCTCCATGATGTCGCGCCGTCCGGTTCGGATGGCCTGGTCGTGCTTGGCCCGCGCTTCGATCCCGATGACCACCGCCATTTCATGAATCAGCGAATCGTCAAACGTGGCGGCTAGTCCGACCGGCTCGGGGAAAACAGTTGCCGTTCCCGCATTGGCCACGCCATGCAGGGCCTCGCTCCACCAGTCATAGTTGGGAACGTGCAGGCGCGGGATCGCGCGCGCTTGATTGACCAACTGCGAGGCCTTCTCTTCCAGTGTCATTTTGCTGATCAGATCATCGACGCGCGCGCTCGTCGGCTGGGAGGGATCCAAATACAACGGTTTGCCGCTCTGAGCCGCACACAGGCTCAGCAAGATCAGGAAACACGCAGCGATTTGCAGAGAAATAGAAAGCCGTGCCTTCGGCATGAAGAACCTCCACGCAACTCGTGTTGAAATGAAAACAAAACGTTAACGTTTACGCAAACGCACGCTTTTAACACAGCGAAAGCTAGCCGGTCAAGAAAGGAGTTTTGGGCCGACATTCTTGGAGCAGTTTTCGGCCTCGTTTCCTATTTGGACGCAGGTGGGACGCCGTCCGTCTCACTGAGCACATAGGTCGTCACTTTATCCAACTTGATGTTGGATTTTTTCGATATCAGCGTGATCGTACCATCGTCACCGCGTTGCGAATCAATTCCATTCATGCGGGTCATGTGAGGTGAGGTTCCAGGCGGAGTCTTCTCGGGGGCGTCGGAGCCTTTATTGGGATCGCTCCCCGGAAATGGTTTGTATAATCCGGAATTGTCCGGATACTGCCCTTGTCCGTTCCATGTGCGGTTTGCCGGTTGTTGCGGCCCATACTGCAGATCCTGGCCTTCCTGCATCCGCGGCGGGTAATACCACGGTACCAGATACACCGTCAGTTTCTCAGTGCCGCTCTTCCACTCGACGGAACGAATGCGAATCGCCAGTATTGACGGGCTTGTTTTGCTCTTGGCCTCCGAGGCAACGACTTCGCCATCGAATACGGAATCCTTGGGGAGTACGGTGTGCCCCAGCAGAGTGGCGACCTGCAACTTCCCTTGCACCTTCGTTCCTTCGGGAGTTTTTCCCGCAGTGACGCTTTGCTCGAAGACAACGGGAAACTCCAGGGCCGAGGGCGTCGGAGCCGCAACCGATTTCTCCTGGCTTGCCGCGAAGACGGAACATAGGGACGCAAACAACAATAATCGGGAGGCAAACTTGGTTGACATTTGCTTTCTTACACCTGCCGGAAAGATTGCGAAACCGCTCCGAACCTAGATCGCCTTTTGCGCCGAGTATACGCCTCTGCGGCGCAAAATCTGTACGGGAAAACTGTGATGCAAATCACGCGTCTCGGGTCCTGATCGGGAGAAAACCCCGAAAAACCACTTCCAATTGCTCCGAAAACGATTTTCTTCTTGACAATGGGCAGTGAGGAACGGTAGACCGTAAACGTTTACGTTTCGGCCCAACACCGTAAACGTTTACGAATCGAGTCCTTTCGCACCATCACAAATGGCAATTCTGGAGGCTGGCAAATGACACGTCTCTCGCCCACGTTCCGCGCGAGTCTGGACCGCTTGGCAAGGAGCCGCCCTGTTCGCGGCTTCATGCGAGTTGGCCTGTTCCCGTTCCTCTTGGCTGTTTTCACCGTGTCCGCTTTCGCGCAGGAAGCGACGATCGTGGGCACCATCACTGATCCCTCGGGTGCAGCCGTTCCCAATGCGACTGTCACCATCACCAATGCCGATACTGGCGTGCAACGAACCATTGCGACGAGCAGTGACGGACAATATGCCGCCCCAAGTCTCAGCATTGGACACTACAACGTTCAGGTCAAAGCGGCCGGGTTTAAAGTTGGTGAGCAAAAGAACATCACTCTGAACGTCGGTGATCGGTCCAGAATCGACTTCAAACTGCAAGTCGGAAATATTCAGGAAACAGTTACGGTCGAGGCCAACGCCGTCGCCGTGCAGACTGACACCGGCGAAGTCAGCAGCGTCGTCACCGGGCAGCAGATTACGCAACTGGCGACCAACGGCCGCAGCGTGTTCTCACTCGAAGCCCTCACGCCCGGCGCATCCAGCATTCAGTCGGACTTTATGGTGCCGACCTCTGCCGGCAGCGATTTCAATGTGAGTTTCAATGGCCAGCGTGTCAGCCACAACCTGTGGCTGGTCGATGGCGGCGAGGCCGCCGATCGCGGAGGTGGCGGCGGATCTGACGTGCTCCCTTCGGAAGACGCGATTGCCGAATTCCGTACCATGACGTCGAACTACAGCGCCGAATACGGCCTGTCCTCGGCAGGCACCATCAGCATGGTCATGAAATCGGGCACGAAGCAATTCCATGCGACCGCGTTCTATTTCGGCCGCAACGACGCGCTCGATGCGCGCAACTTCTTTAATCCTGCTCCCGAAAAAGTCGCCGAACTGCGATTCAACAACTTTGGCTTCAATGTCGGCGGGCCGGTTTCGTTACACCCCAACCAATCCACTCCGAAGACGTTCTTCTTCTACAACATGGAGTGGAGGCGCTATATCGCGGGTGGCCTGTTCACCCCAACCGTGCCATTAGCCAGCATGTATCCTGATGCGAATGGCGACGTTGTGCTGCCGAGTACAATTGCCAACGGCAACCCGCTCAATGCCGTGGTCCCAGCGAACATCTCAAGCCTTGACGGCGCTTGCGATGCAGCGACCCAAGCATCGCTTGTAGCAGGAAGCCCGTTCCCTTCCAACACGATTCCTGCTTGCGTGGTGAGTGCGAACGCCACTGCCCTGTTGACCGCAGGCATCTTTCCCCAGCCCAACAACGGCTGGACATTCACCGGCGGTAACAAACAACCGACGACGGGACGAGAAGAGCTTGTCCGGATCGATCATCAGTTCACCGACAAGTTTTCAATCTTTGGTCACTGGATTTCCGACCATGCTTTGCAAACTTTCGGAACCACCATGTGGAGTGGCGACAACGTCCCCACGGTCGGCAACACCTTCGGCAATCCGTCCTATAGCACAACGATTCACGCCACTTACGCCATCCGGCCGAATCTGCTCAACGAAACTGTCTTCAGCTACGACGGCAACCGCATTCACATCCTTCCCCAGGGTGTCTATCAACAACCGTCAGACTTCACGGAGAATCGGATCTTCACCGGCACGAACGTTGACAACCGCATCCCTGACATCAATTTGTCTGGGAGCACCAACACCCATTACACCGTGAACTGGATGCCGTGGAACAACACCGCGGATGACTATCAAGTCCGCGATGATCTGTCCTGGACCAGGGGCGCTCACCAGCTCAAGTTCGGGTTTAGCTGGGCAATCTACAAGAAGGTGCAAGACTATTTTGCCGAAACCCAGGGTGGCTTCACTTTTGACGGTTCTGCGACTAGTCCTGCGGGGTGCGTGGGCTCATCAACCGTAACCTGCGGACTGGACTATGCTGACTTCATCCTCGGCGATGCGCAGCACTATGCGGAGAATGCGTACAAAGGCACCGGCCACTGGAACGCAATCTCCCCAGCTGCCTACATTCAGGACAACTGGCGTGCAACTCACCGCTTAACCCTGAATCTCGGACTACGGTGGGATGGCATTCCGCATACCTATGAAGCGAACCAGAGCCAGTCGAACTTCTATCCCAACCTCTACCAGGCGTCGAACGCGCCCCTTTGGACCGACTCGTCGGATACGCAAATCGCTTCCAACAGTCCCGGTTTGGGCACGAGCCCAATCTCCTCATTGCAGGGTTACCAGTTCTACCTCAATGGAATGGGAGTCGGCGGCAAGAATGGAATTCCCAAAGGTCTCGCGGATAATGCTTGGGCCAATTTCGGACCACGCTTTGGCTTCGCCTACGACTTGATGGGGAACGGCAAAACGGTGATTCGCGGTGGCTACGGTGTCATGTACGAGCGCATTCAGGGCAACGATATGTACAACGGGGCTACTAATCCTCCTTATGGTTACTCTTTGGGGGCTAGCAACGTTCTCTTCTCCGATCCTCACTTCACGTGGACCGGGAGTCAGATCACCGTTCCAATCGTTCCAGCCGGTGTGGTCGGCATCAACAAGAGCTATCCGGCGCCGCGGGTTTCCCAGTTTAGCGCGGGCGTTCAGCAAGCTGTCGGAAACAAGGCGGTGTTCTCCGTATCCTATGTCGGCGCTCTCGACAGGCACCTGAGCTACTGGCAGGAACTCAATTTGCCAGATCCGTCTCTGTTGCCGTGCTTGACCGACAAAACGCTGTGTTCCGGTGCTCAACCGGCATTCAATGGGTTGGTACCCTTCCAGGGATACACATCCATTAAGCAGGCCTACAATGGCGGCAACTCCCACTACAATTCGCTGCAGGCTGAACTGCATGGACAGCTCACTCACGATCTGAACCTGCAGGTCGCTTACACCCTGTCACGTGCCATCGATCCCAGCACTGGCAGCAGTGGTAATGGTTGGGATTTGGACGCTGTAACCAACCCGTACCAGACTTGGCGTTACGACGTCGGGCCATCGGTCCTCGACCGCACGAACGTCGCATTCGTCAACTTCGTGTACAACATTCCATTCCTGAGAAACAGTTCCAACCGTGCGTTGAAGACCCTGGTCGGAGGATGGCAGCTGTCTGGCATCGTCTCCATGGTGTCTGGCGCGCCGTTGAACCTTGGCGTCAACTCCCATAACGTTGCCAGCATCTTCCCTGGCGGCGATGCCAGCAACCGGCCGGATTTAATCGGGAAAATCTCCTACCCCAAGACGAAGGTTATCCAAAACGGCAAGGTTACGGGCATTCAATGGGTCGACCCATCGGCGTTCGCGAATCCGGCTACCGGATCTTGGGGCAACTTGGGATTCGACGCATTGCGGGGCCCTGGTCGAGACAACTGGAACCTCTCCTTGTTTAAGAGCTTTGTGATCAGCGAAACTCGCGGCTCTAGATTTGAATTCCGCGCCGAGAGCTTCAACACCTGGAACCACACTCAGTTCGGAGGCTCCGGGCAGAATGGTGGTTTCAGCAACAACTTCGGTGCCGGGAACCAGCTCCAGATAACCAATGCCTTCGACCCACGTGTCTTCCAACTGGGTGCGAAGCTTATTTTTTAAGGGATACTGCGCATCCCTTTCCCGCCCGCATCGACAACTGATGCGGGCGGGCATTTTAAAATTTGCGAGTATCCTGGAAGGCCACAACGTCATTCAGGGGCGCAATGATTAGACTCTGGGCAATAATCCCTGCCGTAGCGATCGTGTACGCCAGTTCACTTGCTGCACTGGCGCAGACGCCCGCTGACGCCCAGGCGTTCGAACAACAGGGAAAGCTGCTGCAAGCAGAACAGGCGTGGCGCGCGGTAACCAGACGTCATCCCAACGACGCAGCGGCCTTTGCCAGCCTCGGGGTTGTGTTATCCAAAGAGCAGAAGTATTCCGAAGCGGCCAAGGCATATAGCAACGCACTGAACCTCAATCCTCATCTTCCCGGCATTCATCTCAATCTCGGATTGGCATATTTCAAGCAGGGACACTTTCTCGCTGCCGTCGCCCCCCTGCGGGCTGCCCTGGCGTCCGATCCCTCGAACACGCAGGTCTTGACGCTTCTCGGGATGAGTTATTACGGCGCCAAGAAATTTGACCTGGCGTCTCATTATCTCGAGTCCGCCGTGGCTGCCGATCCCGAAAATGCGGAACTCCACCAGATGCTGGCGCACAGTTGTTTGTGGGCCAAGAACTTTTCCTGCGCGCAAGAAGAATTTCGGCGAATCCTCGAGCATGATCCGAACTCTGCCCAAGCTCACATCCTCACCGGCGAAGCGCTCGATGGCCTCGGGCGGACTGAGGAGGCAATTCGGGAGTTCCAGGCGGCGTTGAAGATTTCTCCGAGTGAACCCAACATCCATTTCGGCCTCGGTTATCTCTACTGGAAGACGCAGCAGTACGAACGGGCGAAAGAGGAACTTGCCGCCGAACTTGCGGTCGAGCCCGATCACGCGCAGGCTCTGGCTTACCTGGGCGACATTGAGTGGAAAAATAGTCATCCGGACTCGGCTCTTGACTATCTCAATCGCGCAAGAAAGATCAGTGATACATTGCGGATTGTGGATCTGGATCTGGGGGAAATTCACCTGCAGCAGAAGCACTATCCAGAAGCCAAAGCTATACTCTTACGTGCCGTAGCTCTGGATCCTGCGCAGCCAGATGCGCATTATCAGCTCAGCCGCCTCTACCAAGCCGTAGGCGACAAAACCAAAGCCGAAGGGGAACTTCGCAAGGTGCAGGAACTTCATAAACGATCCGACGAAACACTGGCTGGGAAGATCTCCAGCACCCCGCCAGAATTCATGACACAAGAGGAAAAACAAACTCCTTATGAGCCCTAATAACGGCAACTACGAGCCGCAACCAAAAGATAAATTTTCATTCGGACTATGGACGCTCGGCAACCGCGGGCGCGATCCTTTCGGCGACGCCGTGCGCGACACCCTCGACCCGGTCGACATCGTCGGCATTCTCGGCGAAGTGGGCGCATGGGGCGTAAATTTACACGACAACGACCTCGTCCCTATCGACGCCACGGAATCGGAGCGCAAGAACATCGTGCGCCGGTTCAAACAGGCGTGCAAAGACAGCGGCATCGTCGTCCCCATGGCGACGGTCAACCTTTTCTACCATCCCATCTTCCGCGACGGCGCATTCACGGCCAATGATCCGGAAGTCCGAGCCTATGCCCTGCAGAAGACGATGCGGGCAATGGACCTGGGCGCCGAACTTGGCGCCAAGATCTTCGTTCTCTGGGGAGGCCGCGAAGGCGTGGAAACCGATGCCTGCCGTCGCGCCGATGACGCCGTCAAGCGGCTCCGCGACGCGGTCAACTACCTGTGCGAATACAGCATCGCCTGCGACTACGGTTACCGGTTCGCGATGGAAGCCAAGCCCAACGAGCCTCGCGCCGACATTTACATGTCCACGACCGGGCACTACCTCGGATTCATTCCCACCCTCGACCATCCCGAGATGGTGGGCGTTAATCCCGAAGTAGCGCACGAGCAAATGGCCGGACTGAACTTTATGCACGGCGTTGCGCAGGCTTGGGAATCGGGAAAGCTGTTTCACATCGATCTCAACGATCAGATGCCCGGCCGCTACGATCAGGACTTGCGCTTCGGATCGGCGAACCTTAAGTCATGCTTCTGGTTGGTGAAATTTCTCGAGGACGTCGGCTACGACGGGCCGCGCCACTTCGATGCGCACGCCTACCGCACTGAAGATTGCATTGGCGTCAAAGACTTCGCCCGCGGTTGCATGCGGACTTATTTGATCCTCAAAGACAAGGCCGCGCGCTGGAACGCAGATCCGGACATCAAGCGGATTCTCAAAGAAATCAATCCTCCGGCGAATGGATCAGATTGGAAGAAATTCTCGAAGAAAGGATCGACTTCCCTGCTCTCCCGCGACTTTGACAAGGATGCGATCCTGAAAAAGCGCCTTCCCTACGAGCGCCTCGACCAACTGACGGTAGAAGTCTTGCTCGGAGTGCGATAAGGCGGGCTTTTTGTTGGGCAGGACCACCTCTTCATTGGGCCTGCCCCATCCTATTCGGACGGCGAAGCATGCATGCTGTTTCCCTGCGTGGAGTGGATTACGCTCTCGGGTCTCCCCAATCTGGAACTTGCTACGAAGGGATTCCATTTCCGGAATCACCCCATCGCTTCCATCTCCTCCCGACCGACGCTACTGCGCTCGAACGCCGATAGATAAGTGTCAGCCCCTGTGAGTTACCGCTGGGGGGAGTCACTCATGCGTCACATTGACTTGCGGCGAAACATCTTCGTATTTTGCCTGCTACTCGCCATGCCTCTGGTCCAAGCTCTCTCGCAAAACCTTCGCACCACAAGTAATCGTCCCTTTCTGAGTATTCCCGCCATCGAATACCCTCGAGTCGCGAAGGAACTGAATCTGCGAGGAGTCGTCAAATTGCTCGTCACTGTGGCGGCAGATGGCCACGTGGTCCGTAGCGAAGTCATGGGAGGCAGTCCGGTCTTTGTTCCTGTCGTCGTCGAAGCCATCTCCAAGTCCAAGTGGCAACCCGGACCGCAGCAGACCAAAGAGACCATTGAGGTGACATTCCAGCCCACTAAGCCCTAAAGCGAACCGAGCATCGCGTTCCGGTTCATCGAGCATAACTCGCTCAGTTCAGAATGCCTGACCTTCGCCGTCTGCATGTCGGCAGAGCAGGCCCTTAGACTGGCTCCAGCACGAGAATTGCATTCCCCCTTCGACAAGCGCAAAATGTCCAAACTGCGGCGTTTTCAGTAGCCTACAGGTTTGACCGTATACGACTCACGCGAGCTGACGGCTACGATTGAGGTCTTGCCTTCACGGAAGTATTCGGATAGGCGAGCTCTAGCTTGAAAGTCATTCTAAACCGAGACTCATTGATGAGAATTCTGGTGGTTGACGATCATGAGGTCGTCCGGCGCGGTGTCACTTCACTGCTTCGCGAGCACCCAGGGTTCGAAGTATGCGGCGAAGCGGCGGATGCCCAGCAAGCCGTCGAGAAGGCTCGATCACTTTGCCCCGACGTAGTCGTGATGGACGTGAGCTTGCCTAACGGAAATGGGCTCGAAGCCACACGCCTTATCCGCGAGCTGCTGCCAGAGTGTGAAGTACTGATCCTCAGCCAGCACGATGCGGTTGACGTCGTTCGCCAGGCGTTCAGAGCTGGCGCCCGCGGCTACGTCATTAAGTCCTCGCTAGCAAAGAATCTTGTCGCCGCAGTCGAAAAGGTTGCGCGCCATGAAGCCTTTTTCGACCCCTCGATCTCCGAAGTCACTCCGCCTCTCGATCTTCAAGAAGTTCTGCAACGCACCGCCGCCCTGCAGGACGCGCTTCTCGAAAGCGAGCAACTCTACCGCTCCACTTTCGAACAGGCCGCTGTTGGAGTTGCCCACGTCGCTCCCGATGGCCGTTGGCTTCGCGTAAACCACCGGGTCTGCGAAATCACCGGCTACAACGAACGCGAGCTGATGCAGATGCGCTTCCAGGACATCACTCACCCCGACGATCTCGCCGCTGACATGGCTGAGACCCAGAAAATCCTACGCGGAGAGCAAACTTCCTTCTCCCTCGAAAAGCGCTATATCCGCAAAGACGGTTCCATTGTCTGGGTTCATCTCGGAGTCTCGTGCGCTCGCGATGCTCGCGGCAAACTCAAACACTTCATCTCGGTCATCGAAGACATCAGTGAACGTCGTGAGGCCGACGGCGCACGCGCCCGCCTCGCGGCCATCGTCGAGTCCTCCGACGACGCGATTGTGTCCAAGGATTTGAACGGCATCATCACCACTTGGAATGTCGGGGCCGCCCGCCTCTTCGGATTCACTTCCGAAGAAACCGTGGGACGGTCGATCATCATGCTCATACCGCCCGAGCTTCGCGATCAGGAGACTGAGATTTTGCAGCGCCTCAGGCGCGGACAGCGCATCGAGCATTTTGAGACTGTCCGCGTCGCCAAATCCGGCCGACGCCTGGACGTCTCCCTTACCATCTCTCCGATCCGCGATTCCAAAGGCAACATCATCGGCGCGTCCAAAATTGCGCGCGATATTACCGAGCGCAAACAGGTCGAGGAAGCCTTGCGCGAAAGCCAGACCCAGCTGGCTCTTGCCCTCGAGTCCTCCCGCACCGCAATTTTTGATTGGGATTTAGCTACCCAAAAAAGCAAATGGAATCCCCAGATGGCGGCCCTTTACAACTCTTACGCGGATCGCGAGTCCATTGGGGCCGAGGAGTGGCGCCGCCTGTTTCATCCCGATGACCGCACTCGACTCGCCGAGGAGGCCGCGCGGGCTCTGAAGACGCAAGACAAATTTCAGTTCGAATTCCGCGCCATCCTGCCGGACGGCACATTGAAGTGGATCCTCTCTCATGGCCGCATTGTCCGCGACCCGAACGGCACTCCGCTCCGCATGATCGGGACCCATACCGACATCACCGATCGCAAGCAGTCGGAAGAAATGGCGGTCATGCGCGAAATCACAGGAAAGCTGCTGCACGTACAGGACGCCGAGCGCCGCCGCATCGCTCGTGAGTTGCACGACAGCTCCGGCCAGCTGCTGGCAGCGCTTCAGATGAACCTGACGCCCATGGAAGCTGATGCGGCAAAGGTCAGCAGCGAGTTCGCTGAAGGTATTCGCCAGAGTGTCGAGCTCATCCGCCAACTCTCACAGGAACTGCGTACCGTCTCCTATCTGCTGCATCCCCCTCTGCTCGACGAGTTGGGCCTGCCATCGGCCCTGCGCTGGTATGTCGAAGGATTCGCCGAGCGCAGCAAAATCGAAGTCGAGCTCAAAGTCTCGCCCGAACTCGGCCGCCTGCCTGCCGACATGGAAACCACAATTTTCCGGATCATCCAGGAGAGCCTGACCAACATCCATCGGCACTCAGGCAGCAAGAAAGCGGCAATCCGGCTGCTTCGCTCGCCGCAAGGAGTCTGTCTGGAAGTTCAGGATTTCGGCAAAGGAATGCCGGAGGCAAAAACGAACGGTCTTCCCACCCACCGGGCGGCAGGTGTCGGCATCCAGGGTATGCGGGAACGAGTGCGCCAACTCAGCGGCACTTTTGACATTCAGTCCCGGGAAGACGGCACTACCGTGACGGCCAGATTCCCCGTCGCCGTTCCCGACCTCGTTCCCGCCTGAGCCTCAGATTTCGGCGCCTCCGCTAAAACTTGAAGTCCACTTCCTGCGTTGTCTCCGATGCTGCCGGCGCGTACTTCCACTTCACGATGGCGCGCTGCACCGCATCGACCAGCACCGGATGCCCGCCGAGAATCTTGCTGCTCTTGATCGTCCCGTCCGCGCTGATCACCAGTTCCACCCTCACAACGCCCGTAATGCGCAACTGCCGCGCAATCGGCGGATATTCCGGCTCCGGATTCGCAACCGGTTTCCGCGTATCCGCAAGCGTGGGGAGGACCGTCAACAAAGTAATCGCCAGGCTTCCCAGCACGACGATCATCTTTCTTTGCATCCATGCCTTGGCTTCCATGACTGCCTCTTCCTTAGAAGACGAAGAATAACGTTTTTATCCGCTACATTCGCGAATTCAATACACTGTAATGTTAACGGCGTGCACATTATGATGTCGAACATGAAACGCTCCTAATCTAGTCCAAGGTAATCACCAATGGTTACCAAGCAGATTGCCCGAGAAAAGCGGGTTTGGGAAAGCGCTGGAAGGAATGAAACTGTGAGCGCGGCAGGACTCGAACCTGCGACCCATGCCTTAAAAGCGTTGCTAAACCATTAATAATAAACAGCTTGTACGTCCGGCTCACTCCATGTACGACGCCGCAAAATCAACGAGATGCCAACCCCAGTCATAAAGAAAGATGGCGCGTGCAAAATATTCGATTACATCGTATATTTTGCATATGTGGATTCCGCGCGCCGTTGAACCCCGCCTCCTACGCTCCGCCAAGACCCGGCCAGTGGTCGTCCTTACCGGGGCCAGACAGACCGGCAAAACCTCCACCTTCCTGCGCTTATTCCCGAAACACGCGTTTGTCTCCCTCGATCTCCCCATCGAAGCCGAACAGGCTGAAAAGGAACCGGGCACTTTTCTCCAGCGTCATCCTCCGCCGGTCCTTATTGATGAAGTCCAATATGCGCCTGGCCTGTTTCGTCACCTCAAGGTGGTCGTCGATGCCCACCGAACACGCAACGGTCAATTCCTGCTCACTGGATCGCAGAAGTTCACCCTGATGAAAAACGTTTCCGAATCGTTGGCAGGCAGGGCTGACATCGTGGAACTTGAAACCCTTTCCTTTGCCGAGATTCAATCAGCATTGCCGCAAACCGGGATCGAGACGGCCATCGTGCGCGGTGGTTTTCCAGAACTGTACGCCAACCCAAACATTGATTCTGTAGCTTTTTATAATTCCTATCTCGCTACGTATCTCGAACGCGATGTACGCTCCTTAACCAATGTTGGCAGCCTGCGCGACTTCGAGAGATTTCTGCGAGCCTGCGCACTCCGTTCAGCAAACCTGTTGAACAAAGCAGATCTTGCGCGCGATGTCGGGATTGCACCTTCTACTGCGAACCATTGGCTGTCGATGCTGGAAGTCTCTGGTCAGATCGTGTTGCTTGAGCCGTGGTTTTCGAATCGAACCAAGTCCATCGTCAAGAGCCCCAAACTGTATCTCGCTGACACCGGTCTGCTTTGCGCGCTGTTGAATATTCGTTCGGAGGAAGCTCTTCAGCAATCACCGGCAGTTGGCGCAGTCTGGGAGACATTTGTTTTCGCTCAACTTCGCGACCGCGAGCGTCGTGCAGGTCGCTCAGGTAGCCTGTTTTTCTGGCGCGACCGAACCCGCGAAGTGGACTTCGTGGTGGATACGGGAGGGCGCCTGGAACTGTTTGAAGCGAAGTGGACGGAACTGCCAGATGCTGGCGACACGGTGAATCTCGATTTCGTGCGCAACGTGGTGGGCAAATCACGAATAGCCGCCGGTGCAGTCGTCTGCCGCACACCGAACGGCTTTCCGCTGGAGAATGGATTTCGAGCGCTACCTGTGACCGAACTCGGATGAGTTTGCTTTGATGGTGTCCCAGCACAATCAGACACTTCCCCGGATAGCTGAAACCTAGGCCGAGCCCATTGAGATCCGTGTCAAGACCGGGCGAAGCCCGCTGCGTTACCTGGAGAAGCCGACGATAAAGACCAACATCGACCGGTTGCTCTGCCCACTCGAGTCCGTCAAGAGGCGACCAAGTGGGCTTTACATAACGTGTCGGGTACGAGCACGACGCTCACCATCAACGGTACGGAGAAGTTGACGAGGCCGGTCCTGCCCTCGGACAACTGCTATTCCCTGTTTGACTAGGGCCGAAGCCACCCAATCCGAAGGTGAAAAAAGGGAGACTCGGACAATAGAGTGCGAGAGGGAGGGGTCGCTCTCTAGCTATTCGATGGTCTTCTTCCGAAATTGCAGCCTCACAGCTTTCATATGACTGCCGCTACCGGATAGATGCCGCGGCAGTTGCCGTCTTGATCTTGTAGTCGGTGTACTCAATTGTAAGAACGGCCTGCCCTCCGACACGAACATGCGTGACAGACTCATTGTGAACTGGCAGCCAGAAACTATCGACCTTGCCGTAGCGGTGATGAATTTCAGTGCTACTGATCCACCAGGAAGGATTTTTAGCCGGCTTGCCTTCGATTCGGGCGACGGCAAAATCCTCTGCATCTACCCAGATTGTTCCGCGGTACAGAAATTTGTTTTTGATCTTTGGTTCCACTTGCAAGACGTAGAATTTCCCTTCCGCTCCCTGCTCGGTTTCAAGAAACTTAAAGTCATAGTTCTCCATGCTCATAGCGGTCTGTTTCCTATTTGCATTCTGCAGAGCCTCCTTTTCGCTGTCCAGAAGGCGATATAGCACGTGCTGCAGCAGAAGCTTGGACCCGCTTTCGGAGACGATACGGAAATCCTTCTGGGCGGGGAAGGTATAGACAGCCTCCACAATCATCTCCGCATGGCGGCCACTCGGAAAACCGCGGTAGTCCACCTTGTAGACGCGTCTTCCTGAATAACCCAAAAGTGCCTCAGCCCGAAGCAAGTTGGCGGCCTGCATCTTTTCTACAATGACCTCAACGGGAAGCTCGCCGCTCGGGTTCGGGTCAACCGCACGCACCGGCATGCAAGATGCAGCGATCAAAAGACACGATACCGTGCCGCGATGCCACCTGCTGAGGATGCATGCTCGCTTCGTAGTCGCAACCGCCTGGTTGAAAGTCTCCATTAATCTTCGAAGCTTCTCGCTCCGCCTTTCATCCGATTCTTTACCAGTTGTGTCCAAACGAACTTGATCACGCGCGCGTCGTTGTAGCAATACGCCAGATTGTGATTGAGGGTCGAGAAGCAGTGTTGCTGACAAGTCTTCTTCATGGAAGCCAGCTGGCCGTCATCGAAGTTGTGCTTGTCGATGTTTCCCCAGTCGTAGGTTGCGCCGTACATGGGGAAGCAAGGAGCTGTTGTCCCATCAGTGCGGACAATCACGTTGTTCTGGCCAGCGCGGCAATTCCATTCCGCAAAATGCAATTCGTGATTCTCGTCCTGAACAATGCCTGGAGTGGTCGCCAGGCGATCGGCCAGATCGCCATTGAGTCCGCTGCCGTCCCCATTCCAACCGAGGCGTTTAAGATCGGCACCGCTCGCCATCCGGATGAAGGCCTTGATTTCCTGCAAGCGTTGCACGGAATTCACCATCTGGTATCCCGCCTTGTTCTTTTCGATGATCCAATCCACCAGAGAATCGATCTCAGGCCAGTCTTCCGGGCGGATGTAGGTCGGATTTTCGTTGAGATGCCTGAAATGATCGTCCTGCTCCAGCATGGGGGTTTCGTTGATGTGATAGTCGGTGGCAATCCGATGCTGGCGAGCGTACTCCGTAATCTTGCGGACATCTTCGGTGTTGTTCCGGCAGATATTGATGTTGAAGAAGACCATGTAGCCATACACGTACTGCTTCTTCATGATGTACTCGATATTCTTCTGGACCGGAACCACCGCCTTGGGCAAGCTGGGCTTCTCATCCCATGAGTCGAGGGCGAAATTAAAGACGGCAACGCCGGCATCACCTAATCGGTCGGCCACCTCGGGACGCAGCAAACGGCCGTTGGTTGCGATGTAGATCCAGAACCCTTTCTTGGCGGCATAGTAGACGACCTTGTGGATGAAATCGGGACGCAGCAAGGGCTCGCCGCCCATAAGCGCAAGCACGCGGCAGCCGTTGTCATGAAGAAAATCGATAGAACGTAGCGCGACGTCCTCCGTCATCCCTTTCACCTTATTGTTGTAGGACCAGCAATACCAGCAGTCGAGATTGCACTTGTACTCGACAAACAAGTACGAAGTGATGGGATGGAACTCGCCGGGCATGATGCGCGAGCGCACATACGGAAACAACCAGCCACGCATCTTGCGATAGACCTCGGGGATGGTCCAATCCCGCGTCTGAGGAATCGTGGCGGGTCCGGGCTCCAGAAGTTTCTCCGGAAAAAGAGGGAATACAGGATCTGGCAATCGCTTGCCCATGACGAGCGCCGGCTTGGGCGGAGTCTGGGCAGTATTCGTCAACAAATTGTGAATATCGACGTCAATGCGAAACTTTGGTGCGGTTGCCATGGGATAGTCCTCCTCTAATTCTCGCGCTCAGTTGTTGGGCCCTCTAGTCTGCTCCTATGCGCTCTTCCATCGTTTCGACAGTGTGCGCACAAATTGCTGGCGTAAAATTGGCTTCCTGGTTGCGTAGTTCCGCTTCCAGAGTGGCAAGCTGGGCCTCGATCGTCTGTGCGGCCTTGCGCTTGCGGATGACTTCATCGCGGTAGCGGCGCAAAAAGTAGTCGATAGTTTCGACGCGGATCTTGATGGAACCGGAAGGCTTGTTCTCGTCGAGGTCCTTAAAGCAGAAGTACGGGGTACCAGACTGCTCGATGATGCCCTCGATCACCCCATAGATAGGTGCGTCGTGGCCGCACTTGAAGCTGGAGATCTCCAGCGCGACCAGGTTGGGATGGCGCGCGGTGAACTTCGCCGCCCAGACCTTGTGATTCGTACTGCAGGAGTATGAGTTCTTCCAGACATCGCCGATATCGAGCGGACTTGAGATGACGCCGGTTCGCACTTCATCACCGAAGAGACGCTGCAGCAGATCGTCATCGATGGGAAGAGTGTTCTGCGAAAAGATTGGGTACCCCAGTTTCTGAAATTCGTCGAGAATCTCATGGTTCAAGCCGGGGTCGTGATGATAAGGGCGTCCGAGCATGACGATGCCGATGCGGTCTTCGCGTTCCAGTTGGTCGAGCACCTGGCGGGCGCGGCGACGGATGCTGGTTTCATAGTCCTTGAGGGCCTGATAGCCGGACTCGACGGCGCGATCGTTCTCTTCCCGCGACAGACCCATCAACGACTGCAAGGACTGCCACATCTGATAGGCAAAGAGCTTTCGATTCGCGACGTTCAACACGGGATCGACGTAGCGGAGATTATTTTCGGCAAAGACGTCGTTCTCTTTTGTAAATGCCGCCTTTACGGTCTCCGGAGTCGCGGTCACGGTCGGGCACGCATTGGTGCCGGTGAGCTTGACCAGCGGAGACTGCAGCACGTCGAACATGGGGAAGAAGATCGCGTTCAGAGGCTTCTTGCGGTGCTTCTCCTGGATCAGGTTGTAGACGTGCGAGATCCCTATCTTGGCTGGAAAGCAGGGATCAATGGCGCCACGGCTCGCGCCAGCCCGGTAGAGCTCGGAGTTGGTGTAATCGGAGTAGATGAGGTTTTCCGGTTCCACACCGAGGCTTTCGAAATAGGCGTTGAATAGGGGCGCGTAGGTGTAGATGTTCAGCACGCGCGGAATCCCAATGCGAATCTTGCTTCGGGTCTCCATTAAGGCGCGGCGCTCTTTGTCTCCCTTGCGCCATCCAGCCCAGCCTTTTGTGGGCAGAGGATCGGCGACGCTCGCGGCGTTAGTCGGGCGAAAGACTTCCTTTGACGCGAAGTCGACGAAGTTCGGGTGCTGCGCACGAATGGAATCGAGTCCGGCCTTGATCTCTTTCATGTCGTTGAGATCTTCGACCGTTCCTTTTTCGCAAGTGGCGATGATCAGGCGCTGCTCACCGTGCATGAGCGGCACTTTGGTAACTTTCTGGATCGGCACAAAGCTGTGACCATCCGCAGGCGTCGTCCGAATGTCGATGAAGGTGCGCAAGCAGTCGTTCTTGCAGAAATGGCACCGAGTGTCTTCGTTGCGGGTGGTGCGGTATTCGATCTTGCGCACCGCCTCTAGGCCCACGAAGGTGGTCCGCCGG
>Ga0335070_10000402_pt1 | contig 49045 bp, 52 predicted proteins | sample Lox_Sample_13_FD_206722 | JGI IMG/M metagenome (GOLD analysis project Ga0335070, IMG submission 206722) | Soil microbial communities from Loxahatchee National Wildlife Refuge, Florida, United States - Lox_Sample_1.3 | ecosystem: Environmental > Terrestrial > Soil > Wetlands | place: USA...
TACATATCGATGAGCGCATCCGTGCTGAACAAGTCGATGCGCCCACGGAGGAGATCGCTGACGCGGGGCTGAGTCACACCGAGTATCTTGGCCGCGGCTTTCTGCTTGAGGCGGCGGGACGTGATGAGTTTCTGCACCTGAATCATGAGGTCCGCTCGGACCAGCAGATGCTCGGCTTCCTCGCGGCGAAAGCCGAGGTCACGGAAGACGTTCCCGGTGGACGGTGTGATTTTTAGCTCCATGATGACTCTCCCCTCTCGCTCACTCTCCGCTCAGCGTTGAGCCATGAGTGCCTGATAACGTTGCCTGCCAATTTCCATATCGCGCTGCGACGTTTTTCTCGTCCGTTTTTCGAAGGCATGGAGTACATAAATGGCCTCCGTAAGCTTGGCGACGTAGCATACGCGATATTCCACCGCGGTATGAATTCTGATTTCACGGACGCCGGGACCAATCGTCGGCATCGGCTTCCAGTCGGCCGGCTCCAGGCCATGCTGTACCTGTCGGAGCTGAAAGCCTGCAAGCCGCCTGGCATCCCGTGGGAATGCTTGAAGGTCACCCCGGGAAGACCCGAGCCAGAGGATTGGCTTTTCGATCGCCACGGTAATATGCAAGTTTTAGTATATCGCTGTCAAGCGCCTGCATTCTTCACTGGCGGCCACTGTGCGCGTCTACCTTCGCCGCACTCCCCCCACGCTCGATCGCTAAAGGCGTAGGGCAAATGCCTTCGCCCACCCCATTCCGAACTTGATATCGCAATTTGCGATCTCAAGTTCTCAAACTCCGGCTTTGTCAGCTGAAACATAAAATCGCCGGGAAAGCGATCCGCATTTCTCTTAACGGCTTCGTTCAATCTTCCTACTGTGACACCGCAGAGTTCGGCCAAGTCTGTATCCAACATGACTCGATGGCCGCCAAAGATGCGGAGAGTCTGCTCGATTTGTTCCCGAGGTACCAGAGTGCTCATGCTTCCTCTCCGTTAGGTAAGAAGCTCATCCTTAAACCTGCGCACAGATACCGTTTCGATTGTCGAAACGCAACGGATGAGCGGCGAAATGGAAGCATTTACGGATGGTTAGACGTAAGACACGCGAGAAGAAAAGAGTGGAGAGCTGATGGGTCGAGCGGCGGGAGGCGGGAGGCGGCACGGACGGCGACGATGACTTGACCGGTCTCTGAGAATCGAACGAGATTCGGGCAGGAATCAATTTCGATTCATCTCTATCCCGCACCTCTGATCTTCCCATTCCGAAATCGCTGAAATTCTGACGGCATTCATTTTCTACCAGAAGGCACGTTTTATGCCCATTAGATTGGTGCGATGTGCTTCGGTTCGGAGATTGGACTTTGAAGGTGCTCTGAGAAAGAGCAGGAGGTGGGTTATGAGACTGATCATCGCGCTGCTATTGATGGCATTCGCAGCACCAGGTTGTTCGATCTATAAGGCCGCGACGGCCCCACCGTCCGTTGCGGTCGACATTGTGAAGGTCGGTAGTACGCGTCCCCAGGTCATGTCGGTGCTTGGGACACCAAAGACCACCGACGTCGCGAAGTCGAATGAGCGGACTGAGGTGTACGAGTTTATCGATGGGAATAACGGCGCATCAAAGTTACGAATCGTTCCCTATATCGCCGCGGATTTGTTCACGATCGGACTCGCTGAGTTGGTCTTGTGGCCGTTGGAATTGACTGCCCTGCAAGGCTCAGAGGGCCGGGCCGTCGTCACGTACGACCAGGAGGATCGGGCTCGGACAGTCCTGATTACAAAACGAGATGGGACGCCGTGGTAAGCGGATTACACGGCGGCAAGCGGCCCGTTGAAATTGGCCTTCTCCTGCGAGAAATCCCCCTCCCGTCCGAGGGTGGGGGCCGACAGCAGGAAGACCTGATAGCGGACGGAGATACCATGCCCGCGTTTTCGTAAGCGCATGAGTGAGCGAGGGTCACGGTGTCTCTGCCGCGATGTGAATCTCAAGAAAACCCTGTGAGGTGACCGCCATGTCATCCAATCAAACACAGAGCCAGAAAGACGCTTTGGGGAAACTCTATAGCTTTGTCCTGGACCAAATGAAGGCTGGGGTCGACAACGCGACGATCTCGCAAAAGCTTGTCGCAACCGGTATTGGCAATAGCGATGCGTCGCAACTCGTGGAGAAGATTCACTACGAGGCGATGAAGAAAGCCCGAGCAGAGCAATTCGACGGAAGCATCGTTGTTCCTGCGGTGCTCGGTGGAGGGTTGGCCGCAGCCGTGGGAGGATCTATCTGGGCACTCATTGTGATCGCGACCGGTTATGAGATCGGCATTGTCGCGTGGGGAATCGGTATCTTAGCAGGCTTGGGAGTCGTCCTGTTCTCTAAAGGTCAACGAGGCCTACCACTGCAGCTCATTGCCGTGTTCACAGGCGCCCTTGGAGTTGTCATCGGTAAGTACGGCACGTTCTTTTATTTCTTTCGAAAGGCGATCGAAGGGAAGTTCGGAGCTGAAGCCGCCGCGAATGTGGGTTTCTTCTCTGAGAAGGCTGTGGACTCGTTTAGCCAGAATATCGCTTCGATGCTCAGTCCCTTTGACCTTCTCTGGGTTGCCCTGGCCGTGATGACGGCTTGGAAGATTCCCGGAGGTCTGGGGATCAAGTTACGGTAAAGGCGTTGAGGCGAGAGAGCACCATCTTCCCTTTACAGTACAGACAGACCATGATTACCGCCTCTTTCGGAAATCCGTCGACCATTGCTCTAGGAGTGGATTCTGGATCAGAGATGAGTATTGACTTATCGCGACGATTTTGGTGAGCCGAGCCGGTCTTGCCAGTAACCGGGACGACGACGGAGATGCATGACGGCGAGGACCACGATTTCATCGGCGGTGGCGACGTACAGAATGCCGAAAGGAAACCGCTTCAATAGACGACGTCGGATGTCCTGCTTTACTTTCGGAGCGGCTTGCGGATGGGAGCCGATTGCGGCAATCGTCCGTTCGACTTCAGCGAGAAATTCGGGTCCTTAACCCATTGATTGGGTTTGGTAGTACCGTGCTGCCTCTGTCATTTCCTCCTGAGCGGGAGGAAGAAAAACGACAGCGGTCACTTGAGTTGGGATTTTGCTTCACGAAAGACTTGGTCGGCTGGTTTGGCAGTCAGTTTTCCCTGGCGGTACGCTTGGTAGCGTTTCTCAGCTTCCTCCAGCCAGGCTGCTTCCGCATCGACATCTTCTCCAGGATCGATACTCGCAATGAGGTGTTGCGCCAACAGTGCACGGTCCTGTGTCGGCAAGTGCCGTGCTTCCTGCTCAAGCTCTGCTACTGATTTTGACATAGGCATCACTCCATCGTTGGGTGGGATCACTCAACGGCGATTCCAGGCTGTTTGCAATGGGTTCTTCTGACTACTATGGGCCTGTAACCTATCGCGTTTCGTGACACGGACTCCGCAACAAAGCCCATGGACCATGCGCGTCAGGGGTGAGGAGCAAAGAGCTGATGGCACAAGACGTGAGACGGGAGGCGAGAGGCGGAAGGCGTGAAAAGTGAGGAGGAAGGAGTGAGGAGTGAACAGAAAGCGAAGCTCTGAGTGCTGAGCTACAGGAGATTGGGCCGGCGGACGTTACACGTTTGCTGCGCGTGGGGTCGAACTAGGAGCCGGTGGGTTGTGAATCGGGGTTATCCTCTATGAGTTTGGTTTCTGATTGTTCGGATTGTTCGGGTCGAGAAATTCGGCCTGGCATTCTTTGCAGACGAGACGACCAGTCTGGGCGCCGCTTGCGCTTCGCACTTCATCGACCATGCGGCCGTGGATACACGACGTCGCCGTTTTGGTTTGGGCTCTCTTTACGTGTCCTGGAGTGGCCGCGGTGGATCGCATAAGCGTCTCCTCTTTCTCTTGGGACGTAAGGGCACCGTTGTGACCTCTGCAGCATGGACCTGCCGGCGGGCGGAGTCAAGGAGAGAGATTACGGTTTCGTGACGATTACGATTAAATTTCTATTAAAGGTAGTGCGCGATACCACTGACCCCTCTATATCGAGAGAGATTTCACGGCCACGGTGCGCGACAGTGTGGTCGGGCTGTCGGACTGGTTGACGGTGCCCCTTGTCCTCGCGGCTGGACTCTTCGATGACATGACATCGTCGAGCATGGTGGTGAGTGAGGGCCGAGCCGGATTCACCCGCGTGCTAGCCGCGTGGTTTCCACTCGCCGTCCAGCAGTCCGATAATGGCTTGTTGGAGGTCTCCAAATCTGGCTGGTTTGACGAAAAACGCCTTCACCCCGCACGTCAATGCCTCAGCCTTCGCACGGTGATCCCCTATTTCCGCCAACAGGATGATCGGACAGGAGGGGACGAGGGCTCGGATGGCTCTCACATAGTCGAACCCGCCTCCGTGGATCCGAAGGTCCGTCAGAACGAGGTAAGGCTGTAAATCCCTGATCGTTTGCATGGCTCCATTGCCGTTCGTCGCCTCGGCGACCGTCAATTCCAACTCGTTTACGGCATCGCACAACAAGCTTCGCAGGTCGCCGTCCTGCTGAACCACCAGCACGAGTTTGCCCTGGTGGGTGTGCTGAATGGGCATGGCTTCATTTCCTTCTTAATAGATGCTTCTAACCGCTGCGGATGGATGAAGAGACCACTCGCCGACCCGTGTGGGGGTACAACTCCCATGCCCAGCTGCGATCTGTTGATTGTCATGGCCTTCTGCGTGTGGGCCTCGTCATCACGGGGCAAAAGGTCTCCGTGACGCGAGCTGAGAGGACCATAATGCTACAGATTAGAGCAGCACGAGTGGCACGGACGGGAGGCGATGGAAGACGGAAGGCGATAGAAGACGTGAGGGGTGAGGCGGGAGGCGATGGAAGGCAGGAGGCGGGAGGAGCTGAGAGCGCGCCGCACTCACGCGGCTCTGGAGGCGGCTTTTTCTAACAGCTCATGAATTAGTGACTGATAGGGCTTTCCTTGCTTCGCGGCCATCTTCCGAAGCTGGGCCAATAGCCGCGGCGAGAGGCGAATGGCAATCAACTGCTTCGCGATGCCGCTGGCCGGCCTGCCGACTCTTCGCATGCGCCGTAATTGTTCGTCACTTGCTTCGGGAATGTCGGAGAAATCAATCTGTGAGTCGGGTATATGCCCGACGTTCCTTCCAGCTCGCCTGCCGCGCGCTGATGATCCGGATCGTTTCTTTTTCATTCTTGCTCCTTCGTATCGTATACACGACGAAATGTATTCGTCCTGCCAGTGACTGTCCTATGCGTTGACGACGAAGCTCATGCGACGAGTGTTCTGTATCGTCCCCGTCCAACGCATTGGGGTCGGCAAAGACTGTGGTCGCCTCTTCAAACGGAACATCATGTTTCTCGAAGTTGGCAATGGCCTTCGGGATGTCCCATGTAAACGCATTCATGTATATACACTAATTCGCCAACCGGTCGCAAGGCTGATGGCGCTCAGGGAGAATGGACCGCCTTGTTCCCCTCAGGTCTTGAATCCGATGCGGCGCTGCTTGGATTCCGGCTCCGCCATGAGTTCACGAATGGCATCGAAAACGACCCGAAACTGCGCATCATATTTCTTTTCTAGTTCGGCAAGGCGTCGCGCCAGGGCCTTATTTGAAGCGATCATCTCTCGAAGGCGAACACATGCCCGCATGATGGCAATGTTGACTTGGATTGCCCGATGACTTCGCAAAACGCTGGATAACATCGCGACGCCTTGTTCGGTGAAGGCGTAGGGATAGGTTCTCCGGAGACCACCCCAACTTGAAGTCACAATCTGTGATTTCAAGCGGTCGAATTCCTGCTCCGTCAGTTGAAACATGAAGTCAGCCGGAAATCGCTCCTTGTTGCGTTTCACTGCCTGCACAAGGGCACGCGGTTCGACCGCATAGAGATCGGCAAGGTCTGTGCTCAGCATTACTCGATGCCCACGTATTAGAAAAACGCGCCGTTCGATCTTTTCAAGCGTTGGAAGACTTCCCATTCATCTTCCCCTTCTATTCCCGTGCTTGCTTGAGGTGGTCGCGAACTGCGACCACATCTGCGGTCTGCAAACAGATACCGTTTCGATTGTCGAAACGCAACGGATGAGCGGCGAAATGGAAGCATTTACGGATGGTTCGACGCGTGACGCGCACGAAGAGAGCGTGGCGATTGGAAGGCAAGGGGCAATGGGCGTGAGAAGTGAGGAGTGAGGAGAGTCCTAGGCGACTGTTTGAGCGGCAAAGTGTCCCGGACGCCAAATCAAGTGACGTGCAGCCCAGCACGACTCTGTCAAGAGAACCAGACGCTCGGATAAGACCGCAACAAAGTAATCGTCCTATAGTACGTCCGTTGCGGAGATTTTCTGAAAGGAGTACTTTTTTATGGCATTCACAATTCGAAAGGAGACTTCCATGAAACCGCTTCGATTGCTTTCCTTGACCTTGGGGCTGCTTCTCTCGTGCACATCGTTGGCCTCGGCCGAGATTCTCGCCCTGTTGAACTATGAGAGTAAGCCAAACCAGCCGGTGAGGCGGGAAGGGATCGCGATCATGGACATCGATCCCGCGTCGTCGGATTTCGGGAAGATCCTCATGGAGATCCCACTTCCGTCCGATCTCGTCGCCCATCACATCTTCTTCAATCGCGATAAGAGCAAAGCTTACATTACAGCCTTGGGCAAAAGCATTTTGCACGTCGTGGATCTGAAGCAGTTCCCCTACCGGCTGCGGGCGATTGCCGTGCCGGACTGCCAGCTCGGCGAAGACCTCGTGGTGTCGGAAGATAACAAGACATGGTTCCTGACCTGCATGGGCTCGAGCAATGTGATCATGGGCGATGCGGTGAAGGACCAGCCGATCAATACGATCAGCGCGGCTCAGCCAGCGGATGCCTTTATCCTGTATCCACACGGGATTGCCATCCACAATGGCATCGATCGCATTCTGATCACCAGCACCGTCAAGCCGGATATGTCGGAGGCGGGTGAGACGGTGACGGTGCTGGAGGCCAGTACCGGAAAGGTCTTGTCCACGCACCGAGTCACGTCGCAACCGGCTCCTGCCAAGATCGCCCCCGTCGAGGTCATGTTTTCTCCGAATGCCAATCCCCCGGTCGTGCACATCACCAACATGTTGGAAGGGACGCTGTGGGCCGGGGTCTGGGATCTGAAAACCAAGGCCTTCTCGTTCAATCAGATCGACGACTTCGGTCCACGTGAACAAGGGATGCCATTGGAAATGATGTATAACAAGAAGGGGGATCGCCTGTTCGTCACCACGGCCAAACCGGGATTCGTCAATCTCTACGACAACAGCGATCCTCAGCAGCCGAAATTTCTCAAAGCTATCCCGGCGGCGGGGGGCGCCCATCATACGGTGCTATCGCCTGATGAACGGTATCTGTTCGTTCAAAACAGCTTTCTCAATTTGGAAGGGATGAGCGACGGGTCCATCACGGTGATCGACCTGAAGGAGGACAAAATCCTGGGCAGCATTGATACCCTGAAGGCCGCGGGGTTCAACCCCAACTGCATCATGCCGCTGCCGAATCATTTTCAGCAGGCCAGTTTGCGTCACAGCCTCCACTAGAGAATGATGCGAGACGAGCGGGACAGCGCACGGTAGGACGGGAGGCGAAAGGCGATAAACGGGAGGCGTGAAGCGAGGCGGACGTGAAACGTAAGGCGAGAGGCGTGAGGAGCTGATCGCTGAGAGCTTACGGGGATGAGAAGGGCTCACGACGTCGCGCGGCCTGCCTCGGCTGGCGGTCGAACTGGGCTCGCAGAGCGGGAAGGGGGACCGTCCACCGAGAGCGTAATATGGAACGAGGTCCCTACCCCTGGTTCGCTTTCAACCGTAATACTGCCTCCATGGGCGTCCACCACATCCTTCACGATCTTCGTCCCAAGTCCTGTTCCACCCACTTTGCGGCTAATCGCCTGGTACGTGAAGAGACTGTCCCGGACTTCGGGTGACATCCCCTTCCCCGTATCCACGACCGATAGCACGATATTCCTTCTTGCTTTGTCCGAGTAGCCCTGAACGGTGATCGATCCACCAGACGGCACTTCGGGAATGGCATTGTTCACGAGGTTATAGATGGCATTGAACAGCCGGCTCTCATCGGCGCGAATCAGCGGCAGGGTCTCGAGCCCCTCGGTTCGAAGGGCCACCCGGCCTTCATCGGCCAGGATGCGGAGGCTCGCATACACGTTGGACACGACGTCGGCCAGGCGGCAGGGAGCAAACTGCGGGGACCTCGTCAGGCCCTTGACGGAATCGGCGATCTCTTTGACCCGGTCGTGAATGCGGCGGGATCCCTGCCTGATCATCTCAATGAGTTCATGCGTCAGATCTCGACTGGCTTGCGCCGCACTTGCCGCCGGCTGTGGCAATTTGGAGAAGCATTCGCTCAGTTCCCCTTCCAGGAGTTCCGCCCCGCTCACAATGGGCATCAGCATATTTTTCAGGTCGTGCCCGATGTCTCCCAACACCCTCGCTACTTCGGCGAGTCTCTGTTCCTCCACCAGCCGGGCCTCCGCACGCCGGAGTTCGGCTTCCGTCCGCTTGCGATCCATGAACAGACCGACTTTGATCCCGATGTCCGCCACCATTTCAAGGACATCCTGATCCGGTTCACGACTCTCCCGGGAGAACAACTCGATGACGCCATACAGTTCCTCGCCCTTGCACACCGGAAAGGCAAACCCTCCGTGCAGGCCGACCCTCGCCGCCATCCGCGCGCGGCGAAACATGGGGGCCGTGATCACATCCGGAATCCAAATCGGCTTGCGGCTTTCCCAGACGCGACCGATGAGTCCTTCGCCTCGTTGGAACGTCCGTTCCCGGCTGTCCTGGACGAACTCGGTTGCCTCCACCTGCGGCGCATACCAGAGGTCCACGAAACGGAGGACCTGTTTGCGTTCATCCAGGCTCCAGAACATGCCCAAGTCCCAGTTCAGGCTCTCACCGAGGGCTCGGAGGACTGCCTGTCCCGCGTCTTTCAATGTACCTGCTTCGGCCAAGACGCGGGTCACTGCGTATTCCGCGGCCAGGCGCCGTCCCGACCGCTTGACCACAGCCAGAGCGTTTCGTGTTTCGCCGACCATCCGCACATAGCCGCGGCTGACATACGTCAGCGCCAGCACGTACGCGGCCAATCGCACGAAATGCCAGACCCACCATTCGCTCTGCCAAGGGGCGGAAGACAGAAACATCGTTTCGGCCAATCCGAACAGGATCGCCAACGCCGCCAAGAGCTGATGTTCCGGCCTGCCGGTGCGTCCGGACTCGAGCCAAAAACCCGCCGCGCCGGTGAGGAACAAGACGGCGGCGAGACCGTTCACCCCGAGGGCAATCGGCGCGAATTGGTCCTGCACCGTGAATCGGGGCAGTTGGTGAGGAAAGGCGATGACGAACATCCCGAAGGCGACGGTCGCGGCTGTGACGAGGTAGGGAATCAGTTCTCTGGTCCGCTTCCCGATCATCCCCGGCGGATGCCACACAAATGAGAAGGCCACGCCCCCGAGAAGACTGGCCGCACTGCGCAACAGCACGAAGCCCTGATCGGGAGTGGAGACCGCGTGAAACCCTTCGAGTATCCCCATTCCCAATAAACCGCTCGCCACCCCCTGCAGCCTCTCATCTTCCCACTCCGCTTTCCGCGCCAGTAACACCAGGCCCATCAGGACCGCCGCCAACCCACCCAACGCTTCCACGGTGGAATGGAGCGGGACGTTGACCCACATGCGATTTGGCCACAGGGAGTGGACGATCGCGCCGGATAGGAACAGTGCCGCCACGGTACCGACAAGGACGAGATCCTGTGCGGAGAGTTTGTGTTTCATTTCAGGCTCAGCCACTCGGCGAACAAGTAACACGATGCGTCGGGGACATTACGACGGGATGGAACGAACGTCAAGCCGACGGCTCAAGTTGGCATCACGACCTGTTATGAATGATGTGCTTGACCGGCGGGGCGAAGTCGCGTACAGGAGTGAACCTTAACCAGGAGGGACCCTATGCCACCCAAGAGGAAAGACCCGCGCAAGTGGGGGCGACGGCGGCCGGCTGTGCGGGCGAGAAAGGGCACGTCGGCCAAGAGCGGAGCGGCCGGGCTCACTCGCCGGCTGGAGGAGTTGACCGACCGGATTGATGTCGTGCTGCCGGAGATGACGGCCCGGGTTGCTGCCCTAGAGCATCTGCTGTTGGAGCTGAACCTCTGCACGATGGACGATCTGCGCGGTGCACGACAATTCGTGCGGGTTCAGGAGGCCTAGGTAGCGGGGGGCTGGTCTCTCTGGTTCATTGTGTTTACCGAACTCAACAGACCACACGAACCGGAGAGACGACCGACACGGAGATCACTCTGGCTCGGTCACCAAGCAGGCCGTACTCAGTCTGCTCCACGGCCGGCAGCTCCTCCCCTCTCATCGACTTGACCGGATAGCGCCACACCGAATCCCTCTCCCCCTTTTGAGGTACCACGTTTGAGTCTGGCGCGACCTCTTGCCAGCTTCTATCATTTAGATGGAGGCGATGACGTTACGTATATTTCGGTAAGCATGGAGAGGAAGACCGAGCATGGCCTGGTCGATGCGAAGGCAGGAGGGACTGGACATGTCGAAGACTCTGCCAGAATTCCACCTGGGTCTCAGCTCTCTGGTCTTGCTCGCCTGGCTCTTGCGTGTGGTCTCTTGGGTCTTTTTCCTGTGTTTGACCTTCTGGGCGCTTTGGTTTCTTTGGTTCGCTGATCGACATCCACTAGACAAGTAAACAAGCACATCAAACCAGAGCGATACACTGGTTGATCTGATCCAGCCGAACGGGAAACTGGCTTGTCTGGTCGATCTGGTTTTATTTGGTTGTCTGGTCTTTGTGGTTTGTTTGGTTGGCGGGTTTGTCCGGTTCCCACTGTCTACCGGCGAGGGTGATCCATTTAAACGTACGGCGGGCTCGTTTTCGGAGAATGGCCAGGAGGACGGTGAGCCAAATGATGCTCGCGACGATGAGGCGGTCGACGATCGAAGCGGGAGCCCAGATGCCGACGAAGATGTGGCTTCGGATCATCGCGAGGCTCGTGGCGACGACTGCCACGGCGATGATCGGAAAGACGTCGTCCTCCGCGGACCACAGCGCGACCCAGATGACCGGAACGACGAACAACCCATACCACGGCACGTTTTCAAATTGAGGCAGCAGGTCCAGTGCTGACACGACAAGCGCGAAGGCGACCGCGAGGACCAGGGTCCATATGTTGGTTTTGGCTCCTCTCACGCTCTCAACCCCATCTCCCAACTCCCCATCCAGCTTAATGGCCCACATTCGGCTGTACAACCGGAATTTATCGCCCTCGAACGGGCGGCTTGCTCGACCTGTGGCGGGATGAGCGGGACTCGCGAGAAGGGCAAGGCTGACGAGAAGAGTGGGACGGGCTGTGGGCTCGGAAGATGTGAGGCGTCAGGCGTGAGTGGTGCGATTGTTTTCTCAGGTCTTGAATCCAATGCGGCGGGATCTTGTGGCGGGTGGCTCCATTAGCTGGTGGATGGCTTCGAAGAGGGATCGAATCTGCTTACCGTGTCCACCGACTTTCCGTTCGAGTTGCTCTAACTTCGCAGCCAACTCTTTATGGCTTCCGGCAAGTTGGCGTAGCTTCACGAATGCTCGCATGATCGCGATTTTAACTTGAATTGCCCGCTTGCTCCTCAGCACAGTAGAAAGCATAGCCACACCTTGTTCTGTGAAAAGGTAAGGTGCATGTCGCCGTCCTCCCCTTCCTTGAGTTTTTGACATTCCAATTTGGAATCTCAAAGCCGTGGCTTCTTCGGCCGACAATTGAAACATAAAGTCTTCTGGAAACCGATCGATGTTTCGCTTCACGGCCTTATTGAGGTTGAAGGTTGTGACTCCATACATAGAAGCCAATTCCGAATCCAACATGACCCGATGACCCCGGATCACGAGGATTCTCTGTTCAATTTGTTCGCGAGATACCAGCACGCTCATACTCCCTCCTCCTCATGTGAAGCTGATCCGTAAGGTTGCATGGAGATACCGTTTTCATTGAACGACATCAACGAGGGAAGGGTCGAAATGGAAGTATTAACAAGGGCTTGAGCGTGACGGGCAAGACAGGTTCAGCGGGACGTCGTGGTGTTGGGCTCAGAGGATCCGGACAACAACGGGATGGGTTCGGTGGCTGGTGTGTGTCGCCACCGGTCGAGCAGGATGGCTACCAGCATGTCGCTCATAACGTTCACGCCCGAACGGGCCCGGGCGATGATCCAGTCGACCGTCAAGATCAGCGGGACGGCGGCGGCGATGATATGATTGGGCAAGCCGGCGGCGGAGAGCACAAGCGGTAAGACGATCAGGCCGGCTTCCGGAATCCCCGCCACCCCCACCCCAGCCATGATCGACGCGATGACGATCAGGAGCTGATTCGCCATGGGCAAATCGAACCCGAGCGCCTGGGCCAGAAAGAGCGCGGCCATCGCTTCATAAAGCGTGATGCCGTCGTTGTTCAGGTTCGTCCCGACACAGGCCGCGAGGCGCGCGGATTCGGGTGAGACGTTCATCCGTTCGAGACAGCGAAGCGTGACCGGCACGGTAGCGAGACTGCTGTTGCACGAGACGGCGGTCATGATTGCGTCGGCGCCCCCGCCGATGTACTTCTTGGGTGACTTCTTCCCGATCAGCCAGGCAACGGCGGGATAGTAGACGAGCGCGTGCAGCGCGAGCCCCAGCGTCATGACCACCAGAAAAATCCAGAGGTCGGCGAACACGCCAATCCCTGCCCGTCCGACGACATAGGCCAGCACGGCGAACACGGCGAACGGGATCGCCCGGATAATCCAGCCGAGGATGTACATGAGCACTCGATAAATCCGCTCGACGACTTGCGCAAGGGTCCCGGCTTCGCCCTTGTTCGGGGCCGCATGGTTCTGCCAGTGGCGCAGGATAGCGCCGGTGACCAGCGCGAGCAACACAACTCCGATCACGTTGTTGGTCGAGAAGGGACGCAGCATGCTCTGCGGAATATAGGCCACCAAGTGGGCAATGGGGTGCAGCCGATCCGACGAGGTGCCCCCGAACGTGACCGTCGACGACGCCGTCGAGCCAGGCACCACGTTCAGCAACTCATCCATATGACCGGACCACGACAAACCTGGCTTCCAGGTATTCATGATCACGAGACCGATCGTCATCGCGACGGAGACGTTGATGAGGCAGATCACCAGCAGTTTGGTGCCCTGGCGCAATGGGAGGGTGGTCCGAAGACACGCATCGACGATCGCGAAGAAGATGAGCGGAATGGCGAGGGTCTTGAGCACCGTGACGACGGACATCCCGAGCCGGCCGAGGTCCTCGTTGCCCAGACCGCCCAGGTACGGCTCCTGACCGAAGGCCATTCCGAGTGCCGTCCCGCAGGCCACGCCGATGAGCACTTGCGTGTAGAGCGGCACCCGCGGACGGCGGTCCAGGGCCTGGTCTTCTGATGGTGCAGTGTCCGTCTGCGGCTGGTCGGAGCTGGTCACCGGGGATCTTTCTGATCGAGCATCATGGCGACGGGAATGAAGGATACCGTTTTTACATAAAGAAATCAGCCTACCCAAAGGGAAGAGGTTCGAGCATGATCTGCTCGAGCAGACGTCGGCTAATCTTTCACGGGAACGGCTGGTGCGGGAGAAACTGTTTCTGGAGTGGCGACTGTGGTCGGGGGGCGGAGCCGTTCTTGAATGGTAGATCGAGCAGCGCATAGGGATTCACGCGGGCACCGTTCAATTTGACGCCCCAATGGAGATGCGGCCCGGTGGCGCGGCCGGTTGCGCCGACCTTGCCGATGATCTGGCCGGCCCTCACCAGATCTCCGTCTTTGACGAGAACATCAGAAAGATGGAAGTACATCGAGTAGAAGCCCAGACCATGGTCCACATAGACGCCTCGACCGGACAGGAGATGATCGACGGTGATCCGCACGATCCCGTCGTTCGTGGCCGCCACTTCGGTGCCCATCGGCGCGCCGATGTCTTCGCCGTTATGGGGACTCCTGGCTTGGCCGTTCATGATCCGGACACTGCCGAAGATGCCGGTCCGCTTCCCGTTGTTGACCGGCTCGATGAAGTCGCTCCGCCACAAGCGGAGACGTGAATTTTCCGCCAGGGCTTGCTTCACCTGTTCCTGCTCGGCCTTCCAGCGCGCCAGGCTCTTTTCATCGAGGTCGACCTTGTCTTTGGGCAGCGTGAGATGCTCGACGTGAAATTTTTCTTTGACGACCAGCACATTGAAGCTCAGTTTGCGAACCTGCTCACCCTGCTGGATGTCGATCGACAATTCATGGGTTCCCGGCTCATCCTGCAGATCGATCCCGAGCAGGCCCACATAGCCCGGAGACCCTCCCGGTCTGGGATCGGGGAAAAATGGAATCGACCGCGTGAGGAACGTTCCTCGGATCTCGGTCGCCTGTTCTTCACCGGGCACCTTGACCACGAGCACCTGGCCCTGTTTGCCGCTGTACTGCCCGTCGATGCCTTTGGGTTGAGTCGGTGTATTCGGAAACAGTTCGACGGGAAATACACTGGCCAGCAACACGACCGTCATGATCACCGTCCGGTCGAGTTGCAAGATGCGCAGACGGGCCCTTTTGATTGCCGGAATATTCATCGGTAAAACCGTAATCCCGAGACCTGCGACACGAGTTCATCCACCCGCCGGTTCACGGCGCTGAAGGGATCCATACAGAGAATCGTTTCCTCCCAATAGCCGTTCAGCTTGAGATAGGTCCAGTCCACCGTGTAGGAGCGATTCTTCGCCCGGGCAAACCGGATGAAATCGCCGCGCACCTTGGCCCTGGTCGTCTGCGGCGGCGTCGACATGGCCCGCTGCACGGCCTCCTCTTCGACGATTCGCTCGATGAGCCCGCGCGATTCCATCAGATAATACAATCCGCGCGTTCGTTTCACATCGTGGTACTGCAGATCCAGCAGGAAGACCCGGGGATCGTCCCAGCCACATCCCTTCTTGTCCGCATACGACTGAATGAGGTGCCTCTTGGTAATCCAGTCCACCTCCCGCACCAATTGCATCGGATCGTCTTCTAATCGATCGAGCATCAAGGCCCATCGCTCAAACACATCGTCATTGATCGGATCGTGGTCCTGCTGAGCCAGATAGTCCTGCGCCCGATCCAGGTAGACGCGCTGAATCTCGATCGCGGTCATTTGCCGGCCGTCGTCCAGTTTGATCTTGCGCTTGAGTGTGGCATCGCGGGATATCTCGCGGATCGCCTTGACGGGATCTTCCAGCTCCATCCCGTGCACGGTGAAGCCCTCTTCGATCATGGAGAGCACCAGCGCGGCGGTTCCCACCTTCAGATAGGTGGCATATTCGGACATGTTGGAATCGCCGACGATGATGTGCAGGCGGCGGTACCGTTCGGCATCGGCGTGCGGCTCATCCCTGGTGTTGATGATGCTGCGCGAGGAGGTCGTCGACGACGAGGTCTTTTCGTGAATGTGCTGGGCTCGTTGCGAGACGAAAAACTGCGGCTTGCCGGAGACTTTCAGCACTTTTCCCGCTCCGGTGTAGATTTGCCTGGTCACGAAAAACGGAATCAGCTGTTCCGTGACCTTCCAGAAATCGACGTCGCGCCGCATCAGGAAATTCTCGTGGCAGCCGTAGGTGTTGCCGAGCGAATCCGTATTGTTCTTGAAAATGTAAATCTCTCCCGACAGACCTTCCTCGCGCAGCCGTTCCTCCGCCGCCGGCAAACAGGCTTCGAGCAGCCGCTCTCCGGCCTTGTCATGCACGACGAGATCGAGAATGTTGTCGCATTCCGGCGTCGAATATTCCGGATGGCAGCCAGTATCCTGGTAAAACCGCGCGCCGTTGACGAGAAACGCGTTGGAGGGCCAGCTGTTGGGAATGAGGCCTTCGAAGATATAGCCCAGCACCTTCTCCATCGGCAGATAGATGCGGCCGTTCGGGGAGAAGATGAGGCCGTACTCATTCTCCAGGCCGAAGATCCGCTGTTTCATGGGGCCGGGGGGCATCATGTGTCCTCTTAACAGAATACACACCAGCCCGCACTTCTTCAACTGAACGTCAACATTGCAAAACGATTGGGACTACGCGGAGAGGAGTTGTTTGATCTCGGCGGGAGAGAACCGACGGAATTTTCGGCCCTCACGAGTCCGATCGAGGGCGGCGACTTCCAGCCCTTCAACCGGCAATTTCTGATTGGTAGTTTGCTCCAATGCCGAGACACAGAGGCTCAGCGCGGTTTTGACGTTCGGCGGCTGCGTCGCCGCCTTGTCCTTCAGAATCGTCTGGACCGCATCGGATTTCCCTCCGATCACCGCAAAACTCTTTTCGTCGATGATGCTTCCGTCGAACGAGATCCGATAGATCTCGTTGGTATGTCCGTTGTGTCCGACCTGCACGACGAGAATCTCGACTTCGAGCGGCTTGAGTTCCTGACTGAAGATCGTGCCGAGGCTCTGGGAATAGCCGTTCGCCAGGGACCGAGCCGTGACATCCTCACGGCTGTACATGAAGCCCTTCAAATCGGCGTGGCGAATGCCCGCCTTGCGCAGATTCTCGAACTCGCTGTATTTCCCGGCTCCGGCGAAGGCGATGTTGTCGTAGACCTCGGAAATTTTGTGCAGCGACGCGCTCGGGTTATCCGCCGCCAACAGGATCCCGTCGGCATATTCCATGGCGATGAGCGACCGGCCCTTGGCGATGCCTTTCTTGGCATACTCCGCCTTGTCCTGCATCATCTGCTCGGGCGAGACGTAGTAAGGCATCGGCATGATCAGCTCTCCTTGGACCGTCTGGCGGCCAGAACGCCGTCGTAGATTCCGCGGATCTGTTGTTCGGTCACGTCCGTGATGCCGGTCGCGTTCACGATCTTGGCGGTCGGATAGATGCCCCGCACGAGATCAGGGCCACCGGTCCCGACATCGTCATCCGCTGCGTTGTAGAGGGCGAGCAGCGCCAGCTTCAGCGCCTCCTGTTCGGCCATGCCCTTTTTGAAATGTTCCCGCATCGTATTGCGCGCGTCTTTGCCGCCGGAGCCGATGGCATGATAATCCGACTCCTCGTAGCGTCCTCCGGCGAGATCGTACTTGAAGATCCGCCCTTCGGTGCGCTTCATATCGTAGCCGACGTAAAGCGGCATCACGACCAATCCTTGAAACACCATCGGCAGGTTGGCCTTGACCATCTGCCCGAGCTTGTTCGCCTTTCCTTCACAAGACAGCTGGACGCCTTCGAGTTTTTCGTAATGCTCCAATTCGGTTTGGAACAATTTGGCCATTTCGATGCACGGACCGGCGGCTCCGGCGATCGCCATGGCGGAATACTCGTCGATTTTGAACACCTTTTCGATCCGCCGCTCGGCGATCTGATACCCTTCTGTCGCACGCCGATCGCCCGCGATCACCACGCCCTCCTGATACTTGATCGCCAGGACCGTCGTGGCCTGGGGCACCGTCATCGGCGCTTGGGCGCGAGGCGATTCGACGGGCGCCGGCGTCGAGGCGGTCCAACTCCTTCCCGTGGGAGTCAGGTCCGGATGGTGGCGGGTCAGGAAGTCGAAGAAACTCGCGTCGTCGTGGTTCGGTAGAAATGGCAGCTTCATGGTAGCGTCAGGAGGGAATGTGGCCCACTGCGATCACGCTTTCAGCCTCTCCAGCAACGATGCCGCGCTGTCTGACTGTTCGAACAGTTCGGCCGTCAGCGACTCGGTCCCGCGGAGCGGGTCCATGAGCGGAACCTTCTTAATGGTCGTATTGCCGATGTCAAAGAGGACGGACGTCCAGCTCGCTCCGTACAAGGACTTGCCGAACTTCCCAGCGCACCGGCCGCGGAAGTAGGCGCGGGTCCCGGGGGGCGGTGTCATTTCGGCCCGCACGATCTCGGTCTCCTGCACCACGCGCTCGATCATGTTGCTTCGCTCCAGCGTGTAGTAGAGGCCTTTGTCCTGACGGACGTCGTGATACTGCAGATCCATGAGCCGCACACGCGGGTCGTCCCATCCGCACCCCTTCCGCTCCATGTACGACTCGATGAGATGGCGCTTGGCCACCCAATCCAGCTCGCGAACCAGGGTGCGAGGATCCCGCTCGAGTTTCTCCAGCACCTCTTCCCAGCGGACCAGAATATCCTTCGTGACCTGGCTGATTTCGTGACAGGCATAGAAATTCATCGCTGCCTTCAAGTACGCGCGTTGAATCGCGATGGCGGTCGTGGCATGACCTCCGGTGAGTCTCAGAGTGCCGTTCATCGTCAGGTCGCGCGACACCTGTTTGATCGCGAAGACCGGATCCTCCAGCTCGAACTGCGGGAGATCCGCCCCGGCCTCGATCAGCTCGAGCACAATGTTCAGCGTTCCGACTTTCAGATACGTCGACACCTCCGCCATATTGGCATCGCCGACGATGACGTGCAGCCGGCGATATTTTCCATAGTCCGCATGCGGCTCGTCGCGCGAGTTGACGATCGGTCGCCGGACCATTGTATTGAGATCGACGAGGCATTCGAAGAAATCGGCCCGTTGGGAGATCTGGTACTCGGCTGGACTGGTCTGATTTTCCGCTCCGACCTTCCCCGACCCGGCATAGATCGGCCTGGTCACGAAGAACGGCGCCAGCACCTTGACCAATCGGTCGAACGGCACCGATCGGGAGACGAGATAGTTCTCGTGATAGCCGTAACTATTGCCTTTCCCATCCGAGTTGTTCTTGTAGATGACACACAGTTCGCGCCCTCTCGCACTCGTCATGCGATCGAGGCTCTGGGCGAGGATGCGCTCCCCGATCCGCTCGAACGCCACAACTTCCCGCGCGTTGTTGCATTCGGGAATCGAGTACTCGGGATGGGCTCCATCAACGTAGAGACGCCCCCCGTTCGCCAGCACCTTATTGAGCTGCCGGTTGTAGTCCGGATTGGGCCGTTCCCGCTCGCCGTCAACCTCAAACCCGCGGGCATCGAGCAACGGATTCTCGTTTTCGTAGTCCCAGATGGCTTGCGGCGCCGGCAGTCCGGGGTAGTGCCCGATCACGGCGATCGAGTTCGACACGGGGTCGGAAGCTGCGGCATCGCGTGACGCGATCCCGAACTCCGTTTCCGTTCCCAGTACGCGAGAAGTCGTCGGCGGTTTCACGTCTGGCATGGAGTCAGGTCTTACAGATAATGGCCCGTCGTCATGGTTTCAATCTGTCGCGACTCGGTCGATCCGCCGCTGATCGTCCGGAGGTGGACAATCTTTTCACCTTTCTTGCCGGCGACCTTGGCCCAGTCATCGGGGTTGGTCGTATTGGGGAGGTCTTCGTGCTCCTTGAACTCTTCCCGGATCGCGCGGATCAGATCTTCGGATCGCAGCCCGCGGCCTTCCTGCGCAATCGCGCGTTTGACCGCGTACTTCTTCGCTCGAGCAACGATGCCCTCGATCAATGCACCGCTCGCAAAGTCTTTAAAGTAGAGAATCTCTTTCTCGCCGTTCGCGTAGGTCACCTCGATGAACTTGTTTTCCTCCGACGTGGCGTACATCGCATCCACGGTGATCGTAGTTAAGTGCTCGACCAGCGCCTGCGCATCTCCACCATGACGTTTCACCTCGTCCTCGGCGAACGGAAGATCCGGGTTCAGGTACTTGGAGAAGATATCCTTCGCCGCCACGGCATCCGGACGCCCGACCCTGACTTTCACGTCCAAACGGCCGGCACGCAAGACGGCGGGATCGATCAAGTCCTGCCGATTGCTAGCGCCGATGACGATCACGTTCCGCAAGCTCTCGACGCCGTCGATCTCGGACAGGAACTGCGGGACGATGGTCGATTCGACGTCGGAAGAAATTCCCGTGCCGCGCGTTCTGAACAGCGCGTCCATCTCATCAAAGAATACGATGACGGGATTGCCGTCCGCGGCCCGTTCCTTCGCTTTCTTGAAGACTTCGCGCACTTGACGCTCGGACTCGCCGACATATTTATTCAGCAACTCCGGCCCCTTCACGTGCAGGAAGTAGCTCCGGACTTCTTTGCCCGTCAGATGTCCGAGCTTCTTCGCGATCGAATTCGCCACGGCTTTCGCGATCAACGTTTTCCCGCAGCCCGGCGGTCCATAGAGCAGCACGCCCTTCGGCGCGCTGAGCTTGAACTCCGAGAAGAGTGCCGGGTGCAGGAACGGCAATTCCACCGCGTCGCGCACCTGTTCGAGTTCATGTTGCAAGCCCCCGATGTGGGCGTAATCAACATCGGGCACTTCTTCCAGGACCAATTCCTCGGCCTCGGACTTCGGCAGTTTTTCGATGACACAGCCCGACCGCGGGTCGTAGAGCAGGTGATCTCCGACACTCAGCCGTTCGAGCAGCAGCGGATCGCCCAACTCGGCGACTTTTTCTTCATCAAAATGCAACGTCACCAACGCGCGATTCCCGTCCAACACATCCTTCAGCCTGACGACCTCTCCCTGGACGTCGAACGCCTTGACTTCGATGACGTTGAGCGCCTCGTTCAGGACGACTTCTTGTCCTTTGCGGAGCGCTTTCGCTTTGATCGACGGATGCAGGCTGACCTTCATCTTCCGTCCGGAGACGTAGACGTTCCCGGTTCCGTCCGGATTCAAACTGGAAAAGATGGCGTAGGTGGACGGCGGCGCCGTCAGCTTTTCGACTTCGGCGCGCAAGGCTTCGATCTGAGCCTTGGCCTCCTGCAGCGTCGCGACCAGTTTCTCGTTTTGTTTGGTGGCCTGGTCGAGCTGGTAGCGGGATTGATACAGCCGGCGGAGTTCGTCTTCCATCGACTGGATCTGCACACGAAGCTTCTCGACTTCCCGGGCATGTTCGTCGTTTCGGTGGATCACGTCCGTTTCTCCCTCGGATAATCGATTCGTGATGTGCCTAACAGAATCTCTGAGGGACCGGAGTCGGCTCGGACTTTCTTTCTTCTCACCCACGAAGAGTCTCGCGGACTCGCATCAATCCTTATCAAGATCGAGAAGTCCAAGTCTTGGCGGATTCTATCATCCGTTTTTTTCACGGTCAACTGGACTGCAAGATCTCGCACGACGATGTGAGCGGATCATGATCATGACGACGACATCGACACCGCGTCGAGCAACTCACGCACCGCTCGTTCGACATCACCCGCACCGAGTACAGCCGTCACCACCGCCACACCGAACGCACCTACGTGTCGCACGTCGCGCGCGCGCGCCGCGGTCACTCCACCGATGCCGATCACCGGCACGCGGACACGTCGACACGCGTCTTCCAGCGCACGTACTCCGAGTGGAACGCCGTAGACAGTCTTCGACGGCGTTTCATAAATGGGACCGAGGACGACGTAGTCAGCTCCTTCGGCTTCGGCCCGCACCACTTCGTCGACGGCATGCGTGGAGATGCCGATCAGGCGCTGTCCTCCCAGCAACTTCCTCGCCACGGCGACCGGGAGACTATTCGCGCGCAAGTGCACACCGACGTTGTCGAGCGTCATCGCGACATCGACGCGGTCATTGATCAGCAGTTGGGCGCCTGAGGCGATCGTGAGTCGCTGCACCTCCTGCGCAAGACGGAGCAGATCGCGCGAAGAGAGATCGCGTTCGCGAAGCTGGATGGCGCGGACACCGGCCGCGAGTGCGCGCGTCAGCACATCGAGCAGCGGGCGTCCACCGGTCTGCTGACGCTCGGTGACAAGCAGCAGACGGAAGTCAACGGCGGGCATCATTCGTAAGGCGTGAAACGTGAGGGGTAAAGACACTCATTGGGAAGAGAAAGTCATTGATTCGCTTTCTCGCCTGACACCTCACGCCTGACGTCCGATTAGAGCATCCCCTCGATGGGGCTGCTGGCCGTTGCGTACAACTTTCGTGGAATGCGTCCGGCTTTGTAAGCCAGACGTCCGGCATACACGGCGTACTTCATCGCTTCGGCCATGGCAATCGGATCCTGGGCACCGGCAATCGCCGTGTTCATGAGCACCGCATCGGCTCCATACTCCATCGCCAGCGCTGCGTCGGATGCCGTCCCGACACCGGCGTCGACGATGATGGGAACCTTGACCTGCTCCATGATGATCTTGAGATTGTAGGGATTACGAATGCCGAGACCGGACCCGATCGGCGCCGCCAGCGGCATCACAGCAGGACAACCGATATCCACCAGTTTCTTGGCGACGATGGGATCATCGTTCGTATAGGGCAGGACGATGAATCCTTCCTTGATCAGAATTTTGGCGGCTTCGATGAGCCCGGCGGTATCCGGAAACAAGGTTTTCTCGTCGCCCAATACTTCAAGCTTGACCAGATCGGATACACCCGCTGCCCGCGCGAGCCGCGCGTAGCGCACCGCGTCTTCGACGGTATAGCACCCGGCCGTATTGGGCAGGATGACGTACTTCTTGGGGTCGAGATAGTCGAGCAGATTCTCTTTGGATCGGTCCGTAATGTTGACCCGACGGACCGCGACCGTCACGACATCGGCCCCCGAGGCTTCGATCGCCTTTTGCGTTTCGATAAAATTCTTGTACTTGCCGGTTCCCACCCACAAGCGGGACTTGAACTCTCGTCCGGCAATCGTCAGCCGATCATTGGTGTTCATCATCCACTCCTTATCACATCGCCTATAGTCGGAGTGACCTTCCTCTTCAGACTTCCGCCTCCGATAAAGCTGAGAATTTCCAATCGGTCGCCGTCTTTGATCCCCCGCCGATCGAACTCTTTGCGATCGAGGATTTCCAGGTTCAACTCAACCGCGACGCGTTCGCTCGTGATATCCAGTTCGCGCAACAATTCTCCAACCGTCGCCCCTGCCCGCCAGGAGCGTGATTCCCCGTTTACCTGGATCTGAATGGATTCGACCATGTCCGTCATCCTATGGGACCCGAAAACCGGTTGTCAACAAACCCGCTACCCCGCCGGCCCTCTTGCCTCCGGCCCTGAGACGGTTGCAGAATATATTGTTAAATCGCTTGGCAGACCCTATGTTTAAACACAACCAACAAGTGGCCACACTCTTTCGATCCATGGCCGACTTATTGGCGGCGCGGCGCGAGAATCCCTATCGGATCAGGGCCTATCGGCGCGCAGCCGATGGCATCGAGGCGCTTGAGGAGGACGTGGCCGAGATCGCTAAACGGCAGGCATTAGAAGAGATCGATGGGATCGGCCGGGACTTAGCGGATAAAATTGGGGAGATTCTGCACACGGGGACGTTCCAGGCGTACGAGGCGCTGAGGACGCCGCTTCCCGATGAAGTCAAACATTGGGCCCGCTTGCCGGGGCTTTCAGAATCGCTCGTGAGCTACCTGTACGCCCGCCTCAACATTCGAACCCTGCCCGCCCTCGAGCAGCTCGTGCAATCGCATCTGCTCCGCACGATCCCCGGGTTCTCGGGATCGGAGGAGACGCTTCTGAACGCCATCCGACAGCTGCGCACATCCCAACGAGCTTAGGATTGCGCCTGAGGGAGTCCCTTGAAAATCTTCCAGCTCTTCAAGAGCTCTACTGCCTTCTGAAGCTGGACGTCCTGCTCCAGTGACGGCTCGCCTGCCACATCAAACGTTGGCGGCGTCGTCCCGTTCTTGGCTCCCTCTTCTGACGGTTTCCCGTTCGTCGCCGGCTGGTCCTTCGCGGCCGGCGGCTTCGCGGTCTTCGCGTCAGCCTCTTTTTCACCGGATTTGCCTTCGCCCGCCTTCGCCACAGTCGTTGGCTGAATCTTCACAACAATATCCGGCGTGATGCCTGTCGACTGGATCGACCGGCCCTTCGGGGTGTAGTACTTTGCCGTGGTCAAGCGCAGCCCCGATCCGTCACCGAGCGGGAGAATGGTCTGCACCGAACCTTTCCCAAACGACGTCGTCCCGACGATCACCGCCCGTCCCCAATCTTGCAAGGCCCCGGCCACGATCTCAGAGGCACTGGCCGAACCTTCGTTCACCAGAATGATCATGGGGGCGTCTTCCATCTGATCTTTGCCTTTGGCGAACCATTCGTCCTTTTTACTCTCCCGTCCTTTGGTATAGACCACCAGCTTCCCGCTGGGGAGGAACTGCTCGGACACTTCCACCGCCGCCGTCAGCAGCCCGCCGGGATTGTTCCGCAAATCCAAAATCGTCCCTTGAACTTTTTGCTCCCTGAACTGTTTGAGCGCTTTGCTCAGGTCCCGGCCGGTCGCTTCCTGAAATTGAGTCAACCGGACGTACCCCATATTCTCCAGCGTTTTGGCTTTGACACTTTCGATCTTGATAGTATCCCGGACGAGGGTAAACTGGAGGAGGTCCGGGGTGCCGTCCCGCTGCACGGTCAAATTCACCTTGGTTCCCTTCGGCCCCCGCATCTTTTGCACCGCATCCATCAGCGTCAGATCCTTGGTGGATTCGTCGTTGACCTTGGTGATGAAGTCACCGGCCTTGATGCCGGCACGGTGCGCGGGAGTCCCTTCGATCGGTGCGATCACGGCCAGGCGATTTTCTTTCACGCCAATCTGAATTCCTACCCCGCCGAACTCACCTTTCGTTTCCACCTGCATCTCTTTGTACATTTCAGGCGTCATGTAGGCCGAGTGCGGATCGAGGGTTGACAACATGCCGCGAATCGCCCCCTGCACGAGGTCCTTCACTTTGGTCTCATCGACATAATTTTTCTGAACCTGGGTCAGGACCTCTGAAAAGGTCTTCAGTTCCTCATACGTTTCCGTCGCATGCCCCGTTCGTTCCCAACCTTTGCCGATGAGGACCCCGAACACGATCGCGATCGCGATCAGCGGTCCCAGCAGCCAGAAACGTCGTCGTGGATACTGTTCCATAGTGCTCACATCCTTTCCCGTTCGTTATCGTTTCGCGAGCCACTGGAGGGGATCGACGGGGTCCGCTCCCTCTCGCAGTTCGAAGTATAAAGTATTTTCGCCCGTCATGCCCGTATCTCCGGTTTCACCGATGGTCTGACCGGCCGTCACCTGCGCTCCAACCGCGGTGAGAATCTTGGACGCATGAGCGTAGAGTGAAAAGAATCCGTTGGCATGATCGATGATTATAACGAGTCCGTATCCTTTCAACCAGTCGGCATAGACGACGGCGCCCGGCATGACGGCATGGATGGCGCTCCCCTCCGGCGTCCGGATTTCAATTCCCTTCCGCTGCACGTACGTATTGAAGGTCGGATGTTTCTGCCGGCCGAAATATGTCACGACATTCCCCTCAGCCGGCCAGGGCAACAAGCCTTTCAAACCACGCGGGAGGCTCCCGGCGGGAGGCCTGGCCATCGCGGCGCGACGGCGATTCTCCAGTTCGCGCAGGAGGCTGTCGACCCGCGAGGCCGAGCGCTCCAGTTCCTGCAGGGCTCGTTCGTATGAGTCTTTTTCATGAGTGATTGTGGTCAGGTAGACCCGCTTTTCCTTTTTGAGCGATTTAATGTCGGTTAGGTGTTTCTCCGTGCTCTGCTTGTACACCAGCATACCGGTTCGGGCGTCCTCCCGCTGCCGCTCCGCGCGTTGCAACTCTTCGACATCGGCACGGAAAGTCCCCATGAGCGCGTAATCCCGCTCCGACACGGCGGAGAGGTATTGAAGCCGCCGCTGAAAGTCTCCGTACGAATCCGAGGCCAATAGTGTTTTCCAATGGCCCAGCCGTCCCTCCATGTACTGGATGCGCAAGCGCGCCAAGATCGCATCCCGGCGTTCATCGATGCGGTCCTGGAGCGACGACATCTGCCGAGTCAGCATTTCGATTTCCTGATCCTTCTTTCGAAGTTTCCGGCTGATATCCTGATGCGCCTGTCGATATTGAACCAGCCGCTCGTCCAGGGATTGGAGCCCCTGCAACACCGAGTCTCGCTTTTTCCCCGCTTCGTCCGCCTGCTTGCGCTTTTCTTCAATCTGATCCTTCAGTTGATCGAGGTTCTTGCGTTCCTTCTCGATCTTGTCGCTCAGCGCATCGGTCCCGGCTTCGATCGACACCATGGGATAGAGACATCCCACAATCACTGCGGCGAGCAAGAGATGCTTCAATCCCGTCATACCTTCGCCTCCCCGAAACGCCGCAAGGAGACGAAACTGCCGGCGCAACCGAGCCCCATCCCGACCACGATCAAGGCCAAGCAGATCTCCGGAGAGAAAAATGTGACCATCTGCTCCAAGCCGGCCAGGCGGCCCATCGCGCGAACCTGCTGCCGAAACACTTCGTAGACGATCTTCAACATGATCAATGACACCGCGCTGCCCAACGCGCCCAACGCCGCCCCTTCAAGCAGATAGGGTACACGAATAAAGGTCGTGGTCGCTCCGATGAGCCGAAGGATGGCCAATTCGTCACGACGCGCATAGAGCGTCAGTCGGATTGTATTCCCGATAATCGTCACCGCCGCGACCGACAACACGACTCCCACACCGATGGCGATCAACTCAATGGACCGAATGAAGGTGGCCAAGGCATTGATCCAATCCTGATTATAATCGACCTTCGCGATTCCTGGGATGGTCCGGACACGTTCCGCCCAGCGCCTGACGGCATCCGGTGCGCGATATTGCGGGGTTAAGGTGACAACAAACGAGGCCGGCAACGGATTCTGGCCCAACCCCTCGAGTAAATGAGACTCTGACGGAAACTGTGCCTTGAATTCACCGAGCGCCTGTTCCTTGGAAATAAACAGCAGCGACGCGAGCGCACGATCGCTTCGTAGTTGCTGTTCGATCGCCGCCGCCGACTCCCGTGAGACCCGATCATCGAGATAGACCATAATCTTCACGTCTTCCTGGAGCCACCCGGCCGCGGCGCGAAGATTCACGTAGAGCAGCAGAAAAATCCCGACACAGGCCAGCGTAAAGGCGGTGGTCAGGATGGCCACCATCGTCGTGGTCCGGTTGGTCCGGAGATTGGCCCACGCCTCCCGTAACAGGTAGAACACTGTCCTCATGCCCATACCCGCTGTTCCGGCACCAACATCCCCTGATCCAGCTTGACCACCCGTCGATTGACTTGCGCCATGACGAGCGGGTCGTGGGTGGCTACGACGACCGTCGTACCACGGGCGTTGATGAGCTTGAAGAGTTCCATGATCTCGCTGGTGAGTCCGGGATCCAAATTCCCGGTCGGTTCGTCGGCCAGCAACACCACCGGCCCGTTCACAATCGCCCGGGCGACGCAGACGCGCTGTTGCTCTCCCGTTGACAGACCGATGGGCAATTGGTCTCGCTTGTGGTCCACACCGACGGCCCGCAATGCCTCCGTCACTTTGCGACGGATGTCGACCGGCGAGGCTCCCTGCACCAGCAGGGGCAGCGCCACGTTGTCAAAGACGGACTTTTTCGGTAATAGGCGGAAGTCCTGGAACACGGTTCCGATCTTCCGGCGCAGGTAGGGAATTTCCGACGACTTGAGTTTTGTGACGTTCTTCCCCTGGACAAACACATGGCCATCGTCCGGTTGTTCGGCTCCGATCAGCATTCGCAGCAGCGTCGACTTCCCGGATCCGCTCGGCCCCATTAGCAACACAAACTCGCCTTTTTCGATGTCGAGGGTGACATCGGCGAGCGCGGCCCTCCGATTATAGTACTTTGAGACATGAATCAGTTGAATCATCTGGGGATCACCACCGGAGATCGTCTCCGGACACTTCAAAGGCATTTTGAATATGGTCGACTTGAGCGTCGTTTGCTTCCGTCCCCTGAACCAAGACGACATCGAACCGGCACGGCCGATTGGTGATGTGATGGCGGGCCAGATACTGGGCGGCCAATTGGATCAGCTTGTCCTGCTTGCGTCGATGCACGGCATAGACAGCGCCGCCGTAGGCATCGCTGTGGCGCGACTTGACTTCGACGAACACCAGCACGGCACCATCCTCCACCACCAAGTCCAATTCCCCCACCGAGGAACGTGCATTCCGTTCGAGGACCCGATAGCCCTTCCGACGCAAATACCGTTCCGCCACTGATTCTCCTTCTTGCCCAAAGAGTCGCCGGGGGTCAAGCATTGCCGCTCAATCGTCCGTAGGATCGCACGCTTCAGCCGGTGAGGATGTCCTTCAGGACACACGTCCTGCCAATACAGCCGCAACCGGCGCGAACGTTCGCCGATGAATCGAACAGGGACCGTATTCGGCCAGCCGCTGTAAATGTTCTTCCGTTCCGTATCCCTTATGAGAAAGAAAATTGTACTGGGGGTAGGTTCGATGATAGTCCGCCATCAATCGGTCCCGCGTGACCTTCGCCACGATCGACGCGGCGGCAATGGAGCGGGACAGGGCATCCCCCTTGATGATGGCGCGCAGGGGAATGTCGAGGCCCGGGAGTTCCATCGCGTCGGTCAACAGACAATCCGGCGCCGCAGCGAGTGCATCGACCGCCCGACGCATCGCCGTTCGCGTGGCTTCGAGAATGTTCAGCGTGTCGATTTCCTGCTCCGTGGCAATCCCGACCCCGACCCCGATCGCCCGCCGGACGATCATGTCATAGAGCCCTTCCCGTTCGGACTCTGAGAGCTGTTTGGAATCGTTGATTCCCGTGAGGCGGCAGCGTGCGGGGAGAATGACCGCGGCAGCCACGACAGGACCCGCGAGGGGACCTCGACCGGCTTCGTCGAGACCGGCGATGCGCCGATAGCCGCATCGCCGAGCTTCTACTTCAAAATCGTCGGTGGGTTCCACGAGGTGGCCCAGCAGGATGTTGAACAGTCCGCCGGCGTGGTCGCGAACAATTCGAGAGCGCCCGTAACTATGATTTCGCAGCCCCTGCCGGCTCAGCCGCTTCTTCGGAGACTTGCTCAGTCTGGGCGGCTCCGGGCTGGCCTTTCGACTCTCCCACGAACTCGCGATCTTCGACCTTGGCAAACTTGCCCTTTTTCCCGCGAAGATAATACAACTTGGCGCGACGGACTTTTCCTTGGCGTACGACCTCAATGCGGGTCACGATCGGTGAGTGCACGGGGAAAATCCGCTCCACCCCCACGCCATAGGACACCTTGCGCACAGTGAACATCTCGGTGTTCAGCGTCCCCTTGCGGGCGATCACCACACCCTCGTACACCTGGATCCGTTCCTTTTCTCCCTCGATCACTTTCACGTGGACGCGGACCGTGTCCCCGATTTCAAAACGAGACAGCGATTTTTTTGTCAACGAGCGTTGGATTCGTTCAAGCCGATTCATGGTGTGATCCTCCCCTCCCCACAACGAACAGGCGCAGATCCTACGCCCTCGCGAATAAGTTCATCCAATAATTGTCGATCTTCTGCATTCAATACCCGATCTCTCAAAAGATCCGGGCGCCTGCGATACGTGTTCCGCAGGGCTTCTTTCCGCCGCCATAGCCGAATCGCTTCATGGTGGCCGGAGAGCAAGACCTCGGGAACGGTCATCCCCCGCACCTCCGATGGCCTCGTGTATTGCGGGTACTCCAACGTCGAGTCTGAAAACGATTCCTCGACGATGGACTCCGGATCGCCCAGCACGCCGGGAACCAATCGAGCGGCCGCATCGATGAGGATGAGCGCCGGCAATTCTCCACCGGTCAGGACATAGTCCCCGACTGAAATCTCCTCCGGCTGGAGCGCCAGCCGCACCCGTTCATCGACCCCTTCGTAATGTCCGCACAGGATGATGAGCCGTCGACCCTCGGCCGCGAGATTCTTCGCAAACTCCTGGGTAAAGGGCCGGCCTTGCGGAGACGGAAAGAGCAGCCGTGTGTGTTCCCCGGCATGTTCGTACTCGGCCGTGATCGTCTCGACGGCTCGCAGGATCGGCTCGGCCTTCATCACCATTCCTGCCCCTCCGCCATAGGGCACATCATCAGCGACTTTGTGGCGATCCAGGGTGTAGTCACGCAGGTTCCTCACGCGTACCTCAAGCAGCCCTTTCTCTTGCGCGCGCTTCAGCATGCTCTGGTCGAGCACCGGGGTGATCATGTCCGGGAACAATGTCAGAACGTCACACCGCATCGTGGTACTCAATCAGCCCCTCAATGGCGCGGACCGTCATACGATGCCCTGCCACGTCAACCTTCGTGATCAGGTCTCTGGCGGCGGGAATCAACACTTCTTGAGAATCTTTTCGCACAACCAGTACATGATTCCCCGGCACGTCCCAGATCGACTCGATCGTCCCGATTTCTTCTCCTAAGTCGCTCTCCACCGTCATCCCGATGAGATCACATTCGTAATAGGTGTGCTCCGGCGACACCGAGGGGATTGTACGCGGCACTTGAATCAGTCCCCCGCGGAACGCTCCGGCTGCCTCAGGCGAGGTAATGCCTTCGAGACCCATGATGAAACCCGGACCAGCCGACCGCACGTGCGTGACCGTTGCCTCGATGGCTTTCCCATCCGACACCACGACGCTGATTTTCTCGAGGTGATCGAATCGGCCGGGGACATCGCTCAACGACCGAACCTTGACCTCTCCCTTCACACCGAAGGGTCGTTCGATCTTTCCGATGGTGACTCGGTCCGTCGACGTCGCTTCCATACGCCTCACGCACTCTTCTTCTTGGCCGCCTTCTCGCCCTCGAATTGCTTCCACAGCCCGGACCGGCGCAGCAACGTCCGTACCGTCACGGTCGGTTGCGCGCCCTGGCGCAACCAGGTGAGGACACGATCCTGCTTGAGCTCGGGCACCGCCGGCTCCTTCAACGGATCAAAGGTTCCCAGGATTTCAAGAAACCGCCCGTCCCGAGGCTTGCGCGAATCAGCCGCCACGACTCGATAGAGCGGCCGCTTGTGTCGTCCTGTTCTGGTTAGTCTCAGATGAACTGCCACTGTCTTCCTCCTTCGTTGACGAGACCCATCTCGTTTGCTTCGCCTACATTGAGCGCAATAGTTGCGCCAGTTGCCTCCGTCCTCCTGTCCCTGTCATCGCCTTCGCCATCTTCCTCGCACCGAGAAACTGCTTAATCAATCGATTGACTTCGGGCACGCTGGTCCCACTTCCCCGGGCGATCCGTTTCTTTCTGCTGCCGTTGATGATGGTGTGATCACGCCGTTCACGCGGCGTCATTGAATCGATCATCGCGGCCACCCGCTTCATCTCTCGTTCCGGCAGCTGCCCGTCCATCGCCCCCTTGAGCTTCTGGCCGCCCGGCAGCATCCCCAGAATCTGGTCCAAGGAGCCGAGGCGGTTGACCTGCCCCAACTGATCTCGGAAATCTGCCAGCGTAAAGGTGTTGCTGGTTAGCCGCTTCTGCGCTTCCTCCGCCTGTTCGCGGGTAAACGTCTCTTGGGCCTTTTCGATCAGCGAGAGGACATCGCCCATCCCAAGAATGCGCGAGGCGATCCGATCGGGATGAAACGGCTCGAGCGCATCGAGCTTTTCACCGACCCCGAGGAACTTAATCGGTTTGCCGGTCACCGCCCGGATGGACAGCACCGCACCGCCACGGGCATCGCCTTCAACCTTCGTCAGAATGACTCCGGTGAGTCCGACTCGTTGGTCGAACTGGGTCGCCATTGTCACGGCATCCTGCCCGGTCATGGCATCGGCCACGAGCAACACTTCGTGGGGATGGACCGCGTTTTTTACCGCGACTAATTCCTCCATCAACTCGTCGTCGATGTGAAGTCGCCCACCGGTATCCAACACCACGAGGTCGTACCCTTGATCACGTCCTCGTTCCACGCCAGCCTGGCACATACGGACTACGTCCGCCTGGGATGCGTGGACCTGATCAAACCGGTAGACGTCAATCTGGAGATCGCGCCCTAAACTCGCCAACTGTTCACCGGCTGCCGGCCGCCGAGGATCCGCTGCGACCAGGAGCACGCGTCTCCCCTGTCCTTTGAACAACCTGGCGAGCTTCCCGCACGTCGTCGTTTTGCCAGCCCCCTGAAGCCCCACCATCATCACAACAGTGGGCGGGCTGGACACGAGAGCAAGGCCGGCTCGTTCCTGGCCCATCATCACCCGCAGCTCGTCCCAGACGATCTTGACCACCTGGTGACCGGGAGTCAGGCTCTGGAGGACCTCCTGACCGAGCGCCTTGACTCGGACTCGTTCGAGGAAGTCTTTGACGATTTTGAAATTGACGTCGGCTTCCAGCAGCGCGAGGCGGACCTCTTTCAACGCCTCCGCAACGATCTGTTCCGTCAGCACCCCGGAACCGCGAAGCTTCTTCAGAATTTTCTCGAATTTCTCGCTTAAACTATCCAGCATGGGCTCACAAAGAAAAAGGCCATCGAAGCCTTACGCCCAGATCTCCGATCGCCTCGAAAAATCTAGCAAAAGAGCATCGGGCAGTCTAAAGGACGAGGGGGGAGAAGTCAAGGGACGATCCGACACGAGAAGAGGGCGCAAGTTGTTGACAGACTAGAGACCATTCGCTATGGTCCTGATGAATGTCGTCTTGAGACAACCAAGCCAATTATGAGATCGGAATCGTGAGAAAATCTCCTTTCCTCCTCCTCATTTTTGTCCTGATCGGCGGATTACTGGGTGGGGTGCTCGGAGAAATCCTGCGGGTCATGGCGCCGCAAGGCACCATTCAAGCGATTTTTGCCACGAACTTTACTCCCGGGATCAGCCCCCCGCTGACCATCGACCTCATTTTGGTCAAGTTCACGATCGGCTTCAGCGTGAAGATCAATCTCCTTAGCCTGCTGGGCATGTTCCTGGGCGTCTATCTCTACAAGAACGTCTAATCGCTCACCTGATCCTTTAACGCGAGCTCTCTGATTTTCAAATCTCGGATCCGGTTGCGCAGCGCTGCCGCTCGTTCAAACTCCAACTCTTTTGCTGCGGCTTTCATCTCCAGTTCCAGCCGATGAATCGTTTCCTCGACTGCCTCGTCTTTCCCGTAGACCGGTTGGGATTCGGCGGCCAGATCCAGCTGGACGTAGTCCATTTCAGCGGTGGCGTATTCGAGCGACGGAATCTCCTTTCTGATACTTTCAGGCACGATCCCGTGGACCCGGTTGTACTCGGCCTGGATCCGGCGACGACGTGCCGTCTCGTCGATGGCCAATTGCATCGAGTTGGTGATCACATCGCCGTAGAAGATGACGCGACCCCGCACATGTCTTGCCGCTCGACCAGCGGTCTGAATCAAGGAGCGATGCGAGCGAAGATAGCCTTCTTTGTCCGCATCGAGAATGGCCACGAGGCTCACCTCGGGTAGATCCAGCCCTTCCCGCAACAAATTGATTCCGACTAAGACGTCGAAGACCCCACGGCGCAAGTCCCGCACAATCTCGGCTCGTTCCAACGTCTTGATGTCGGAATGGAGGTACCGCACCTTGACGCCGAGGTCGTGATAGTACTCGGTCAAATCCTCGGCCATCCGCTTCGTGAGCGTGGTGACGAGCACCCGCCCTCCCTGTGCCACTTCCGCTTGTACCTCGCCAAGGAGGTGATCCACCTGTCCTTTTGCCGGCCGCACGTCGATCACGGGATCCATGAGCCCGGTCGGTCGAATAATCTGTTCGATCACATGCCCACGCGCATGCTCCAACTCATAGGGACCTGGCGTCGCAGAGACATACACCACCTGATTCAGACAGCGTTCAAATTCCGCAAACTTCAACGGCCGGTTATCCACCGCCGATGGGAGGCGGAATCCATATTCAACCAGGGTCTTTTTGCGCGAATAGTCACCTTCGTACATGCCGCCGACTTGTGGAACTGTCGCGTGTGATTCATCGACAATCAACAGAAAGTCCTTTGGGAAATAATCGATCAGCGTGGGAGGCGGTTCGCCGGGCGCCCGCCCGCTGAGGTGACGGGAATAATTCTCGATGCCGTGGCAGTAGCCCATGGCGCGGATCATTTCCAAATCAAACTTCGTCCGCTGCGCGATACGCTGCGCTTCCACCAGTTGATTCTGCTTCTTGAAGTACGCCACGCGCTCGTCGAGCTCTTCTTCAATGCCCGTAATGGCCCGTTCATACCGATCGGGTGCGATGAGGTAGTGCGTGTTCGGATAGACCGTGACTTTGGGAAGCTTCTTCAGCGACTTTCCCGTCAGTGGATCGATCTCATGAATCGCGTCGACGACATCCCCGAATAGTTCAACCCGTACCGACACGGCTTCATTCGAGGCCGGGAAAATTTCAATGACGTCGCCGCGCGCGCGAAAAGTCCCCCGATGGAAATCGATATCGTTGCGCGCGTACTGAATCTCGACCAGCTTCGCAAGAATCTTCTCCCGTCTGATCTCCATCCCCTCTTCAAGATAGACCACCATACCGTGATACACCTCGGGCGATCCGAGCCCATAGATACAAGAGACCGACGACACGATTACCACGTCGTTGCGCTGCAAGAGCGAGGTTGTCGCCGCATGGCGCATCTGGTCGATCGCATCGTTGATCGATGCATCTTTGGCAATGTACGTGTCCGATTGCGGAATATAGGCTTCGGGCTGATAGTAATCGTAGTAGCTGATGAAGTATTCGACCGCGTTGTGGGGGAAGAACTGCTTGAATTCCTGGTACAGCTGGCCGGCGAGCGTCTTGTTATGCACCAGTACGAGCGTGGGCTGTTGCACACGCTCGATCAGGTTGGCCATCGTGAATGTTTTGCCGGAGCCTGTGACTCCCAAAAGCACTTGATGTTTCGTCCCCGCCCGAACCCCGGCGGCCAGCTGGTCAATCGCTGGCCCTTGGTCTCCACAGGGTGCAAACGGGGCTTCTAGGCGAAACGGTGGCATGGCGGCGATATTCCCGCCGTCATCTTACCATCGGTACCTCGAGCTTGATAGCCGGCCATCTTTCTCCTGAAATCCTCTCGGCCCACGATCTGGTCTGTGCTGAGGCCGAGGGTGGCGTGCCGGCTTGTCTTCGTTCGTCGGCGCGGCAGCCGGCGGTAAGGTCGCGAGCGCGGGAAGAGGCAATTTCGTTGTCTTGATGCGCAACTGACGCACCATGTGCAAATACTCTCGCTCTTCAGCTTGAGACAAAATCAGGAAGGTCGATCCCTGCCGTTCCGCCCGTCCGGTCCGACCGCTGCGGTGCACATACGAATTCGGGTTGGCAGGCAATTCATAGTGAATGACCTGTGACACATCGGGTATGTCCAACCCTCTCGCTGCCACATCGGTGGCGACGAGTGAACGGAGCCGACCTGTTCGAAACGAACCGAGCGTACGTTCCCGTTGTGCCTGGCTATGATTGCCGGTCAACGAACCGACCGACGCCGGTTCCCCGCCCAGTCGCGCCGCCAAGCGACGTACTTTGTACTTCTGATCGCAAAACACCATCGACCGTTCTCCCTGCTTCACTGTCTGGAGCAATGTATGAACCAGTTGCATCCTTGACTGCTCGGCCGGCACAACATAGTAGGCATGCACAATCGACGTCGGGCTGTTCAGACCGGGATCGACGGAGATGCGAACCGGATCGCGCTGCATGCTCTGCGCGAGGGTCTGGACTTCTGACGCGAACGTCGCCGAGAACAACAACGTCTGGCGCTCCCGTGGGAGCAGATTCAGGATTCGGTTGATGTCCGGCAAGAACCCTCGATCCAACATTTGATCCGCCTCATCCATCACCAGAAACGTGACGGCGCCAAGACGCAGGTGACCGGATCCAGCCAGATCCAATAAACGACCGGGGGTGCCCACCACGACCATCGGCGGGCGTTTCAGCGCACGGTAATGGCGCTCGATCGGTGTGCCCCCATAGACGGCCAGGGACGCGAGAGCAGCCGGTGCGTACTTGCGCAACTCGGTTTCAATCTGCAGCGCGAGTTCTCTGGTAGGTGCCAACACCAGAAACTTTGGTCCACCGGTGGGACCGGCTCCTGTCTTGGGAAATTGCCCGGATCCGAACGACAGTAACTCGCAGCGCAGCGCCCGCTCGATCAGCGGCAGCAAGAAGGCCAGCGTTTTTCCGCTCCCCGTCTTGGCTTGGGCGAGAATATCGCGGCCCTCGAGGGCCGGTGGGATCGCAGCCTTTTGGACCGGCGTGGGTTTGATCATCCCAGCATGCTGCAAGCGCTGGGCAAGGAACAGGGGTAGACTCATTTCAGCAAACGTCGACATAACACTCCTTGTGTTGTGAACTTCCTGGGACTGCACGGTTCGGCCGAATCAGACGGCCGAGTGAGGCATCGAAACGATGGGCAATTCTAGGAAGGAAATAGCGGGGCCACCATGACGGTGGCCCCAATGGTTTTCTTCTCGTTGCGGTTTATCGCCGCCCGCCACCGAATCCGCCGCGGCCTCCGCCGCCGCCGGACCGTGGCTCCTGGGGACGTGCTTCGTTGACCGTCAACGTGCGACCACCCAACTGGGTGCCGTTCAGCGCCGTGATTGCCGCCTGCGCTTCGTTATCCGCGGACATCTCCACGAATCCAAAGCCACGGGACTGGCCGGTAAACTTATCAGTGATGATCCGGGCTGACGCCACTGTCCCGTGTGCAGCAAACAGATCGCTCAGCTGCTGCTCGGTTGTGGAATACGGCAAACCCCCAACATAAATCTTCGAACCCATTGGGTTCCTCCTTTGAGATATTGGTGTTGTCTTGGACTCGAGAACGAAGTGAGGAAGGAATGGGCCGAAGACGCAAACACGGTGGCGGCTTAGCTCTGGCTTCCGATCAGATTCCCGGGCACGACCAAAACAACATCAGTTCAGGCCTTGTCACTTTCTATTGCATCACTACCAGGCCTTTCGGAGTGACACACGGACGCACTCTACCTTACAACCTCGCAAAAATCAAGCACGAGACGCGACTCCTGCAGACCATCCGACAGTTCTAGTATGCAGCAGGGGGAGACAAGGGTCGCTGAGAAAAGAGCGGAACCGCGTGCAAGCTGTCGAAAGATAAGGTTGTCTTCCCTCGAAGCAGCAAGCCGATTCGACCCAGGCCAAGGGTCTGATCTTCCACCGAGGCTGCCAGCTGCCCATCAAAAAACGTCTCCATAAAATCCTTACTGATAATCGTATTGCGTTGGACCCGCAGGGTATGCCACGCGACCGCCTTCGGTTTGATCGGGGCTCGGTCCAAGATCGATTCCTTCCCGTCGATCACACGAATGACCTCGAGCGTTTGTCCAACCAGGTCAACCGACACCGCATAAAAATTCTTCGCATCTTTGACACCAAGAACGACCCCTCCTGCTCCGACAACCCCCTGGCTCGGAAGTTGAAGCCTGACAGTAATGTCGGGATATTCATATTCGAACTTGTCTGCCACCATCAGCCGATAACACGTACTCTCTTGGCATGACGAGGATCCCCTGACCACGTTGGGTTTGGTCGGAGCTTCGGCATCAGGGGCAACATGCCATACCGCAGCCGGTCCTTCCCCGAGATCCAACGGCGAGAAGCCACTCGGAGCTTCATCCGGCTTCTGCGTATCGAACGTCCATTGGTTAAACAATCCTCCTAACGCCTGCCGTTTGAAGTTTGTCTCTTTGTCCGTTTGGCTTTCAGCCTGCAAAGCCTGGGCATTAGGGTCGAGCGTCACCCGCTCACAGACCATAATGGCCAGGACGAAAGCCGCTACCACAACGGGGAATCGTTGCCCCCTCACGCACGCAGAGGTCTTGCTCACCGACGAATTTCTTGACATGTCACGAGTGTGAGGAGTGGTTCTTAATGTCAACAATTTCCCGCTGAAGCCGATCTCGTTCCGCCAGAATTTTCTTCCGCCGTTGCCATCGATCCCATGTCCACCACCGGAGTTTCCGGCTGAACGACACAACCGGCGTTGGTGCGCTCCCACTCGGAGCGTGCTGGAATTCGTATCCCTGATGGCGATCGCGACTTTCGAAGAACCGCCGATAGAGATGATCGTATAAGCCCTTGCTCTGGTCGTTGGCCCCCACGATGTCTCCCTATCACTCGTCCGCAGTGCAACGGCTCAGACCAGCCGTCTTCTCTTCATGAGGTAGGCATACTACCGTGGCCGGAAGCGGCTCTGCAACCGGTCTCCATCACCGTTCAAACTATGTTATATAGGCTCCTCTATACACTCGGAGACGGCCCGGGTTGAAGAAGATGCTTGTCAGAACAGAATTCCTGGTACTGAACTTAGCCCTGATTCCGGTCATCGCCTTTGTGTTCGCGGTTCTCCCTCCCCCCGTCCACTCACTCGACGAACCTGGCGCGCTGAGCTCAACGATCGGTCAGATTTCAGGCGAACGTATGATGGCCGATGTGGCCGCATTGAGCGGGATTGCATTCAATGGCCGGCAAACAGGAACCGCCGATGACCTGCGATCGGCACAATGGGTGGCAGATCGATTCCGTACATCCCAGCTCAGCCTGGTCGCCATTCCAACGGATCGACTCAATACTCTAGATGGTTCTGGAGAAGGCCTGGGACCACCGACCGGCTTCATGTCGACCCCCCACAAGGCCATCATCATCGCCCCTGCACCGGTCCTTCAAATCTCGACTGCACGCGTGCCGCTCAACCAGGAGCTCGGAACGGACTTTCTGCCGGTGCTCGATTCTCCTTCCGCTCATGTTCGTGCACCGATCGTATTCGTTGGGTACGGAATTGTTGATCCAGCCCTCAGCGTAAATGAGTACGACGGAGTCGATGTGAACAACTGCATCGTACTGTTTCTCAGAGGCAAACCTGATCATTACAAGGGCGCGATCACCCATGCGGACAAAATACGGATCGCCGGCCAGAAAGGCGCAATTGCGTATTTGACCGTGACCGGACCGATCCTGAGTGCCTATGAGATGCGCCGCGGCGTCACCGGACGGCCCAGTGCCTTCTACAGTCTTTCTGCAGAAGCGGACACGCTGCCTGGCGCGTGGATCAGCACCTCGCAAGTGGAATACATCCTTGCAGGAACTGATCCTTCCAAACCGAGACACCTGCGCACAATCCAAGAACAGCTGGATGCCTCTCCCACATCTCGGTCTTTTCGCACAGATTACTTCGGAGTACTCGAATGGGAGGTACGGCAGGAGCAGGGACTCTTGATCAATGTAGTGGCGACCCTGCCCGGAACCGATCCGAAAATGGTGAATGAGGCCATCGTGATCGGGGCGCATCGGGATCATTTTGGGAAACAAGCCGGCCTGCTCTTTCCCGGCGCTGATGACAACGCCTCAGGAACCGCCGTCATGTTGGAGGTCGCCCGGACCATTGCCAAGCTACCGATCAAACCTAAGCGCACGCTGCTGTTTCTGTCATTTAGCGGAGAAGAGCAAGGCCTGCTCGGATCGCGGCTCTACGTTGGAAAACCGGTGATTCCCCTTGACCACACCAAAGCCATGATCAACATCGATCATGCGGGAATCGGAAACGGAAGATTGACGGTCGGCGCCGCAGGGGTAGACAAGAACCTCGTACAGGAGGCGGGTCGGTCGGCTGGCCTCGCCGATAAGGTGGATGTGTTCGGGTTCTTCCCGGGCGGTGACCATGTGCCGTTCAAAGAAGCGGGGATCCCCACTGTCACAGTCGTGAGTGGCGGAACACATCTCCATTTTCATCAACCGACAGATACGGTCGAGACACTCAATCAGGAGATTCTTGTTTCAGCGGCCCGCTATGTCCTCGCACTCGCCTGGCAACTCGCCAATGCGCCATGATGCCGGCCCGCAGCAAGCGCGGGGACCGGTGGTCGCCTCATTCAATTTCCAGCCCGGTGACTCAGCCCTATGGATATTACGGAATGTCCTCGAGGAGGGTCGATTCGATCGGCAGCAATGGCGGAGTTTGAAGTGGTGGCCTCGGTAATACAATGCCGGTACCTGGTTGATTTGCGCCTTGGATCAGTCCGATCGACAGTTGTGGTCCAAGAGTCATGACGGCCCCAGACCAGGCCTGACCGGTTGTTGGGTTGCGAAAGTTATAGGATTCGAAATTAACTCCTGGCGTGTAGAGATATCCTTGTGTGCCCTGATTGTCCAAGTAGAGATTTCCCGGCCCCACTAAATTGAACAGCGGCCCAACTCCGCCGTCAAACGACCGCACTCCCGATACCGTTTGTCCCAACGCGTGATCCAATGGGAGCATCGTCCCGACAAAGAGCAAGAACAACCCACTCAGCAATGGAAGAACGTGTCTCACAACCATACCAACATCTTCGCACTTAGTTCATGACAGGCTATCCAAATAACATTATAGTATCATCCGAGGCATGTTGTCGACCAAAGGGGGCATTATGAATCGATGGAACACAACAAAACCAGGGGCGTTGGGTTTCGTCCTCAGTTTCGCTCTCGCTATACTTCCTGGCCCGAGCCAGGCTGCGGAGGACAGCAAGACGGCTGTACCAGAACGTCGTGAAGCCCTCTCGCTTGCTGATGCAGCCCTGCGGGCACTTCGAAGCAATCTGGATATCAGCATCAGCCGGCAGACGAAGGAAAGCCGGTTGTTTGACATCACGGTCGAGCAGGCGAAGTTCGATCCGACGCTCAGTGTCAACGGTCAATACACCAGAACCGTGAGTCCATTGAATCGGCCGGTGTTCGGTGGAACGACCGGCAATCTCACGGATATCCAAATATTTGATCAGCGTCAATCGACTGTGACGGTCGATGCCACGACGAATTTGCTCACCGGCGGCAATGTCGACCTGAACTACAGTCCTTCTCGGACCAACGTCAACCAGAGTGTGGCAACGGGATTCTTATTCAATCCAGCCTATACGGGAGGATTGGCACTGACTCTGACACAACCCTTGCTGCGGAATGCCGGCATCGAGCTCACCAAGACCTTCATCAATATTGCCCAGAACAACGCAACGGTGGAAGAACACGTGTTTCGCGACCGTGTGCTCACCGTCCTGGCGACGGTCGAGCAAACCTATTGGGAAGTCGTCTTTGCCAACGAGAATCTGAAGGTTGCCGAAGCGGCATTGAAGGCAGCGCAGGAACTCCTCGCCAGTAATCGTGCCAAGGCGAAAGCCGGTGTGATGTCAATCGTCGATGTGCTGCAAGCGGAGGCCGCCGTGGCATCACGCGTGGAACAAGTGATCGTGGCGGAAAAAGCGATTCGCGACCAGGAAGATCAGTTGCGTCGGTTGCTCAACCCCGCTGAAGAAGAGCTCCGTCAGGATCTCCGATTGACGCTGCTCGACCAACCGGCTGTGGCGTTAGAACCCATCAGTCTTCAAGAGGCAATCGACATCGCCATCGAACGGCGTCCGGAAATCGTCCAGGCCAAGAAAAACATGGAAACAAGCAATCTCAACAGTAAATTCGCCAAAAACCAGTTGCTGCCGACGCTGTCGTTCCAAGGGACGATGGGTTTGGCCGGATTGGGCAAGGACTACTCAGACTCTCTCAATAAAAACTTCAATGGTGATTTCTACAACTACGGCGCCGGTCTCGTCCTCAGCTATCCGCTGGGAAATCGTTCGGCCTGGAGCACGTTTAATAAACGACAGATCGAAATGAAGAACGCGGAAGCCTCGATGGTCAGCGTTCGCCAGCAAATCATCATCGGCGTGCGCGAAGCGGTCCGACGGGTCCAAACCGATTTCAAACGGATTGAAACGACGCGGTCCGCGCGGATCATGGCGGAAAAGCAGCTGCAGGCCGAGCAAGAACGCCTGAAGGTCGGGCTCAGCACAACACGCTTCGTTCTGGACTTTCAGCGCGATCTGGCCACGGCCCAGGGCAATGAATTACGCGCGATCCTGGATTACAACAAGTCGCTCTCGAATCTCGCGCGACACAAGGCCAGCACGCTGGACCGCTACAATCTGCAAATCCAGTAGCCACCGCCATGGCGGAGCCTGAGCCGAATGCCTCCAAGAGGCCGACTCAGATCGACGAGCGGGGAGCAGGGCTTGCCCTGCTTCCCATCGCGGCCACCCTCAACTTCTATATCCTGCCCGAGCCCCTTCAAGAACAGACTCTGATCCAGTTCATTCCTCAGATCCTGAGTTATCTCGCGCTGGCTCTGTGGGCGCAACACAACACTACGTTCTTCCCTCGCCTGGGGGTCCAACCAGACGGGGTGCGCACAGGCCTGCGCGTTGGCCTGATCACCGGACTTCTGTTGGGAAGCTTCAATACGTTCGTCATCCTGGATATTGTGCCGAGAGTTGGCGAGGACATTACTTTCCTGAGAGACACGCCGCACGCTCAGATTCCAGTCTTGATCATGATCCCTTGGTTCGTTTGTGCGATTGCCGTATTTGTCGAACTGAATTTCCGCGGTTTTCTCCTGGGACGTCTGCTCACCCTGGGTCTTACAATGTCGGGAACTCGCTTCAAACCCTGGGTATCCGCCGGGGCAATCGGAATCAGTGCCCTCGTGTTTGCCTTCGATCCTTTTATGATGCAGACGTTCCGTCACCTCCATTGGATCGCACTCTGGGACGGCGTGATCTGGGGCATCCTGTGGGTCCGAACCCACAACCTCTACGTCACCATCGTCGCTCATGCCGTTGAAGTCATCATCATGTATAGTGTGATACGAAGCGTCTTATTCGGTTAACGAAAGCCATGAATCCATCGTTTTCATGTTACCTCGTAAACGACGTCTTTGGAGACCCCGGAGTCTACGTCGAAATCCGGTGGTCTAAACGCGCTTTACTTTTCGATCTTGGACAGAATGACACACTGGGACCGACACGGCTGCTCCGCGCCACCGACATCTTCATCTCCCACACCCATATGGACCATTTCGTCGGCTTCGATACCGTCCTTCGCGTTGCCTTGGGCCGCGGGAAAACTCTCCGTATGTATGGACCTCCGAACCTCATCGCCAACGTCCATGGCAAACTCAACGGGTATACGTGGAATCTCGTGGACGGCTATCCCTTGACGATCGAGGTGAGGGAGTTTCATCCATATGAAATTCGTCGCGCCACGTTTCGGGCGACGGATGGGTTCACATTGCGCAACACCGAACCCGAATCATTACACGCAAAACCGGGCAACCGGACCTTCGCCGTCTTAGAAGAACCCAGACTGATGGTAAGGGCGGTGGCGTTGAATCACCGGATCCCCTCTTTCGCCTATTCACTTGAGGAACCCTTCCATATCAACGTGAACAAACAGAAATTGCATGAAGCGGGTCTGCCAGTCGGATCGTGGCTCAAGGATGTGAAACAGTACATTTGGCAAGGGCAGCCGGACACGTTTCGCTTTCCCGTCATCCTCTATTTTGAGCATCGTCCCGAAGAGCGCGAATTCGTCCTCGGCGAGATCAAGGAGCGATTTCTCACAATCTCACGAGGTCAAAAAATCGCCTATGTGGTCGACGCTCGATATGATGACGAGAATGAAGCGAAGATCGTGGAACTCGCGCACGGGGCCGACCTGTTTTACTGCGAATCGCCCTATTTGGACGCAGACCGCGAGAAGGCGTTCGACCGTTATCACCTCACAGCCAGGCAGGCCGGCTGGCTGGCACGGAAAGCCGCCGTCCGAGACCTCGTTGTCTTCCACTTCTCATCTCGGTATACCGGGCAGGGCGATGCGATCGAACGGGAGGCACTGGAAGCCTTCCGAGGAGAGTGAGGTCACGATGGCTGCAACGAAGAGGAGACGGGCATGAATGACGCCGTGCGATATGGGCTGTACTTTATCCTAGGAGGATCCATCGTCAGTGTCTCGACCTATTTCGGTTCACAAGGAAGATCGTTTCTCGCCGCTTTTGCGAGCACCTTTCCCGCCATCACCGGCGCTACCTTCATCCTGATCTATCTGAACGGCGGCGCTGATTATCTCGTTGCCTACGCTAAAAATCTCCTCTGGTTCATCCCTCCCTGGCTTGTCTATGTCATCACGATGATCGCCGGAGTGCCACGGATCGGCTTTTGGCCCGCGATGGGCTTGTCGCTGGCGCTCTATATGGGATGTGTGGGAATCCTGAAAGTCGCGCTCCGCTGAAGTACCCTACGACAGCAGGATACCGCCCCAAAGCACAGGAGGCGTACGAATCTCTCTGCTGGAGCAACGATTTACGATTTTCCCCTCCCTTGGAAGTACCCAATTTGGGGACTGACGGAGAGGGTTATGCCGGGGTTATGGTTACATCATGAAGAGGACAGAAGGCTGTTAACGAGGGAAGCCGTTTATGTTAAGCCTCGTCGACTTTGTGATGGTCGTCGGTCTCGCAATCATTACGGCTGCCTGGATTTCTTCTGAATTTTGGCGGGTGCGAGCCCCTCGACAAGCTCGATCGCACACCCAGATATCGTCAGATCCAGACGCGGGAGCCGGCAGGCCTTCTCCTGGAGCATGGCATTCTCCGCGTCACACTCCTCGATACTCCGCCCATTGCGAGATGGAATATTTGAGCCCCCAAGGAGCAGGGAAAGGTACCGTTGTCAATCTCTCTCGAGAGGGATGGCGGATCAAAAGTGATCACCCGGTCACACAAGGAACCGTGCTCTCGCTGAGATTATATTTGCAAGATCAACCGACTCCGTTGGACGTCGATCAAGCCATTGTTCGATGGACGGACAGTACAGAGTTCGGCGTAGAATTGCTTAGCCTCCGTCCCGACGCCACAACGAGACTCAGCGAGTATCTCTCCATTCATTTCCCTCAGGCTGACGGGAAGCCTCTCTACCCCCTCTCTCCCTTTGCCTATAACTAACCGCACGACGACCCGTCTCAACGAGTGTCGCGTCCAGCAGAGCAGATTACCTTGTCAGTGGAAGTATTCGCAGTACTGAACGGGGGCGGCGTTTAACTCTCGTCGCCGAAGTGCAATCGTTTCATTTCTGTCATTGCCGTCACGAGTGTATCAACGGTGTGCATGACGCAGCGGCTGGCGTGATGAGAAGGCCCTTCTCCGCCGGCCCAGATATCGGGAGGGTTGTCGGTGGCACGCACATTCTGGCAGAACTGCGTGATGCTCTGTTTCCAATAAGTCGGGTCACTGCCTTCATCCAGAAAGTGCTCGCGATCCCGCGCAAAGGGCTCATCAAATTGCTTGGCGCGCATCCTCCACATCTGTTCCATCGCATCCTGCCGGTCCTGATTAAGATCAAGTCCGAGAGCCTTCTCATTGAGCGCTGCAAAGAGTCCCCCGATCACGTGTCCGACATGCGCCTCGGGAAACACCCCCACACAGGCTTGCACGACGAGATACTTGTGAAAGAGGAATACCTCCGCGCTGATCCGTGACTCATTCGCCGAAGGGTCAAAGGCACGGGCCAATTCTTTCAACGCGTCCCCAGAATCTCCCTGGAGACTGGATCCGAGGAGCTGAGCGAGCTGGCGCCCAATTCCGAGATAGTCGGTGGGCACAGACGATTGTGTCATGTGTGCGCGGCTCCCCTGTGTACCCAATTGATGGTCGGACGAATTGTATCGTTCGAGACGATTCTATAGCAATCTGTCCCGCTCTCGACCTGACCCATCGTCTCATTCCGGCGAAAATTTCCCAAGCGAATCTACAAATCCGACCCCCTCCTCCCATTGAAGCCTGGCAACAGCCTTGCTACGATTGTTTCTTTCAATCTTGGGGCTCTTCCACATGGGATCAATCCCTCTCCCCTCCGATCATGGTCGAGACCTTCTGATTGAGGGCGCCAGACAGAACAATCTGAAGAATCTCTCGCTCCGCATTCCCCATAATCAAGTGACGGCCATCACCGGTGTATCCGGCTCCGGAAAATCCTCCCTGGCCTTCGACACCCTCTTCGCTGAGGGTCAGTGGCGCTACGTCGAATCCCTCTCCACCTATGCCCGCATGTTTCTGGACAAGGTGGCACGGCCCGATGTCGACAGGGTGCTCAACGTTCGTCCCGCCATCGCCATCGAGCAAAAGAACCAGGTCCGTACGGCCCGTTCCACGGTCGGGACGGCGACGGAAATCGCCGACCTCCTGCGCCTCCTCTTTGCAAAAATCGGGCGGCCGACCTGCCCTGATTGCCACGAAGAGGCTCGCAGTTTCCAGCCCGATACGGCGGCGCAGGACTTACTCGACCGGTTCTCAGAGGCGCGAGCGATGGTGTTGTTCCCCATCGCCCCTCCGGCCGCCAAACACGAACAGGCGTTCGTGCAAGCGCTTTTGACCAGAGGATACTCACGTGTCAAAGCCGGAGAAGAGGTGCTCGATCTTCTCGAAGCAGGGGCTCACTCCCTGGTAAAGAATCGGCCCGTTCAGGTCGTGCTCGATCGCTTATTCATTCGACCCGACAACCGTTCCCGATTGATCGAAGCCATTGAAACCGCGTTTCAGGAGGGCGAAGGCCAATGTTTCGTCGATGTGATCGGACAAGGCACAATGGTCTACAGCACTCAGTTTCGCTGCCAGCGGTGCGGCCGAACCTTCGACCTACTGAGGCCCATCCTGTTCTCATTCAATCACCCGCTCGGCGCCTGTCCCGAATGCAAAGGCTTCGGCAACATCTTGCGATATGACCCCACCCTCGTCATCCCGGACCACAGCAAGTCTCTCGCTCAAGGAGCAATCGAACCCTGGAGCAAGCCAGGAACGGATTGGTGGCAGAAGCAAATGCTCCTGGCCATGAAACGCCAAGGGATCGACATAACGACTCCTTTCAAGGAGCTGTCTCAGACCGTACAACACAAGCTGTGGGAGGGTGACGACTCATTCGAAGGGATCCACGACTTCTTCGAATACATGGAAGGGAAACGTTACAAGTTGCACGTGCGCGTGCTCCTGAGTCGTTATCGCACGCCTTACACCTGTCCGACTTGCCGAGGCAGTCGGCTGAAACCTGACGCACGGTTCGTCAAGATCGCGGGCCGGGACATTCATGACCTCTCTGAGCTCACTATCGACGCAGCCGCAAGCTGGATCGAATCGCTGACGTTCCGCCCTTTCGAACAGACGATCGCACAGGACATTCTGCGACAGCTCAACGCCAAGCTGAGGTTTCTCCGACGGGTCGGGTTGGGATACCTCACCCTCACGCGGCAGACGAAAACCCTGTCCGGCGGCGAGGCCCAGCGAGTGTCCCTCGCCAATCAACTCGGGTCCGGATTGGTCGGGACGCTCTACGTCCTGGACGAACCCACGATCGGACTTCATGCGCGAGACACAGACTTATTGGCCGGTATTCTCAAAGACCTGGCCGCGGTGGGAAATACCGTCGTTGTCGTTGAGCACGATCGTCACATGATCGAGTCGGCCGATTACATCGTCGAATTGGGACCCGGTTCTGGAGAAAAAGGCGGTGAAGTCGTCTGTGCAGCGTCAACCAAGGAATTTCTCTCAGATCGCCGGTCCGTCACCGCTCGGTACCTGCGCGGTGAAGATTCCATTCTCATGCCGAAATCACGCCGTTCAGGAACCGGCAAGGTGCTCGTGTTGGCCGGCGCCAGCGAGCACAACCTGAAAGACCTCGTCGTGCGCATTCCCCTCGGCATGTTGGTCTGCGTGACTGGCGTCTCCGGATCTGGCAAGAGCACGTTGGTCGAAGACACGCTCTACCGAGCGGTGGCGCGCGCCTTCCGCGTTGACTCACTTCCGATGGGGCGATTCAAAGCCATCAAAGGATTGGAACACCTCAAAGGGGTCCGACTGATCGATCAGCAACCGATCGGACGAACGCCTAGATCGAATCCCATCACCTATCTCAAAGCGTTCGACGAGATTCGCTCGATCTTCGCCTCGGAACGGGAGGCGCTTCGTCAGGGGCTCACGCCCAGCCACTTCTCGTTCAATGCCTCGGACGGTCGATGCGAACGGTGCGAAGGCAGCGGGGTCGAGAAGTTGGAGATGTACTTTTTCGAAGACATCTATGTCCCCTGTGAGACCTGCGACGGGAAGCGGTTCAAACCGCAAGTCCTTGCCATCCGACATCGCGGGAAAACCATTGCCGATGTCCTCAACCTGACGGTCGATGAGGCCCTTGCCTTCTTTTCCAACGCACCAAGACTTTCTGCGAGACTCCATCTCCTCTCCTCAATCGGGCTCGGCTATCTAAGATTGGGCCAGTCTGCCACCACGCTGTCCGGCGGCGAGGCCCAACGTTTGAAAATCGCGGCGGAACTCAAAGATTCCACAGCCAAGGACGTCCTGTACATCATGGACGAACCGACGACCGGATTGCACTTTGATGACATCAAGAAGCTCTTATCCGTCCTCCATAAGCTCGTCAATGCAGGCAATACGATGGTTGTGGTCGAACACAACCTCGACGTGATCAAGACCGCAGATTGGATTATTGACCTCGGACCGGAAGGCGGTGCGGCTGGTGGACAGATCGTGGCAGAGGGACGACCGGAACAGGTGGCAAAGATTGCCGCGTCTCATACCGGTAGATTTCTATTGGACACACTCATTCATGGTAACTAGCTCAATCCAATTTCGGTGATCCCTATAATCAACCTTCCAGAAACACCATATCACCACTCGGTACAGCCCAGAATATGCGCATCAGATGCTCCGTTGGGTCTGATTTCATTACTGATCAATGGATCACATTTCTGATTTATCAATTGTCTCGGATGAATGTTCTCCCGACAATCTCTTGCGTAGATACTTCTTACTCACAGTGGTGATAAGAAAAGCGAGTCCGATGGCGATAGGCACAAAGAACGCTGACGCAATATGGGGATTTTTGAGCCACCCCATTTCGGAAAGACCCTTGAAGAGGATGCCGGCCAGCCCGGCCAGATAGTAGGCAATGACGATCACCGACAGTCCTTCGACGGTATGTTGCAGAATCACTTGGCTCTTCGTCGTCTTGTCCACACTTTGTAAGAGCGTAAGGTTCTGACCTTCTAAGATCAGATCCACGCGGGCACGGATGATTGAAATGATCCCTTCAAATCCGCCTCGCAACGTCTCGATTCGTTTGAGGAGCTGCTGATAACCTTCTGCCACTCCCGTAATTCCGCTGAGCACATAGTCGGACACAGGTCGGTAGGGTTCCAATGGCTGCTCAGCCAAGGATGCGAGCGTGGTGTGGACAATCTTGTCGTAAGGCAACGAAGCCGACAGTTCGAAGTGTAGCTTCCCGGCGATGCGGTTCGTCTTGAGCAAGTCTTGTGTGAGGGTGTTGAGCCACCGTTGCAGCGTTTCGGGGTTCGCGTGTGCGATGTGGGCCGTGATGATTTCCCGTTGCTTCAGATGAACCTGCTCGAATTTGTAGACTTGGTCGATGGCTGCGGAGAACAGCGGCTTTTGCATCAACAATAGATGATAGTACGTTTCAATCCTCACGATGGCATCGACGATATCCTTCAGCCGTGAACCATGCCCCTGAGGCGATTCGAGGCTGACCCAATAGCGCTCCCGCCCCTGCTCGTCT
>Ga0335070_10000403_pt1 | contig 48959 bp, 40 predicted proteins | sample Lox_Sample_13_FD_206722 | JGI IMG/M metagenome (GOLD analysis project Ga0335070, IMG submission 206722) | Soil microbial communities from Loxahatchee National Wildlife Refuge, Florida, United States - Lox_Sample_1.3 | ecosystem: Environmental > Terrestrial > Soil > Wetlands | place: USA...
CCCATGCAGAGCACGAAATGACTGAGATGTCGCCGGAGAGCCATTCGACTCATTTTTGGGCGGGGGTAAAGATTGCGAAGGAGAAATCATTAGAGGCAATGAAGTTAACGCCGTGCGAGAAACCGGCACCACCGCCGCCGCCACCGCCACCACCGCCACCACCTGCACCGGCACCACCACCGCCGCCACCACCGCCGCCACCACCACCAGCGCCGAAGCCGGCAGCGCCTCCGGTATTTGAGAACGTTCCTTTTAACGAGAATAAGAGCAATATCAGCCCAGAGGCGGCCAAGGTATTGGATGATGTTGGAGGGACGTTGAAGGAGAATCCCAATATCAGAGTTGAGATTGGCGGCCATACGGACGCGACGGGTTCCGATAAGGGGGATATGGCGATATCGCTGAAGCGGGCTGAGAGTGTGAAGAAATATCTGATGGATAAGTTTAACATTTCGGGTGACCGCTTAGTGGTGAAGGCCTACGGGAAGAGCAAGCCCATCGCCGACGACAAGACCAAAGAGGGTCGCGCCAAGAACAGAAGGGTGGAGTTTAGAATTCTTTAATAGATCCTTCTGGCCGAGAAATCGATCAATGGTGGCAGGGAGGCATCCTGCCACCTACACTTTTTCCGGAAGCAACCACGCTTTCAAACCCAGGCTCTCTAAAGGCCTGGGTTTTTTGTTTTGAAATACTACTTTTCTATCCATAAAATACAGGGTTTACCTGATTTACCTCTGCATCCATCTCTTATTAGGCTTAAGAAAAGTCCTCCTTCACGTCAACTTTTTGCAAAGAAAGGAGAACCGTAGTCATGGCATGGGTGGCTCACCCAGTGCTCTCCCTCATAGCCGGCATATTGATTTTGATCTTTCCACGGCTACTGAACTACATTGTTGCGATCTATTTAATTATCGCAGGGGTCGTAGGCTTAATCCATTAGTTCGGGGCGCGGGTAGCGAGTGGGGATACGAATTACTCCCCATTTCATACGAAAGGAGGAGGTGCGGCATGAAAGTACCCAATATTCATCAGCCGTTGCTATCTCTCATCGCAGGTATACTAATCCTTATCATGCCCGGATGACTGGAATTGGTTGTTGCAATCCATTTAAATGATTATCGGTCTTTTGGGTATCATTCGTGGCCAAAGTCGGCCATTCTCAATCTAGTCGCTAACAGGATCTCATCCTTTTTGTGTGCTACTGAAGATGCCAAGAAAACCGTGGACCTTGGAACTCGGAACAGTCCTCTCGAATCATGGGGTTCGATTCAGAGTTTGGGCCCCTGATAAGGTCTCCGTCTCGTTAGTCTTGGCAGAAAAATCGAGAAACATCCCCATGGACCCGGAGAGGAACGGGTACTTTACCACTTTTTTAGAAGACATCGAACCGGGGACGAGATATTTCTATCGCCTGAATGGAGATCGACTGAGACCCGATCCGGTTTCAAGATCTCAACCGGATGGTGTACATGGTCCCTCCCAAGTGATCGATCCGAGTGAATTCAAATGGCAAGACCAGGAATGGAGAGGAATCCCCGAAAAAGAGATGATTATCTACGAAATTCATACTGGGACTTTTACCCACGAAGGAACATTTGAATCAATCATTCCCTTTTTAGACTACCTTAAGAAAGACCTCGGAGTGACGGCAATCGAACTAATGCCCGTCGCTCAATTTCCAGGAGAGAGAAACTGGGGGTATGATGGAACCTATGTCTACGCACCCCAAAATAGTTATGGTGGTCCAAAGGGATTAAAGGCGCTGATCAATGCGTGTCATCTGAAGAATTTAGCCGTGTTATTGGATGTCGTTTACAACCATCTGGGACCGGAAGGAGACTACCTCGGGGACTATGGCCCTTATTTTACCAGCCGTTATCAAACGCCCTGGGGGGATGCTATCAATTTCGACGGTCCGCAGAGCGATGAGGTTCGCAGATTCTTTATCGACAACGCTCTTTATTGGGCGACTGAATACCACGTCGACGGCCTTCGAATAGACGCCATCCATGAAATCTATGACTTCAGCGCTCGACACATTCTTCTTGATATCAAGCAGGCCATTCATCGGCAGGCGGAGAGACAGGGTCGGCCGATCGTCGTCATTGCCGAGGGTGATTTAAACGATGCTCGGGTCATCAACCCTCCAAACAAAGGAGGATATGGCCTGGATGCCCAATGGAATGATGATTTCCACCACTCACTCCATACCCTGCTGACAAAAGAACGGGGTGGATATTATCAGGATTTTGGAAATATCGATCAACTCGCTAAGGCCCTCCGGGAGGGATTTGTTTATAGTGGTCAGTATTCCTCCTTTCGGAAAAGAAGCCATGGAAGTTCCTCGAAGCACCTTCCGTCCGATAAATTTGTCGTCTTCTCTCAAAATCATGACCAGGTGGGAAACAGGTTGCGGGGGGACAGGCTTAGCACGTTAGTCTCCTTCGAAGCGCTTAAACTCGCCGCAGGGGTTGTTCTGCTTTCGCCGAATATTCCTCTCCTGTTTATGGGAGAAGAATACGGGGATGAGACCCCCTTTCAGTATTTCGTAAGTCACTCCAACCAGGAGCTGATCGAGATGGTGAGAAGGGGAAGGAGGGAAGAGTTTGCTCCTTCCGACTGGCAAGGAGAGCTACCCGATCCACAGAGTGAAGAAACCTTTCGGCGCTCGAAAATCCGTCTCGATCTGCATCGGCACGGAAAACACAAAATTCTCTTCGAGTTCTATAAAACTTTAATGAACTATAGAAAAGAAATTCCCGCTCTCTCTCATTTAAGTAAAGCGGGAATGGAGGTCAGAGCGTGCGAAGGAGCTGCCGCGCTGATGATGCGACGGAGATATGGGGAGGATCAAATATCTGCCATCTTCAGCTTCTCTGAAATCCCCACCGAAGTCAATATCTCCATGGAACCGGGATTATGGCAAAAGACTATAGATTCTTCGGAACGCCAATGGGAGGGTCCAGGGGGTTCTCTGCCAGAATCCCTCCGATCGAGCGGGGACGAGGTTCGTTTTGAGATGAGTTCATTTAGCTTAGTCCTCTATCACCGACTGGACGAAAAAAATTCGATATCCCCCTTCGCAGAAGTATAGGAACCCCTTTTATGGAACAGGAGATTTCTAACAAGAAGGCGCAGAAAATCTTCGACGCTGTTTCGAGTCATCTCAATCTGGTGAAAAGGATTCCTTACGCCACTTACAGGCTCCAATTTAATTACCTCTTCAGGTTTACAGACGCCAAATCGATCGTCCCTTACCTTGATGAGTTAGGCATCTCCGATTGTTATGCCTCTCCTTATTTCATGGCGAAGAAGGGAAGCCTGCACGGTTATGACATCCTGAATCCCAATCAGATCAATCCGGAGATCGGTACAGAAGAAGAATACGAAGAGTTTGTGGAGGAGCTGCGAAAACACGGAATGGGACAAATCCTCGACATTGTTCCCAATCACATGAGTATCACCGGGAATGGGAATATCTGGTGGATGGACGTTCTGGAAAATGGGCAGAGCTCCGACTATGCAGACTTTTTCGATATCGACTGGAAGCCCATTAAGGTGGAGCTTGAGAATAAGGTCCTCCTCCCGTTCCTGGGAGATCAATATGGCCGGATCCTCGAGAACCAGGAGTTGAACCTCCTCTTTGACGAAGGGGCCTTTCTGATCCAGTACGCTGGTCGGAAGCTGCCATTAGATCCCGTTTCTTACAATAGGATACTGAAGTTTGGCATCGATGATCTAGAGAAGCAGATGGGGAAAGAGCATCCTAAGCTTCAGGAACTTCTCAGCATCATCACATCGCTGACACATCTTCCAAGTCGTACCGAAAAAGATAGAGAGAGAACGATGGAGAGGCAGCGGGAAAAGGAGATCGTGAAAAAGAGGCTTTGGAATCTGTACAACGAAAGTGAGGAGATTCGGGCCTTCATTGACGGAAATGTTTCAGTATTCAACGGGAAAAAGGGTGATCCGAAAAGTTTTGACCCGCTCGATGAACTTCTTAACGATCAGGCCTACCGCCTCTCGTACTGGCGCGTGGCCACCGAAGAAATCAACTACAGGCGTTTCTTTGATATCAATGAGCTGGCAGCTATCAAAATGGAAAACCCGGATGTTTTCAAAGAGGTCCACAAACTGGCCTTTAAGCTGATCCGGGAGAATAAAGTAACCGGCCTAAGGGTGGATCATCCCGACGGCCTCTACAACCCTTCTGAATATTTTTACCGACTCCAGAAGGGTTGTTTTACGCAAATTTGTCTCCGTGATAGCGATGAACTTGAACTGGAGGAGGCGATTGGACGTCTCTATGACAGAGAGTTATTCCAGAACCCCTCCTCTCCTCTCAGAGCGCCTTTCTACGTAGTGGGTGAGAAGATTTTGACGAAGGGGGAGCGAATTCCTGATGAGTGGCCCATCTCGGGCACAGTCGGCTATGCATTTTTAAATTTTTTGAATGGCCTCTTCATCGAGACGGAAAACGCGAAAGCCTTTGATCGCATCTACACTAGACTCATCGACTCAAAGATGGATTATCAGGATCTACTTTATGAAATGAAGAAGTTGATCATGCTGACCGACATGTCGAGCGAAACCAATACCCTTGGTAACTACCTCAATCGCATTTCAGAAAAAGATAGACACTTCAGAGATTTTACCCTCAACAGCCTCACCATTGCGATTATGAACACCATTGCTTGTTTCCCAGTCTATCGAACTTATGTCACGGCTTGCGGTGTTATTGACAGAGACCAACGTTATATCGAACAGGCCATCTCAAAAGCAAAAAAGAAGAATCCTGCTTTGAATGTGACCATTTTTGATTTCTTGGAAAGGGTCCTCCTCCTTCGGTACCCAGACGATTTTGAAGAACCGGATAAAATGGAATGGCTTGACTTTGCAATGAGGTTCCAGCAAGTCACCGGACCCGTGATGGCAAAAGGTCTCGAGGATACTGTCTTTTACGTATATAACCGCTTCGCATCTCTTAATGAAGTTGGCGGAAACCCCGAAAAATTCGGCATAACCCTTGAGGCCTTTCACGGGCAAAATATAGAAAGAAGCAAATTCGGGCCACATGGGGTGATCATGACATCGACCCACGACACCAAACGAAGCGGCGATGTCCGGGCGAGATTAAATGTCCTCTCCGAAATCCCGGATGAATGGAACCACAACCTGATCAAGTGGAGTCGAATGAACAAAAGGAAGAAAGTGTCATTTGAAGGGCAGATAGTTCCCAGTCGCAATGAAGAGTATTTACTCTATCAGACACTCATTGGTATCTGGCCGATTCATCCGATGAATGAATCGGACCATGAAATATTCATAAAGCGAATCAAAGAGTACATGCTGAAGGGGATCAGAGAGGCCAAAGTCAACAGCAGTTGGATCAGCCCAAACGTACTCTATGAGGACGCCGTGGCCAAATTCATCGATGACATGATGCGCCCCATCCACAATCCGTTTATCAAGGATTTTGAAGCCTTCCAAAAAAAAGTTTCCTATTTCGGAATGTTTAACTCCCTGTCCCAAACTCTTTTGAAAATTACATCTCCTGGAGTCGCGGACTTTTATCAGGGGACGGAGATTTGGGATTTCAGCCTCGTTGACCCGGATAATCGAAGGCCCGTCGATTTTGATATTCGTAGGAAAATGTTAGAGGACTTGAAGAAAAAGATGGGAAGGTTCGGGTCAGACCGGACAGAATTTGCCAGAGAACTCATGCTCGAATGGAAGGATGGCTCAATAAAGCTCTATGTGACATTCAGATCCCTTAACTATCGGAAACAAAATTATAAACTCTTTATGGATGGAACCTATACGCCCTTGTGGAGTGATGGAAATTTCAAGGACCATGCCTGCGCCTTTGCAAGGCAGGGGGACGGAAAAGTCGTCCTGGTCATCGTCCCCAGATTCCTGTCTCACCTGACTCAGGTGGATGAGGCCCCGCTGGGTAGGGAGGTATGGGGAGATTCATCGATTACGATACCGAGCGAACTTGCCGAGGAAAGATTTAGGAATATCTTTACTGGTGAAATGGTTGATGCGGCTAAGGGGGATGGAAAGAACCGGTTGATCCTCGGTGAGGTATTTGCCAGCTTTCCAGTGGCGATGCTGGAGTCGATATGAAACTTCTTTATGAGTGGGGCAGCGGACCGAATTTTTGTTGTATAATTTAATTGAAAGGGGAGCTGGATCGATGCCCAGAGGCAGAGAAGGTTTCCCATAATATTTTTAGGCGATCAGAGCGGTCATTCGAAGACAAAAAGGAGGGAATCCACATGGCTCGTCCAATTTGGAAAGGTCATATTTCTTTCGGCCTCATTAATATTCCCGTTACGCTTTATTCTGCTGAAAAGCGGTCGGATTTGAATTTTCATCTGATTGATAGCCGAAATAAGGCTAAAATCCGGTACGAACGAATTAACGAAGCCACAGGAGAAGAAGTCCCCTGGAATCGCGTTATCAAAGGTTATGAATTTGATGATAAGGAAAATTACGTCCTTTTGGGCGAAGAAGATTTCAAAAAAGCCGATATCAAAGCGACTCAAACAGTGGAATTAGAGGATTTTGTTCCTGCCGTGGAGATGAATTGTATGTATTTTGATAAGCCTTATTATTTGATCCCGGACAAAAAAGCCGAAAAAGGGTACGTCCTGTTGCGGGAAACCTTGAAGCGTACCAAGACGATTGGCATTGCCCGGGTCGTGATTCGGACTCGGGAGTACATTGCGGCCCTCCTGGCCACAGGGCAGGCTTTGGTTCTCAATTTGCTGTGGTACCATCAGGAGATTCGGAAAGAAACGGACTTCGATCTTCCATCCGAGGATATAAAAAAGCTCCACGTTTCTCCTAAAGAGATTGAAATGGCCGAAAAATTTGTTGAAATGATGACGACGTCCTGGGAGCCGGAAAAATATAAAGACAGATATCGGGAACGATTGATGGCATGGATTGAAAAGAAAGCCAAAGCCGGAAAGACGAAGGTGATCGAGGAAGAAAAGGAAGCCCCTGAACCAGAAGTCAGCACGGAAGCCGTGGACATGATTGCGCTCCTCCGGAAGAGCTTGGAACAATCCGAAAACGGGCGTAAGAGAAAGAGGCACGAGGCGACCGCGTAAACGATGAGCCTCAAGACATACCGCAGCAAAAGAAAATTCAGTGAGACCCCTGAACCAAAAGGTAGAATTGGGAAATCTCCGTCTAGACGAATGTTCGTCGTTCAGAAGCATGCCGCCAGGCGGCTTCACTATGACTTACGACTGGAGGCCGATGGGGTTTTGAAAAGTTGGGCAGTCCCCAAGGGCCCAAGTTACGATCCCGCTGAAAAAAGGTTGGCCGTTCAGGTTGAGGATCACCCCATCGAGTACGGTGACTTTGAAGGACAGATTGAGGAAAAGCAATACGGGGCCGGCACGGTCATGGTCTGGGACAGAGGCACCTGGGCACCGGTTGGTGACTGGAAAAAAGATCTTAACTCGGGGAAATTAAAATTTCGCTTGGATGGCCAAAAGTTAAGAGGTCTCTGGACGCTGGTCCGATTCAAAGGTAGAGAAGAGAAAGATTCCAAAAATTGGCTTCTGATCAAATCCTCGGATCAGGAAGCCCAGGAGTTCCGACAATTCGATGTCACCCGCGAGAAGCCACTCAGCGTCAAGACAAAGCGATCCTTAGAAGAGATTAGAGAACAAAGCAAAGGACCTCACGAATCTACATGGAAGTCCAACAGATCCCCGGCAGAACGTCCAGGCTCCAAGAAAGCAGAATCTCTCCTCCCCTCCGGAAAAGGACGGAAAGCGCCAATGCCCGATTCGTTTTACCCGCAACTGGCGACTCTGGTCTCTCGGGTTCCGGAAGGCAATCAATGGCTGTACGAGATAAAATTTGACGGCTATCGATTGCTTGGGCAAATCAGAAAGGGTCATGTCCGGTTGAAGACCCGAAGAGGTCAGGACTGGACAGAGAAGTTTCCATCGATTGCAAAGGAACTATCCCATCTCCCCATTAAGAATGGAATTTTGGATGGCGAGGTGGTCGCCCAACATCCGGATGGGACAACGAGCTTTCAGGATTTGCAAAATATTTTGAGAAAAAAGACTTCTAGTTCCCTTTTGTACTATGTCTTTGACCTTCCCTACCTCGATGACCATGATCTGACCGAGATTTCTCTCATTGAACGAAAAACCATTTTACAAAAATTGATTAAAACGAATCAGGCGCAGATTCCGTCGATTCGGTATAGCGACCATTTGGTAAGTTCTGGGAAGCGCGTCTTTCAAATGGCCTGTGAGTATGCCATGGAAGGGATTATCGCAAAAAGAGCGGATAGCGCTTATGTGCAGCGACGATCGCACGATTGGGCCAAAGTGAAATGTCTGATGAGACAGGAATTTGTGGTGGGAGGTTATACCGAACCAAAAGGCTCGAGATCCTTATTTGGCTCTCTCTTGTTAGGATTTTATGATGAGAAGCATCGCCTCGTTTATTGCGGACACGTCGGAACCGGTTTTAATGAAGTTTCTCTCAAGACGATTTATCCCCAGTTGAAAAAATTGGAACAGGATCATTCTCCCTTCGCTTCCGAAATTGAGGATTCCCTCAGACGAAATGTCCATTGGGTTTCTCCACGGATGGTGGCAGATGTGGAGTTTTCGAGTCGGACCGATACGGGGACCTTGCGCCATCCATCATTCATGGGCATCCGGGAGGATAAAGAACCAAGCGAGGTGACCATTGAAAAGGCGATTCCTCCTCCCGATGAGAAACCAATCCGGTCGAAAGTCGCAAAGAGTCTTCCGATTCGATTCAGTCATCCGGATAAAGTGCTCTATCCGGAAGAGGGGTTGACCAAAAGGGACATCGGAGAGTATTACATGCAGATTTCAAAGTGGATCCTGCCTGAGTTGACAGGAAGGCCCCTTGTCTTGGTCCGGTGCCCGGAAGGTGTTCCAGGGGAATGTTTTTACCAGAAGCACCTAATAGAAGGAGAGGTACCGAAATGGATTCAAACCGTCTCGATCAAAGAAAAAAAGGAGACTGGGATTTATCCGGTTGTGGAAGACTTGAATGGGTTGTTGTCTCTCGTCCAGTTGGACGTTCTCGAGATTCATACGTGGGGGTGCCGTAGGGAACATCTCGAATTTCCGGATCGGATGGTCTTCGACTTAGACCCCTCTCCGGAGATTTCAAGAAAGACCCTGATCAAAGCCACCCTATTCTTCAAAGATTGGCTTTTGAAAAAGGAGATCAGATCTTTTTTAAAAACGACAGGAGGAAAAGGGATTCATGTCGTCATCCCTTTGAAGCAATCATTAAGCTGGGAAGAGGTTGAAAAAATTTCGAGGTCGATCGCTTTAGAAATGGTACGCCGAAAACCCGATTGGTTCTTGGCGACGATGAGCAAGCAAAAAAGAAAAGATAAGATTTTTCTCGATTATTTCCGAAATCACCGGGGAGCGACCAGCATTCTCCCCTACTCAACGCGGGCTCGACCCGGTGCGGCGGTGGCGCTCCCTATCTCGGACAAAGAGCTGACCGAGGATTTCTTATCCCATCCTCCCAATGTTACGCAGACGATCGAACGGTTAAAAAAAATGAAAAGAGACCCCTGGCAGGGGATCAATTAGGAGTCACTAAACTTCCAGGTCCAATTACGGATTTCTGGCATATCCTTGCCATACTTAGTAATGTATTCCCTGTGTTCGATGAGCTTATCTCGGACAGTTTGCACCGCGTAAGCAGCAAGATACCCAAGTTTTGGCACCCGGTCAATCACGTCTGCTACCAGATGGAAGCGATCCAGATCGTTCCGGACAACCATGTCGAAAGGCGTGGTCGTGGTCCCCTCCTCCTTGTAACCCCGGACATGAAGGTTGTTGTGGTTGGTCCGACGATAGGTCAGGCGGTGGATCAGCCAGGGGTAGCCGTGGTAGGCGAAAATGATGGGTTTGTTGGTCGTGAATAACCTGTCGAACTGCCTACCCTACAGACCATGGGGGTGTTCCTCTTCAGGCTGAAGCGTCATTAAATCAACGACGTTGATCACGCGTATCTTGAGCTCAGGTACTTGTTCCCGAAGCATCTCCACCGCAGCGAGCGTCTCGATCGTCGGCACATCGCCACAACACGCCATGACTACGTCTGGCTCGGTACCTTTATCATTACTTGCCCACTCCCAGATCCCGATTCCGGAGGTACAGTGCCTGATGGCCTCCTCCATATTTAGCCACTGCGGCTGTGGTTGTTTCCCTGCAACGATGACGTTGATAGAGTCACGGCTCCGCAGGCAGTGATCAGCAACAGAGAGCAATGTGTTGGTATCGGGCGGAAAGTAAACTCGGACGACATCAGCCTTTTTGTTCACCACCAGGTCTATAAATCCGGGATCCTGGTGGCTGAAGCCATTATGGTCTTGCCGCCAGACATGAGAGGTTAGAAGGTAGTTGAGGGAGGCGATAGGGCGCCTCCATGGAATTTCCCGACTGGCCACCTTGAGCCATTTGGCGTGCTGGTTGAACATTGAGTCAACGATGTGAATAAACGCCTCATAGCAAGAGAAGAAACCATGGCGACCGGTAAGCAGGTAGCCTTCCATCCAGCCCTGACAAGTATGCTCGCTAAGGATCTCCATCACCCGTCCGTCCGGAGATAAATGGTCATCCTCTGGGATGGTCTCAGCCATCCACGCCCGGTCGGTGACCTCGAACATGGCTCCGAGACGATTTGAGGTTGTTTCGTCCGGCCCCATCACCCGGAAATTCCTCCGATCCATATTCAGCTTTATGATATCCCTTAAATAGAAACCGAGGGTCCGGGTCGCCTCCGCAGAAGTTTTTCCGGGTCCTGGCACTTCGACGGCATAGTTCCGGAAATCGGGCATTTCCAGTTCTTTAAGCAGCAAGCCGCCATTAGAGTGGGGATTCGCACTCATACGGCGAGTGCCCTTGGGGGCCAGTTCTGCCAACTCTGGAATCAGTTTCCCTTTCTCATCAAAAAGTTCCTCGGGCTTGTAACTTTTCATCCAGGTTTCCAGAAGTTTGACATGTTCTGGGTTTTTGTCCATATCCGTGATCGGGACTTGATGGGATCTCCAGTAGCCCTCCGTCTTCAGTCCATCCACTTCCCTCGGCCCGGTCCAGCCTTTCGGCGTTCGAAGAATGATCATCGGCCATTGGGGGAGTCTTGCAACGTTGCTGGTACGGGCCTCATTCTGGATCGCCTGTATCTCAGCAATCACCGTATCAAGTGTTTTTGCCATCCATTGGTGGATGGCTTCTGGTTCAGACCCTTCGACAAAGTATGGCTTGTAGCCGTAGCCGATAAAGAGACTGCGCAGTTCCTCATGGCTGATCCGTGCCAGAACCGTTGGGTTTGCAATCTTGTACCCGTTCAGATGCAGGATTGGGAGAATCACCCCATCATGGATAGGATTGAGAAACTTGTTGGAGTGCCAAGCCGTAGCAAGAGGACCGGTTTCAGCCTCGCCGTCTCCGATCACGCAGGCAACGATAAGGTCCGGATTGTCGAAGGCAGCGCCATAGGCATGAGAGAGGGAGTAGCCAAGCTCACCCCCTTCGTTGATGGAACCAGGCGTTTCGGGTGCAGCGTGACTGGGTATGCCTCCTGGAAACGAGAATTGTTTAAACAGACGCTTCATCCCTTCCGCATCCTCGGAAATATGAGAGAACAGCTCACTATAGGTTCCCTCCAAGTAGGTATTGGCAGCCATCCCCGCTCCCCCATGGCCGGGTCCACAGATGAAAATCATGTTGAGGTCGTACAGCCTGATGACGCGGTTCAGGTGAAGATAAACGAAATTGAGTCCCGGTGTTGTGCCCCAGTGACCGAGAAGCCTGGGCTTAATATGCTCCAATTTTAAAGGAACCTTTAGAAGGGGATTATCGTAAAGATAGATCTGCCCGACAGAAAGGTAGTTTGCAGCGCTCCAATAAGCGTTCATAGATTTTAGTTGTTCTTTCGAAAGCGGTTCAGGCATGATCGATTCACCGGTTTTGATAAGCTATGGATTTCCTCAGCCCGGGTTTACTCCCCCCGACCCATCCAGGCAGAAAAAACATAGGCAATTTCCCAGAGATCTCGAGCTGATGAAATGGTTCCCTGCAGAGCCCCTCTTCTTTTTCTAAGAGTTAAGGTTAGGCCGGTTGAGTCATGAAGTAAATAAGGGGAAAGCTGTATTTTAAATGAAAAAAAGTAGTAGAAATCCTTTGGCTCCCTGATATCCAGACAACTCTTCTTAGGTCAGGAGTTTAGGTTCTCCAAAAGGGCGCCGAAGGCCGATTTGAGTGCCCTAAAAAAATGGTTTTGGTATTTGGGGGTTTTGTGCGTACATTCGGACGTCTAATCATGAAGTTGAAAAAAGAAAGGCGGGGGACTTTAAACAATCCCCCGCCGTGGCTAAACGCTCCTCCAGTGAAACAACAAGGAAATCACAAACCCAATCAGGAAAATAATGAACAGAACTTTTGCAATGAAGGCAGCTGCTCCGGCTATGATCCCGAAGCCAAGAATACCCGCCAAAATTGCAATGATGAGAAAAGTCAATACCAAACCCAGCATCTTCTCCACCTCCTTTATATATCTCCACTTTAACGAGATCACCTGATTCATTAAGTTAAATTTAATAACAGCAAGTCGGATTGGCAAGCATTGCGCCTGTCCTCAAGATTCAGCGAGAAGGAAAAGAAATACAAAAGTGAATCGGGAAAAGAGTTGCCCTATCCTAAAACATACTGGGATTTGAAGAAAAAGAGACTCATGGAGAGAAGAAAGATGAAGGCATTTGTGACTGCGCAAAGACGCAATTCTCTCAAGACGGGCCGGACTTTCCCACCGGGGCAGCAAGTAATACCCTTCGCAGCCTTTCGTGTGGAGAGGAGATAACTGAAGAAAAGACAGGTGCCAACGATCAGAAGGACCTTAATGAGAAGGCTTCCTACCAACTCTTCGGCTGGCGTCACGACAATTCTTCCGAAGGCGAAGCCCAGAAAAACGTTTGAGAGAATAGTCAGATAAGGCACTCGGGCGGGCGGGATTTTGGCTCGCATCAATGGAAGAATCTTTTGAGAGATGAATCGTTGCACTCAAAAAATGTAAGAGAAATGAATTTAGAAATCAAGAGCAATTCAAGCCAGCGGATCGAATCCTTAAACAATTTCGTCATATTTCTTCCTATTCGGTTTAGCGATTGGCTTTCGAAATTCTGAAAGTATTTCCAATAACGGAAAGGCTGCTCCCAAACATGGCAATGACGGCTACCAGCGGGTTCAACAGACCAGTGACGGCCAGGGGAAGTGCAAGTCCATTATAGAAGAAGGTAAAGAGAAGATTCTGCCGGATAATCCGCACGGTGAAGGCAGACAGATCGAGGACCTCCGTGATTCTCGCCGGGTCACCGGTCATGAGAGTGATGTCCGAAGCTTCACGGCTAACATTCACGCTCGTTCCCAATGCAAAGCCCACATCCGCCTGGACGAGAGCAGCGGCATCGTTGAACCCGTCTCCGACCATGCCCACCCGGTGTCCTTTCTTCTGAAGTGTCCTGATGATCTCGACCTTGTCTTTTGGAAGGGCCTGACCCGAGGACCGCTCGATACCTAATTCTACAGCCACGGCCCGGGTTGTCCTTTCCGCATCTCCTGAAACAAGCCAGAGCTCGATCCCCCTCTTCTGAAGCTCCTGAACTGCCTTTCGGGAACTATCCTTGAGCGAGTCTCCGAAGAGGAGAAAACCTTGAACCTCCCTCTCCCACCCGAAGAAGACGACCGTCATCCCCTGAGACTCCGACAGCCGTCCTTCCTGATCGAGGTCAATCGGAAGATCCAATTCCTGAGTCCTCATGAATTGCCGATTCCCGACTAGAACCTCCTTTCCCTTTACCGAACCCTTTACGCCCAATCCGTCTAATGCCACGAAACATTCAGCCTGCTCAACACTTAGCGCGAGCTCTTTCGTCTTCCGAACAACCTCTCTCGCCAAAAAATGATCCGAGCGCATTTCTACTGATGCGAGCCGGCGAAGGGCTTCTTCCATCCTTACCCTTTCAGAAACCACGTCTATCAAAGAAAACTTTCCCTCAGTCATCGTTCCTGTCTTATCGAAGATCAGAACATCGAGATCTCTTGCCTGTTCAAGTGCCTTTGGATCTCGAATGAGAATTCCTCTATTGTGACCCTTTCCGATGGCTGTAACCTTTACCAGGGGAGACGCAATGCCCAGTGCACAGGGGCAGGTGATGACGAGCACGGTTACGGCTCGAAGCAATGCCACCTCAATGGACATTCCTTGAAACCGCAGGTAGAGCGCCGTCCCCGCCGCAAGGGCAAGAACAGCAGGCACAAACCATCGCATGATTCGATCGGAAAGGAGCTCAAAGGGGTTTTTTTTAGATAAGGCCTCTTGAACCAGTCCGATCATCTGCCCCAATGTGCTCTCTCGGCCTGTCCGCGTGGCCCTGAGCTTCAATTCATTCTGCAGAAGCAACGTGCCTCCCATGACCTCATCACCGACATCTTTCGTGACAGGTCTCGACTCGCCTGTGAGAATCGATTCATCCATCTTCGCCCTGCCCGACGCAATACGTCCGTCAAGAGGGACCCTTTCGCCAGCCAGAACGAGAAATTCCTCTCCCGGTTCGACCGCTTCAGGAGAGACCCATCTTTCTTTTCCTGCGCCCAAGAGGCGCACTTTCTGACCGGCCAACTCATAGAGCTCTTTTAATCCCTTGGAGACCTTTTCTCTTGCCCTGGATTCGATGTATCGACCTAAAAGGACCAGGGTGATCAGCATGGAGGCGGTGTCAAAATAGACGTAGAGGCTTCCTCTCGCAATCTGAACGATACTGTAGAAGTAAGCCGCCAAGGCCCCGACGGTGATGAGCAGGTCCATGGATGCACTCCCGTAACGGATGCCGTGATAAGCCCTCGTGAATATTGGACGCCCTCCGTAAAAGAGCACTGCCGTAGAGAGAAACCATAATGGGTATGAAAAATAGCGAACAGCTTCCTGTCCGAGTTCCTCGAAAAAACCATAGTAGAGAAAAAAGGAAATCATCATGATGTTCATTGTAAGGAACGAAGAAATGCCGAGCCTGATGAGCAAGCTCCTCTTTTCCGGCGATTTTTCAAGTAAATCGGAAAATGAGGTGGGTCGGTATCCCAGTTTTGAAATCTGCGCCACGATGGTCGGAGGGTCTACGCTTTGCGGAAGGTATTTTATTCGTGCCTGATCGGAAAGAAAAACCACTCTCGCTTCGACAACCCCCTTTGTTCTCCGCAGGGCCTCCTCAATCACCCAGGAACATGCAGGACACCACATCCCTTCCACCCTGAGGGTCAGTTCCTGTGTGAGCTCTTCTCCCGCAAGGCCTTTCGGCGGGGGGAGCGTATCTTTGGCCGCCGCAAATTGCTTCCGGAACAAATTATTTTCATCTCCGGGGATAAGACCGAATTCGACACAGCTTCGGTAAAGGTCTGTTTCTTTAAAATCGGAGGCGGTTCCTTCCGGGCGGTTCATTAGAATCAAAAATACATTCAGACATCCCAGACAGCAGAAATCCAGGACTCTTCCATTTAGAACTTGCCTGGTTCTCGATGCTCCGACGGGAAGTCCGCAGAGATGGCATCTCTTTATCTGAGGTTCTGAAGATTCCTGGAGATAAGATTGGCTCACCGAAAATTCAGGCAAAGATTCTTGCCCCCTTGGAAATAAGGATCAAACCCATAACGATGACTGAAAGTGCAGCAACTCTCTCACCCAGGAACCTTGCCCGAAGAGATAAGAATGAGGCTGAAAATCCGATCAAAAAAAGAGGGGGCACCGTACCCAGGCCGAAAGACAGCATGGTCAGAAATCCTGAGCCAAGATTCTCGGTGGTCCCCGCTTTCACAATCATTGCCCAGGAAAGACCGCACGGTAAAAAGCCGGTTGCAAGTCCTAACATTATTTTTGAACCCAGGCGTTGGGATTGAAACAGCGGAGGCAACAGGCGCTTCCAAAAGGAGATAGGGCCCGTTGAAAAACGGGTAAAGAATCCGGGCACTGGCAGAACTTTCAAGAGGACGAAGCCCAAGAGGACCATGAAGGCCCCACCGAGAAGCGTCACACCTCCACGAAGATTTGAAAAAAATTTCATCAAACCAATCGTTTGGAAAAGGCTCGCACTCAAAAGGCCGAGAAACCCGTAGCTCAGGATCCGGCCTGAATGAAAAGCCATGTGATGCAACAAACCCTTCTCCCATGGCGGTGCCCCATGCATCACCACCTCAGCCTCACGGCTCCTGATATGTATGGAATAGGCTAGGATGAGAGGCCCACACATGCCCAAACAGTGAACGCTTCCGACCAACCCGATGAAGAAAGGAGCAAGTAATTCAAACATGTCGCAGGTTCTACCTCATTTGATAGACCGGATATAACGAAGGATCGCCCAACGGTCCTCTTCCGAAACAGTACTGGCCAGAGGCGGGTGCCTTTTGTAACCGAAACTGATCCTGTAAAATAATTGTCCATCATCCTGTTGTCGCACATAAGGCATCTTAAGGTTGGTGGGCAGCGGTGCGAAACTCTGTCCCACTGTTCCGTTCCCATCGAAGTTTTGACCGTGACACATGACGCAGAAATAGCCGTATGCAAGCCTTCCTCTTTCCAGAACCTCTTGCTTGCCCGTAAGAGGATTATGAAGGTCTTCCGGTTTGGAATTTCTTAAGACTTCAGACCCTCCTGAGATGGGAATCGTCCCTGCAGGCATTTCGGGCGGCTCCGCTTCGTAGGTCCGGATGGATTCCTGGTCTTTCATCCGGGCATAATCGCACCCCACGTAAACTAATGGAATCCATGCGAGAAAGAAGTAGACCGGAACGATCCTGAGCAAAGATTTTGTACGCCGAATCATTTCCCCTCCCGGTTTCCGCGTGACGTATCTCCCCGGGCCGCTGAAGAAGTGGCCTCCCCCTTTCCATGAGAAGGGCCGAACTCCAGTCCCCCGGAGTTTCTTTCGATCCGGAGATCGATTCCTTTCGGCAACGGGTTATCGGCGATGTCGGTCAGAGCATTGGGCGTCTTCCGATCCACGTGCTGCGGCTCGGGATCTTCCGTTACTCCGCGATCGGGATAAGTTGAATGAACGGATTGCCCGGGAGTATCTTCAATCTCTCCAAAATCCCAATCCGCCGGCTCCCGGTCGCCAATCACGAAAAAAGCAAACAAACCGTAAAGGACAAAGGCAACTGCGATACCGCAAACAATAAACCAGCCCCGGAAAATCATTCTTCCAAAACGCTCCGGGTTATCTTCAGTTCCCTTTTTCCGTTCGGACTCCGCCATCTTAAACCCTCACCGATACTGTGTTTCAAATCGGCCCGCGCAGGCCGATGAAGATCACGTATAAGACTGCCCAAATGAAAAATCCAATGTATAGAAAGATAATAAAAAGAGGGGTTGGAAAGTTTTTTCCCCGAATCCCATCGGGATAGTTGAACTCCTCCTCTCCCCTCTCGCCGGCCCTTTCCCTCGAATCCGCATAAGCTGTAAAACCCAGATAAACCAGGATCGCAAGGACCAGCCCAAGAAAGAGGGAAAGCAGCCAATGTTGAAAATCTTGAATAAAGAAGAAGCGCATGAGAAATTACCCCACATTGCGACTTAATAGTGCAAGAACAAGAGTGAAGACAAACACAGCGCCGGCGCTCACTAGAAGCGCGAGCAGGGCATAGGGTCCTTTGGTGTCGCGACCAGCTTCCTCATCTCTTTGGAGATTGCTTCCTCTGAGGGGCAGGTACCGAGCACGGCTTTGATCGGAAAATTGGCCGCTACGGTAAGCCCATACAAAAAGAACAATTCCGGAGGCAAGAGTCAAGATCATTAAAAAAACAAAAGTAACATAGTACAGCATCGATTATCGGATTCCCTTCTTCGTGTCGTAAGAAACCGGAATTCCGGGAGAGGTGCCTGCATCACTCTCCCCGATAAAGGTGACTGCAACATAATTACCCACGTCCCAGATCTTTTCTGATTCGAGCTCTCTTTTGAAATACATCATTCCCGTCCCGGTGATCCCGTTCATGATCTGGTAATAGAGAATCCCGCCGGTGATCCCGCGCCCCTTCAGCACCGTGAAATTGAGGGGAGGAGGATAGAGAAAACGCTCAGCCGGGCCCATGCCGTCGCCGATCGGCCCGTGACATCCTATGCAAAAACTCTCGTAGATCCGCTTGCCCCGGGCCAGCCCCTCCCGCGTCGTGGCATAAGGGTTTGCGATGGTGCGCCACCCTTCGGGCACCCAGGAGTGAAGCCATTCGACATTCAGAACCGGGCCCGACTCATAGGCTTTAATCGCCTGAATTTTCCAGGCCCGCTGCCGGGCGACCCTTAAGTCGGCCATTTCGTATCCCAGAGACTGTTTGTAGGCAATGAGCGCCCTGATCTTTTTTGTCCCCAGAAACTCGAATGCCGGCATCATCGACTCGGGCCGTGTAAATCGAGGGTTCGTAAAGTGTGCCACGTGCCAATCATCCGGTCGCTCTCCACCTTCCTGAGAGAGGTCCGGTCCGGTCCGCTCAGTCCCCAACAGATGAGGTTGATCCGCCACGTAATCCCCAGCGCGGGCGATACGGTGCGCACCATGTCCCCAGTCAATGTGACGGACGAACTGCGTATGGCAGTACGTGCAGCCGTTCGAGACATAGATCTTTCGTCCCTCCTCTTCCAGTATCGTCCTTGAACGGAAAATATCGGAAGGCATGTCGGGGCTGGTCCACCAGGGAAGAAGTACGGAAATGACCAGCACCGCGCTAAAAATGATAAGACCTCCGATAATGAGTAAAGGCAGATTCATTCTCATCCGTTTTCCTCTCCAATGCTCCTTTCACCGTAAATGCTCCTCCATATGTTGTAAAGCCCGACAAAGGCGCCCGTCAGGATGAGCATCGCAAAGAGCAGCCGGAAAATGAAATAGGGATGAAGCTCCGGAAGGATCCGATAGACCGTCTCACCGTTCAGCCAGCCGTTCCCCTGTATCAGGCCGGCCATCGTAAGAACGAAGAAAAAACCCGAGAGCCCGATCAAGATGAGCCAGTACTGGATATCGGCGAGCTTCGTGCTGTAGAGCGGCCTGCCAGTGACTCGGGGCAAGATGAAATAGATCCCTCCGATGCCGATGAATCCTGAAAATCCGAGCACGGCGATATGGGAATGACCGATCACCCAGTTCGTCAGGTGCGTAATCCGCTGCACGATAGGAAGCGCCTGGAAGGGTCCCTGAAGACAGACAATCAGGTACCAGACCAGACCTGCGAAGACCCATTTCCCTCCCACGCTCCCATGAAGGGTAGAGAGTTTTCCTTTAACAGTCAGCCACAGATTGGTGAGGACGATCAGGACCGGAAGGAGCATTCCCACCGATCCGGTCACAGCAACCACCTTCAGCCAGTCCGGCACTGGGGTTTGGAGCAGGTGGTGGGCCCCGATATGGGGATAAAAGATCAAGATCGACCAGAAGCCAACAAGCGAGAGCGTGTGGCTGAAGAGAGGACCTCCGCTCACGATAGGAATAACATAGTAGGAAAGGGCGACGGCCAGGGGCGTAAGGAAGAGTCCGACAATCCCGTGCCCGTAGAACCAGGCGAGTACCCCGTCCGGAATTCCCCAGATCGAGCCGGTCCTGGGGTTCCAGACGGCGTTTCCGAAGAAATAGATCCAGAAGGTGAAGATCATGGCGGCAAACGCGTACCAAATCGAGACGTAAAGGATCTTCTCCTCGCGGGCCCGCACGGTCTTGAGGAGGTTGTAAAAGGTGATGGCCCAACCGATCAAAATCAGGACATCGATAGGCCAGATATACTCTGCATATTCCCTCCCCTGGCTTAAGCCGAGAAGAAGCGTGATGCTTCCTGCGAGCACACCGATGTTCCATATCCATAGACTGATCTGGCCGAGCGAACGGCTGTAAAGGGGCGTACGGCTGAGACGGGGGACGTAATAATAGATAGCGCCCATCAGGGCAGAGCCAACAAAACCGAAGATCATCCCGTTGGTGTGGACGGGACGGACGCGGCTGAAAACGAGCCATGAAACATTCTTGTAAAGGAAGAGATCCGGCGCGATCATCCACGAAGCAAGGATAAAACCGCCGAGGGCGAAAACGACAAACCAGACCGCTGAGGAAAGAAAAAATCCGCAAATCGTTTCATAAGCTTCATCGGACTTAAACGTCACCATGAGATGACCTCGTTAAATGAAATCTGTTGTAGTAACAGATACGGACGAATGAGAATCTATCCGTAAATTCCATTGTCCGTCATGCCGGACCTGATCCGGCATCCAGAAAGTCTTAAAACACCTGGATTCCGGCTTTCGCCGGAATGACACCTCTTCTCAGAACTTAGTTTATGGCAGACCCGATCAAACCGTCCCTCCCTATTGCCCCGTTACCGATGGCATGCCAGCCAACAGTCTAATTGGGCTTTCCTCTCCCGGTGGCATCCTACGCAGAAGCCCATCTGAAAATCAAAGCGTTGAAGCCGGTCGCGGCTTTTGACATCGCCGTGACACTTCGTGCAATCAATCTTATTCCAGCCCACGTGAGGCCGATGATGGAAGAAAACATAGTCCGGTGTAAAGAAGATTCGGATCCATGCCACCGGTTTTTTCGCAACAAGATGGTCCCATTCCTTAAGAATTTGAGGATGCTGAGGAATGATATATTTGTGGCAGAAAAAGCATTTCTCCACCGGAGGCAGTCCCGCGTTCTGCGAACGCTCCGCAAAAGGATGGCAGAACTGACATGGGATGGCTTTGACCCCTGCATGAACCCGGTGGCTAAAGGGAATCGGCTGCTGTGGCCCGATCATCCTTTGTGGATAAGCGAACATGTAGTACGACATTATGGCAAACAGAAAGGCTGAAAGAAGAAGCCAGAGGTATTTCTTCTTCCCTCTGCCTTTCCTCTCTGCAGTTTCCGGTTTCTCCGGTTTCTCGGCCAGGTCTGCCATCATTTCATTTCCGGGTAGAGGCTTTTGTTCATCCGTCTGCCCTTATCACCTCTTCCTGATGTACCAAATCACCACACCTGCCAGTGCCGCGGGGATGGTCCAGATCAATGCCTTTTTGAATCTGCCCTGAACGGCCGATGTTGCGACTCTTCCCCCGGTCACTGCCGCTACGGTCTCGGCACCTTTCTTAGCGATTGCCTCCATTTCGAACCTGTTTCTGCTATGAAAATCCTTCGTCTCTCAGTAAAATTACACAAAACCGAATTTCTTCCGTTCCTCTTCAAGGTCGTGATCCTGCTCTCTTTTAAGATACTTCAGAAAAAGCGGGTCCGAAAGGGGGAGGAGAGGAACTTTTCTCAAAAATAGGACGACACTCAGGCCGATCAGTCCTAGGAATCCCGCTGCAATTCCCACCTCGGGAATTCCGATTGGAACGCCCTCACCTTTCCAGTAAGTCGGAGCGACGATAATCAGGCGTTCGATCCAGTATCCGACGAGGATCAGTCCGGCAACCGCCGAAAGGAGGGGCGGACTCATTTTGATCCTTCTGAAAAGGAGAATGAAAATAGGAAATAGAAACGTAATGATTAATACGACATAGGACAGCCCTTCCCAGGGAGAATAACGAAAACGTGCAATCATGTACCGCGTCTCCTCAGGAATGTTTCCGTACCAGATGACGATGAACTGACTGTAGAAGAACCACCCGGAAACCATGGTGAACCCGAAAAGGATTTTTCCGAGGTCGTGAAAATAATGGGGCATGACCAGCGGCTTCAGTCCCAGTCCGCTCAGAGACAACGCGGAGAGGATCGCAAGGGCCCCTAGACCCATATGAAAACTGTTAACAAAATAGTAGGCCGGGAAGAGCGTGCTGTACCAGGCAGGATCAAGCGACATCGCCAGGTCAAGGCCGACGGAGCTGAGGACTAGGCCGTAAACAATGGCCAGGACCGGAGAGAGGCGGATTTGGGTCCTCCACGCGGAGAGTCCTCTCCTCCTTTCAATTCCCTCTTCAATCTTTCCCTTCTTCAGATCCTCTTCCGAAAAACTAGCCTTTCTGTCCTCTTTGACGGAGTAGTAGACCAGAGCAAAGGCGAGACCGGAGAGAACGATGAGACCTAAGCTGTTCCTTAGAAACATGGACCCTATATTCAGCCAATACGTTTTCTCGGGGACGGGCTCGCGGATCCACGAGAAGATCAAATCCCTGCCGGGATACAGAACCCAAAGCATGGGAAGGGAGAGCAAAAGAAAAGGGGCAACGGCTTCGCTTAACCTTTTTGTCGGCCTCGCCCAATCGGCAATCGTCATATTCATGGTGGGCCCGAACAGAACCAGGCCGAAGCCGAGGCTGAACCAGAAAAGATAGTTAATCAGGTAGGCATGCCAGGTCCGGTCTGCCTCCTGGCCGTTGACACCAACGAGGAAGGAGACCGCTCCGATTGCCACGAGGATCGAGAAAACAACGATCCAGATCGGCCGAAAAGAAATCGCACGTGCGCCGGTCGCCACGACGTGATCCATTTGCGGATCGCGATCAGATCTCATTGACCTCCTCCGCGCCGGACTCGTTCATGATCGCACGGGCCCTGTCAAGTGTGCCGGGATCCGCATAAATCTCAACCCCGTACCGGTCCTCCGTAAATCGAGGGTTATACCCGCCCTTCGCGTAATGAATGCGGGGAATACGGCCTGCTATCAGCAATGCCGCCACAGTGGAAAGTACGGAGATGAGGATCAGTACCTCAAAAAAGATAATGACCCACGGAATCCAGGGAAGGATCGGTTTGCCGCTCGTGATCAGTCTCCACCGGAGGTGGGCATAGCTGGCCAGCGCCAGGCCTGAGCAGCCGCCGAGGATGGCTGCCACGAGGCTGACCAGACGAATCCTGCTCGGCTTTGTTTTCATCGCTTCCAGGATCTCCGGACGTTTGGTGGGAGAATAGACGTTTTGGATGGCAACCTTCTCCTGCTGAAGCCTCACTATGGCGCTCAGAACGTCATCGAGATAGGTGAAAACGCCTATGAGGCCGCGAATCATGGCCATTTCTAGTCTCCTGTCCTAGCCTTCCTTAAAAGAGGCTTGAGGTCCTCTTTGCTTTCCGCGATCGAAACGGAGGGGAGAAACTTTGCAAAAAGACTGAAGAGGAAGAAAAAGAAACAGACTGATCCAAAGGTGATCAAGCTCTCGACGATTCCTGGGAAGTAGGTCCCCCAGTTGTACGGAATAAAGTCCTGGGCCATGGGGCCGAGCACAATGAAGTAACGCTCTAGCCACATGCCGAAAATGACAAACACGGCAACCGTAAAAAGGCCTTTCGTATTCGTCCGGATGCGTTTCGAAAAGAGAAACATGGGAGCGGCGATATTGCAGATCAGTGCCAGGTAATAGGAGGGGCTGTATTGGCCCATCAGACGGAAGAGGACCATGTCTTTTTCAAAGCGGTTTCCGCTGTACCAGGCCATGAAAAGTTCCATTCCGTAGCAGTAACCGATAAAAAGCCCGGTCACGATCATCGCCTTACCGATGCTTTCGAGATCGCTGAGCGTGATGAATTTCTCAAACTTATAGATCCGCCGAAGAGGTATAAGGAGGATCAGCACCATGGCCAATCCGGAATGAATCGCCCCATCCACAAAATAAGGGGCAAAGACCGTATCATGGTAGCCCGGAATGACGATCAGCGCGAAGTCCCAAGAGACAACGCTATGAACCGACAGCACCAGCGGAGTTGCCAGTCCTGCGAGGATCAGGTAGGCTGTCCCGTAATGGTGCCACTGCCTGTGGTTGCCGGTCCATCCAAGAGAGAATAGACCGTAAATCTTGCGGCGGAATCCCTGACTCCGATCCCTGATTACCGCCAGGTCAGGGACAAGGCCGATATACCAGAAGAGAAGGCTGACCGTGAAATAGGTGGAGACGGCAAAGACATCGAACATGAGGGGGGACTGGAAATTGGGCCAAAGGGTCCGCTGGTTGGGGTAAGGAATGAGCCAATAGACAATTAACGACCGGCCGAGGTGAATGACCGGAAATAGGGCAGCAATGAAAACACAGAAGATCGTCATCGCCTCCGCGCTCCGCGAGATGCCCGTCCTCCACTTCGCCCTGAAAAGGTAAAGGATGGCCGAGATCAACGTCCCCGAATGACCGATCCCAATCCAGAAGATGAAATTCGTCAGGTAGATGATCCAGTAAACGGGATGGACATAACCCGCAATGCCCAGCCCGCGGGCGATCTGTAAAGCCCAGCATGTTACGCCGACAAGGGTGCCGATGAAGAGTAATAAAATGACGAAGCGGTAAAGCAGGCTCGGGCGACCGAGGCTAGCGAGAATGCGTTCGTTGATCTCTTTATAGCTTTCGACTTCCATTAATTCCTGACCTGACTTTGGTTATCCAAGTTCATACGACACGGCCCTGCACAACTTTCTTGAGATACACCACACCGGGTTTTGTGTTGAGCTCATAAAGAAGCTGGTAGGCCCGCGGGTCCTGAAAGAGCTTTGCAACCCGGCTGTTCGGATCCTTCAGGTTTCCGAAGATGATGGCGTTTGCCGGGCAGGTCTGAGCGCACGCCGTTGTGAATTCCCCGTCCCTCACCGAGCGGCCCTCGCTTGTGGCAATCGTTTTGGCCTGGACGATGCGCTGAATACAGAAGGAGCACTTTTCCATCACTCCTACCTGCCGGACGGTGACGTCGGGGTTGTACTGCCACTGCAGGGGGTCCGGATTTTTCCACCGGAAGAAATTGAATCTCCGCACCTTATACGGACAGTTCTGGCTGCAGTCACGGGTGCCGATGCAACGATTGTAAACCTGGTTGTTGATGCCCTCCTTGCTGTGATTCGGGGCAAAGACTGGGCAGACAGACTCGCAGGGAGCCTCATCGCAGTGCTGGCAAGGCACAGGGAGATAGTGGACCCGGACCTTTGGTCCGCGATCGAAGTACCGCTCCACCCGCAGCCAGGACATTTCGCGTTGGTGAAGGATCTCCTTTCTCCCTACGACCGGAACATTGTTTTCAGCGTAACAGGCGACCACGCACGCGCCGCAGCCGATGCAACGGTCGAGGTCGATGGCCATCGCCCAGCGGTATTGACTGTGCTCGTGAGCCGGATAAAAATCGATCGATTTCCGAAACCCTTCTGAGAGGGGGAGACGAATCTTGGGTTTTTCACCCCTTTTCATTTGATCGTTATATTCCTCGAGTGCGATACTTTGAGCAATCTCTCGCCCATGTTGGTAAAAACTCCCATCTGTGTGGGCAATCGCAAATTTCCCAGCTAGCTTCTTTAAAGTAACCCGGAAGGATGGCCCGGATAGGCCTCCCGACGAAGCATCAAGCTCCGGTGGAAAGAGATTCAATGGATTTGCAGGGAGCCAATTTGCATAATCACCATAAGACGTATGCCCCTGCCCCATCGGAATAGCGATGACATCCTCGGGCACTGTGAAGAAGGGCAAAGCAGGGGCTTCCAAAAATCCGTAAGGCGATTGAACGCGGAGAAGGTCACCTGCTTTAAGGTTGAGACGTTTGGCAGTCTCGAAGTGAATCTCAACCCATCCCCCCCAGGTTGTTTGGGTGATCGGGTCCGGAAGCTCCTGGATCCAGAGCCGGTTGGCCATGCGACCGTCAAACAACTGTACCGTCGAATAGGGTATAAATGAAAAATCTTTTGTATCGGCAACCGCAGAGATCCGCGGAAACGAAAATTTTGAAGGTTTCGAGGGGGAACCGGGCTTCTGCCCTGATGGCGTTTTCCAGGTTCCTCCCCTTTCCAGAACCATTTCCCAGGAGTTTTCAAAAGAACCGCCGCCAGGATTAATCTCTGCTTTCTTATTCCATGATTCTTTTATCAGTGGATAGGTACTTTCCCAGGGAAATTCCTCTTCCCCCTTCAACCTCTTCCCGGTCGAGATCAGGACGTCTCCAAGATGCCGGGTATTGAAAAGATTGCCCATCGTGGGCTGTAGAATTCCTGTGACTCCTTTCTTCGGCGAATAATCTCCCCAGGACTCCAGAAACGTGTGGGTGGGCAGGACCAGATGAGCCATGTTGCTGGTCTCATCAAGATAGCTTGAAAGGCTCACAACGAGAGGCACTTTCCGCATTGCTTTTTCGAAGTTCCAAGACCTGGGCAAAGAAAAGAGAGGATTCGTCCCGGATACGAGAAGAATATCTACTTCATTTGCTGCCATCTTTTCCGTGACTTCTTTCATCTTTACGGCGGAAGCCACTTCTCCGTAGGAGGACAGGCTTTCAAAATCGATCGTTTCAAACTTTCCCGGAGAACGAGTGCAGAGGAGATTCGCAGCAACGGAAGCCGCCAGCGCATTTGAATTTGAAATGGAGAGTCCCTCCGATAGGGCCAATGGTTTTTTTGCCCCGGCGAATGTCCTGGCAAGAAGATGGAGCGTTTCCATTCCTACACCCGTTCTTTTCGAAATCTCATTAAGAGAGAAGGGTTCGATCATCGATCTCAAAGAATCACGCTGGCCGTGGGGGGCAAAGTTCTCCTCACCAATAATCTTCAACATAGCCAACGCGACCAGGTATTCCGTTCCCGGCGGAACCGGGATCCATTCATCTGCGCTGGCAGCTGTCATGGAAAACCGGGGGCCGACGTGGAAGAAGAGGTTTTTCCGGTTCTCCCTCGTGGCATGGAATTCGGCAAACTGGCGGGAGTATTCGACGTTTGAGAGCCAGGTCTCCAGGAAAGGCGCACCGAAAGAAACAAGGAAATCCGCTCGATCGATTCGGTATGTCGGTAATCCGTGGATACCAAAAACGATCTGATTCGCCTTCCGAAGCGCCTCATAAGAAAAAGGCTCATACAGAATAAGTTCTCCATACCCCATTCGCGAAATCCACCGCTTAACCAGGTCCTTCACTGTCCCGGTCATCAGCTCAGACAGGAAAATCAGGCGTCCTCTCCTGCCCTGTTGAGAGAACTGAGAGATGTTCTCGAGAAGAATACTTTCCGCTTGGTCCCATGAGACGGGCTCCAGAAATCCAAGAGAGTTCCTTTGGAGAGGTCCTCGAAATCGTGCCGGATTATAGAGCCCCTGAACTGAGGCCTGCCCCCTGGGGCAAAGCCTTCCCCGATTAACCGGATGATTTGGGTTTCCCTCTACCTTAATGACGTGACCATCTCGGTTCTTCGCGAACATTCCGCAGCCGGCAGGGCATTCCCGGCAGGTCGTTGCGTACCAGTTTGCCTCGCCTGGAATGATATCCTCAGGAGGAATGACGAATGGAATAAGCCTTCGAGTCGGCTCGGAGCATCCGGCCAAGGCAGCCGAACCGGTCAGCCCTGCGATCTTAAGGAAATCTCGACGACTCAAATTTGCCATAAGCGATTTTCACTATTAGAGCAACTAACCCGAGCCGAAGCTTGTATACCCCGGATCGGCTTAAAGCATATCTTATCTGAAATGGGGGGAATGGAAATACGTAAAACTCTGTATTTTATCCAAAATAAGATAGTATCTTGAGGGTCGTTAACCGGGAAAGCAGATTCTAAAATACTTTATTCCATGCGCAGAAATACGGGATTTAACTTATTTCTCAACTTATTTTTCTTGAATACGATATGAATGCTTGAAAATATAGTTCTGAAGATGCTTATTAAACCCTAAAATGGCTACTTCCACTTAGCGGTTGAATTCACCTGATAAATCTCATTATTTTCCGTTCGATCCGTCTATTCGTATTGCTCTTTGTCTATTCCTTTTACTTTTTTGCCTTGTCAGTTTCACGCGTTGTGCCACCTTACCCAGGATGGAAGAGGTTTATCAACGATTAGACACTGAAAGAGAGAAAACTCCGAAGATCATTGGTCCCCATGGCGAATTATCTCCTCAAATAAGCCAAAGGGTCATGGAGCGATTGAAGAAGGAGGGGGGGCCTACAGACATTCTGGATCGACATGTTGCCTTGGTCGAATCGACCAGCGGGAGTCCATTGATTGCCGGGAATAAGCTGACCCTGCTCATCGATGGACCCGCTACCTATGACGCCATGTTTAAGGCAATTGAGAATGCCAAAGATCACATCCACCTGGAAACATACGTTTTTGAAGACGATGAGATGGGGCGCCGCTTTGCCGATTTACTCCTGCAGAAACAGTCGGAAGGCGTTCAGGTGAACCTGATCTATGATAGCCTCGGATGTTTGTATACCCCTGCTGCTTTCTTTCAGCGTTTGAGAGACGCTGGGATCAATGCGCTCGAATACAATCCCCTTAATCCTGCCAAAGCCCGGGAAAAGTGGATTTTGGCCTACCGGGACCACCGAAAGATTCTGATCGTTGATGGTAAGGTGGCGTTTACAGGCGGCGTCAACATCAGCAACGTTTATTCGAGCAGCAGCTCTCCGGCTGAGCATCATAAAAAAAATATTAATGAAGCCTGGCGTGACACCGACGTTCAAGTAGAGGGACCGGCTGTTGCAGAATTCCAGAAACTTTTCTTGGACACCTGGGTGAGAGAGAAAGGCCCCGAACTTCCAAAAAAGGATTATTCCCCTGCTTTGAAGAAAGAAGGCAATGATCTCGTACTGGTCGTAGGCAGCACTCCCGGCCAGGAGAACCGGATCACCTATATCATGTATGTCTCTGCCTTTAGTTATGCTGAAAAGTTCATTCATCTGACCAGTCCCTACTTTGTGCCGGACAAACAAACCGTCAAAGCGCTTACCGGGGCTGCAAAGCGCGGCGTGGATGTGAAGATCATCCTTCCGGAGATGAGTGACGAACCGATTGTTCTTTACGCAGGGAGATCTCACTATACACATCTTTTGAAATCAGGGGTGAAGTTGTACGAGATCCGCGATGTGTTGGTACACGCCAAAACAGCTGTCATTGATGGCGTCTGGTCCACGGTAGGGTCGACGAATATAGACCTGTGGAGTTTTCTGAGGAATGACGAGGTAAACGCCATCGTTCTGGGTGCCGATTTTGCAACCGATACGGAAGCTATGTTTGAAAGGGATATCGCCCAATCGAAGCAAATTCATCTCGAGACATGGAAGAAGAGGCCATTCGTTGGAAAGATGAAGGAGTGGTTAGCGAGATTATTGCAGTATTGGTTGTGATGGGATCTTGAGTTCGGAATGATTTAACTTACTTTGATACCTAGCTTTTCGCCCAAATCATTGAAGGCAGCGGACCATTCTTTTGTAGATTCGTCACGCTGCCTCGCTTTCTCATCCATCTCTTTCCTCAACTGCTCTTTCAGGGAAAAATACATGTTTTGAGCCTTCCATAAGTTCAGGTTCAAGGATAAAGGCTTTAACATATCCAAAACATGAGTGATCCTGACAAAAAGGGAGGAGTCCGTCGGATCTTGCTGAACTTTCTCCATCAGCGAGGTGACCCACGATGAAACGTCATACTCAATGGCAGCTTTGTCGAGGTGAATGCCCCACCGATTCGACTCCAGGATTAACCTCTTGAGCTTCTCTATATCCACCTCTTCCCTTTCGAAAGCTCTCTTCATATCGATATTGATAATATGCTCTACGGCAAGAAATATGGGTTTGGGAATGGGACTGTCGATAGAACTCAGAAAGTTCATGACGGGATTATTGTCCTCGTAAATCTTATGATAAGAGGCTTCGATGCCCACATGATTGAACTCAAGGATCTGACGGATCACCTTTCTCTGCTCATCTCTGAAGAGATGCCATATCGAAAAGTTATTCATACCGAAATACTTTCCCATGAGACGGATGATTCCGATTGTATCCCCCTGCTCAAACGCGGCCCAGATCTCTTGCCGCATGGAAGAGAACGCTTCCTCATCTTTAAAGTCGGTTAACCCTCCGCTGATATTATGATCTCCAAGATGAAGTACTGCAAAGCTCTTCTTCACCTCGTCCCAGGTGAAATCAAAATGAATCCGGGCCTTACCAGTCGCCAGAGAAATTTTCCCGGCCTTGACCTTTTCGTAATTTTCACTTTCCACTGTGAAGTCAAATATCTTCATATGCTCGGGATAATCGTTAAAAAGAGAGGATACGGCATAATGAGCCCCGACCCTCGTGAGATCAATTTTTGAAGGAAGTACCAACTTTCGGTATACCTCCGCACCATTTCGGAATATATTACTCGGGGCTTTCTCGAGATCGGAGATGAACAACGGCTCGAGAGATAGACCCAATATCCCTTCCGTACGCTGCATGGCCATGGATGCATACTCCATGACCTGAACGGTCTCAGGCCCGGAGATTTCGTCGAAGAACCATCCGCAGCTGGTATACATCAACATGGCATGTCTTTGGATTTCAAGCAGCTTAAGAACTCTGGACTTTTCCTCGTTTGAGAGTTCTCGGAGGACATGCCTCTTTAGGAAATTTTCGATATTCTCTTCTGCCCGATCAAGAATCACTTCCACGTAGTTGTCTCTTGTTTCCCACGGGTCCTTCAGATATTGGGATGCCTCTCTTGTATAGGCTGGAATCAGCTGATCTCTCAGTGCATCCAGGGTCGCTCTTAATGGGCCCCTCCACTTCTGATGCCACCCGCCATGCATCCCTGAGTTGCATCCGCAGTCGTTTTTCCATCGTTCCACACCGTGGGCGCAGCTCCACGACGAATGGTCGAAGATTTGAACTTCGTAAAAAGGAGGATTCTTTTCGAGGAACTCACCGTAATTGGTCAGCGTTGCAACCTTGCTTGACTCGATGAAGTGAAGACAGAAGGCTAAAGCCATATCTCCATAATGATGATGGTGGCCATAGGTTTCACCGTCGGTCGCAATGTGTACCAACTGTGGCCAACCCCTCGCATCCGAGAAAGCCCCCATTAACCTGCCGGCAAATGTCTCGCCACTCGTCAGGACCTTTCCAAAGGCCACCTCCTGAGAGATCGGACCGTCGTAAAAGAAAAGGCTGATCGTTCTCCCGGATGGAAGCGGGCAGCGATAGCATGTGGATGGATCGATTTTCCCCCCTTCTACGCCTTGCCACTCTTTGTTCTCCTCTATCTTGCGGAAGCTCTTTGCTTGAGGCGGGGAAAGAATCGTGAATTTAATCCCTTGCTCGGCGAGGATCTCGAGGGTTTCCGTGTCGACAGCAGTCTCCGGAAGCCATATCCCTTCCGGGTCTCTTCCAAATCTTTTCTTGAAATCTTTTATTCCCCAGATCACCTGGGTCCTCTTGTCCCGTGAATTGGCAAGGGGCAGAATCATATGGTTATAAGCTTGGGCCAGTGCGGATCCATGCCCTGAGAATCGTTCTCGACTGACCTGATCCGCCTCAAGGATAGCTCCGTATGTATTCGGCTCATGCCGCTCCATCCAGGCAAGAAGAGTTGGACCGAAGTTGAAGCTCATTTTCGAATAATTATTCACGATGGCCAGTATCCTGCTTTCACCGTCCATCAGGCGAGATGCGGTATTGGGGGCGTAACACTCTGCTGTGATCCGCTCGTTCCAGTCATGATACGGATAGGCCGAATCCTGGAGCTCAATTTCTTCTATCCACGGATTCTCTCTAGGAGGTTGATAGAAGTGGCCATGAATGCAGACGTACTTTTCCACCTTTTGGCTCTTTATGAAAGAATTGCGGAAAACACCTGACCCTTAAGAGATAAAGAATTTGCTTTAAGCGTTCACCCGTCATGACCTATCCTCGAGGCGAACGATCTCATAACTCCAGAATGTTCTTCCCTTCATTTTCCATGGAGTACCAGAGCGATAAGTAGTCCCTGATTTGCCTAGTGATCAGGAAGTTAGCTCTGACATAGGCCTTTGCGTTTTCTCCGATTCGCTTGGCAAGATCAGGATTATTCAGTAACTGTCTCACCCTGAAGGCAGCACCTTCGAAGGAATGAACAAGAAACCCCGTGATACCGTGGGCGATCTGCAGTGGGATCCCACCCGCTGCACCCCCGATGACCGGCTTTTCTTTCCACATGGCTTCCGATACGGTAAGTCCAAAACCCTCTTTCGAAGACTTCTGCAGAATCACCGTTGCGATTCTCTGTAATGCGTTGATATCCTTGTCACTAAAAGGTGGCAAGAGAAGAATATATATATCCGGATCATTTCCCGCTGCTTCTTGCGTCTCGCGTAAGACCAGTTCACCCTCTGGGTCATCGGATGCAGGGCTTCCCGCAAGGATGAGGATACAATCATTGTATTTCTTCACAATCTGGTAAGCCCTGATAACACCAACGGGGTCCTTAAATCTGTCAAATCTGGATACCTGAAGCAGGATCGGCCTGTTTGTGGGGATTTGAAATTTGATCACTGTTTCGTCGATCTCGTCTTCCCTGAGTTCCCTGTTTTTTTCGCTGATCGGGTCAACCGAAGGAGGAATAATGAACTGGTCGATCATCATGGCCTGAGCAAACTTTTCAACCGAGAAGATGGCCGCATCGTATTTTTCGCAGTAACGGATCAAATAATTCCATACATCTTTAACTGGGTTGGATGCGTCGATATGGCATCGCCAAATCCATTGCCCCCCTTTCCTGAATTCAATAAGCGGAGAGGGTTGGGGGTCGTGAATCAATACCGCGTCCGCATCAAGCTGATAGACCTCTGCATTCTTTCGATTGACTTCGAAATGATACTCCCACATCTCCTCAGTAATGGTCTCCGGGTTGCCCTGAAGCGCATTATGAATCTTTTTAGTGATATCAAAGAATTTTGCATCCCCTTTGATCACTTCCCATTTCGCGTCGATACCGAGTTCGACAAGAATGGGTATCATCCTCTGAAGAATTTCAGCTACCCCGCCCCCTCCCCGTGTAGAGTTGATGTGGAGGAAAGATCTGTTCTTCATCTTCTCCCCCAGTTTTTGGAGAAGAATGAGATCACCCTTCGGCACGATACCGGAATATTCATCAATCACTTGGGCATTACCTCCATATCCTTCTTCACCTCTTCCTCCACCATCTCGTTGATGTGCTCCCGGATCCCTTCAAGCGTGTGCATGAGTGGATCGATGCTCCTTATCCTCGCTGCAAGATCCTTTCGACCCAAACCATCCTCAATCCATTTTGAAAAATCATCAATACCCTTTCTAAGACGCATTTTACCCTCATAAAAATGATAATAAACCGATGGCGCATCAATATACTTAATGGCAATGAAGAATTCCGCGAGATTGAAGGCTCTCAATCCGGCGGGAAAGACCAAGATAATCGCCTCGTTGAAGTAAAATTCATTCCCGGGCGTGACCTCGCGGGGCTCCGGGAATCGTTCCAGATAATCATCGATGACCTTCAGCAACGCCTTTCTCAGGTCAGCCACATCTTTAAACAAGAAGGGATCCACATTTGAAAAGTATTCTGAGAGTGCCCGCTCTTCCAGGTTCTCTCCTGCCCAATGGGCAAAGTCGTTGTTATATTCGAGAATTTGCCTTCTCAGGTAGTATTGATAGGTGTGATAGTATATGGACTCGTCACCGACGAGAGCAATCAGCTCCCTCAGTTCTCGTAGAGTCCTCGCCTTCTTCCCCGTCGATTTGACGAGACTGATGCATTCTTTAAATTCGAAAGGCCCAAGAGGATTTCCTGGCTCTCGATCTTCCAATTTGATAAACCTCCCCCCGATTTTCTGGATTGACAGTTATGACTCGTTTCCTAGATTACTAATCCTAGATTACTAAATGAGAACGTTGAGCAAAATACAGTGAACCCTGTATTTTCTAATAAATTATTCTGTATTTATCGTTTTTTTTGAGAACCTTCAGGGATGATCAGAGGTTAAGGTGCTCGAGGACTTTCTCTTTTTGCGGTGGGAGAGAAACGGGTTTCTGGGAAACCCGAATGGCAATGTCCGGGTCCTTCAGGCCATGGCCCGTAATGGTTAAGACTGCGGTATCTCCTTTCTTAAAAAAGTCTTTCCGGTGGAGTTTGATCACGCCGGCCAAGGAGGCTGCAGAGGCCGGCTCACAGAAGATCCCTTCCAAGCTTGCCATCATCCGATAAGCATTGAGAATCTCATCATCGGTTACAATATCGATCAAGCCGCCGGATTCATCCCGGGCCGCCACGGCCTGTTTCCAGCTGGCAGGGTTCCCGATTCTTATAGCCGTGGCAATGGTTTCAGGCTTCTCAACGATCCTTCCCCTCACAATCGGCGCCGCTCCCTCCGCCTGAAATCCCAACATCTTCGGAAGCCCATCCATCCTTCCTTTCTCCCAATACTCCTTGTATCCCTTCCAATAGGCGGTGATATTCCCTGCATTACCTACGGGCAGACAATGGTACGTGGGAACAAACCCCAAGCGGTCGATCACCTCGAAAGAAGCTGTCTTCTGCCCTTCAATTCGATATGGATTGAGGGAGTTGACCAATGTTACAGGCTCCGTCTCGGAAATCTCTCTGACAATGTGCAGGGCATCATCAAAGTTTCCCTCGATCTGGATGACCTGGGCACCATGAGCCATTGCTTGAGATAACTTGCCGAGGGCGATCTTTCCTTCAGGAATAAGGACGTAGGCCTTCATCCCTGCTCTGGCAGCATAGGCGGCCGCAGAGGCGGACGTGTTTCCCGTCGAGGCACAGATGACCGCTTTGGAACCCATTTCCTTTGCCATGGAAACCGCTACGGTCATCCCTCGATCTTTAAAAGAGCCCGTTGGATTGAGGCCTTCAAATTTGAAATAGAGGTTGACCCCGGGAGTCATCTCCTTCTCGATCCGCGAAGACGGGATGAGAGGAGTATTCCCTTCGAGCAAGGTAATAATGCATTCCTCTTTTGTAACAGGCAAAAGATCCCAATATTCTCGAATCACCCCTCGCCACATCATCGACTCCAATTTTAGATTCCCTGTAGGGAACGCATATATGCCTGCCCGTCCGGCAGGCGGGCGTTCCCTACCTCAAGTTGCAATTTAATTATTCAAGTTTGTTTTCCACCCGGATGAACATCGTCTTTCCTAAGATTACGCCCAGATGATCAATCTCCTTCAATGCCTGATGGACGTTCTTTTCTCTAGCCTCATGAGTCATCATCACGATGGGCACTGCCCCGTTGACCTGCCTTCCCTTTTGGATTACGGCAGAAATGCTGATATTGTTCTTCCCCAGGATTCCGGAAATCTTTGAGAGCACCCTAGGTCGATCTAGGGCCGAAAACCTCATATAAAAAGGCATTACCACATCATCCATCTTCTTCAGAGGAATTTTTTCAATGGCCGATGCCTGGAATGAAAGGAGCGGCACACGGCGGCCGGAAGCCCGAATAAGGACATTCCTCCCCAGTTCGACCAAATCACTCACCACCGCACTGCCGGTGGGCATCCTCCCTGCCCCCTGGCCGTAGAAGAGCGTAGGACCAATGGCATCCCCCTTAATATAAATAGCATTGAAAACTCCTTCGACCGTTGACAGGAGATGCCCTTCGGGGATCATGGTGGGATGAACGCGAGCCTCTATCTTTCCTCTGTCAATCTTGGCAATCGCTAAAAGTTTGATACGATACCCAAATTCTCGACTGAACTGGATGTCGAGAGGTGTAATCCCGGAGATTCCGCCGATGAAGATTTCGTTAAACCGAAGAGGGGTTCCAAATGCGAGACGGATCAGAATGGCAAGCTTGTGAGCCGCATCGATCCCTTCGATATCATAGGTCGGATCAGCCTCGGCATACCCTTTTTCTTGCGCTTCGCTTAAGACCTCTTTGAAGTCCCTCCCCTCGTCAGTCATTTTGGAAAGGATATAGTTAGAAGTCCCATTTAAGATTCCGAAGATCGAATCGATTCGATTAGCAACCAATCCTTCTTTGATCGACCGAATGAGCGGAATGCCTCCACCGACCGAAGCCTCGAAGTTGACATCAACCCCGAAGCGCTGTGCCTCCCTGAAGATCTCGTCACCATGAAGGGCTAGGAGAGCTTTATTGGCCGTGACGATGTGCTTTTTATTCCGAATCGCTCTCAGGATAAAAGTCTTTGCAGGCTCAATCCCACCGACGAGTTCGATGACGATATCGATCTCACGGTCCTCGATCACCTCCTCGGTCTTTCGGGTGAGGACCCCTGGGCTCAGTTTGACTCCCCGGTCGCTCTTCAGATCGATATCAGCAATTCGTTTCAAGACCAACTTGGCGCCCATGCGCTTCTCGATGAGCCTGGAATTCTTCTGGAGAATTCTTCCGACTCCGGAACCCACTGTCCCGAAACCGATCAAGCCAACCTTTATCTCCTTCATGTCTTCGCCCCTTCACCCTAAACGAACTCGCCCCGTCAAGAATAGATTCAAAGTGGTGAATAAACTTTTAAATCATTTTTAGTCATTCAGTTACTGGGTTATTAAGCCATTCAATTTCCCAATGACTAATTGACCAATGACTAGCAACTTTACTTTAGATGCCTCCCTTCAGAACTTTCTGAATCCCTTTAACCGCCTGTTTGATCCGCGCCTCATTCTCGACCAATGCAAATCTCACAAACCCCTCTCCATATCCCCCAAAGCCGATTCCGGGGGAGACAGCCACTTTTCCTTCTCTTAACAAGAGTTTTGCGAAGTCGATCGATCCCATCTTCTTGAAAGGTTTTGGAATCTCTCCCCATACGAACATGGTTCCTTTCGGTTTTTCAATTTCCCAACCCACCCGTTTCAATCCGTTCACCAGGGCATCCCTTCTATTCCGATATTCCTCCACGATTTGCTGTACACAATCCTGATCTTCATTGAGGGCAATGATGCTGGCAATCTGAATGGGTTGAAAGACTCCGTAATCGAGATAGCTCTTCAGCCTTGCGAGGGCAGCCATCATCTCAGCATTGCCCACCGCAAACCCCACACGCCAGCCGGGCATATTGTAACTTTTAGAAAGCGAGAAAAATTCCACTCCTACATCCTTTGCCCCTTTGACTTGAAGGAGGCTGGGTGCCTTATATCCATCGAAGACAATGTCTCCGTAGGCTAAATCATGAACGATCATGAGATGGTGCTCTTTTGCAAAAGCAACCAGGTCTTCGAAGAAATTGAGGTCCACCACCATCGTCGTTGGATTGTGAGGAAAACTCACGATGAGCATCTTCGGGTGCGGCCAAGTCTGTTTAGTTGCCGTTGACAGCCTTTGAATAAAATCTCCTCCCCCCATCAAAGGAACCGAACGGAGATCTCCTCCCGCAATCACGACCGAATAGGCATGGATAGGATAGGTTGGGTCGGGAACCAGGACAACGTCTCCCGGGCCGAGGGTCGCTAAGATGAGATGTCCAAGACCTTCCTTGGCGCCGATAGTGACCACGCCCTCCGTTTCGGGATCAAGATCAACATCGTAGCGCTTTCGGTACCAGTCGGTGATCGCACATCTTAATTTATAAATTCCCTTCGATGCGGAGTACCGGTGATTCCTGGGGTTCCTCACGGCCTCGATCAATTTATTGACGATATGCTTGGGGGTGGCCAGGTCAGGGTTTCCCATGCCCAAGTCAATGATATCTTCTCCCCTCCGTCTTGCCTCCATCTTCAATTGATTGACGATGCCGAAGATGTACGGCGGGAGCCTCTGCATTCGATGGAATCCGCCGCCCTCTGGATGAAACATCTCCATGTTCCGTTCCTTTCAAAAAATCTCTTAATTTAAAGGAGTTAACACACTTTCTCCCTCTTTTCAATTCTTTTACGTCTAACCGACAGTGGCCAGCTCCATTCTCCCCTTCCATCGCTTGATCAGGATATCCTTCACTCCTGCGTGAGAAGGATGAGCCAGCTCAGGATCTTCTTGAATGAGCTGGAAAGCTTCTTTTCTCGCCTCAATTAAAATTGAAGTATCTCGAATGAGGTGAGCCACTCTGAAATCCGGCAAGCCTGACTGTCGTACACCAAAGAACTCCCCGGGCCCCCTGAGGACCAAATCCTCCTCCGCAATCTTAAACCCATCGGTCGTCTTTTCCATGGCCCGAAGCCGAGTCTTTGCTTCCTCGGAAGAACGGTATTGGGCTAACAAAATACACTTTGAGGGATGATGCCCGCGGCCAATTCTTCCTCTCAATTGATGGAGTTGAGAGAGGCCGAATCGCTCAGCATGTTCCACCACCATGACGGAAGCGTTGGGAATGTCGATCCCCACTTCAATAACGGTTGTGGCGACCAGGATTTGAATCGTTCCCTCTTTAAATGCGATCATGATGGCCTCTTTCTCGTCACTTTTCATCCTGCCGTGAAGAAGACCGATTCGAAAATCCGGAAACACCTCCTTCTGAAGATGTTCCGCCATCCGTGTTGCGTCCTTTAGATCCAATTTTTCAGATTCCTCTACCAGAGGATAGACAACGAAAGCCTGACGCCCCTTCTTGACCTCCTCCTCAACAATTCGGTAAACTCTCGCCCTCCCGGATTCAGGGAAGACCTTAGTCTCAACGGGCATTCGGCCGGGCGGCATCTCATCGATGAGTGAAACATCGAGGTCCCCATAAATAGTCATGGCCAGAGTCCTAGGAATGGGAGTCGCTGTCATCACCAGCACGTCAGGGTTCTCCCCTTTCTTCTTCAGAAGTCCTCTTTGAATCACACCGAATTTATGCTGCTCATCGATGACGGCAATGCCCAGGCGATTGAACTCAACCACCTCCTGAATGATCGCATGGGTTCCGATGACCAGTTGAACCACACCGCTTCGAATCCTCTCGTAAACATCCTCCCTTTCCGAACTCTTCACACTACTGGTGAGCAGGGCCACGTTTATCCCCAACGGCTCCAAGCACCGATGGAGATTGAGAAAGTGTTGCTCTGCTAAGACTTCAGTGGGGGCCATGATAGCGGCCTGATAACCGTTTTCCACAACGTAGAGGCAAGTCAATAATGCGACAATGGTCTTCCCGCTTCCCACATCTCCCTGAATCAGTCGGTTCATGGGATGGGGTTTTTCCAGATCCTTCTTGATCTCGGCCAAAACCCTGGCCTGCGCAGGGGTTAATTCAAAAGAAAGATGATTTAACAATTTCTGTCCTAACACGCCATCAGTCTTAAAAGAGACCCCGGGCTCTAGGGCCACTCCTTTTTTCTTCAACGCCATTCCGAGTTCCAAGAAAAAGAATTCGTCGAAGATAATCCGCCGATGGGCATCAGAACGCTGTAGATTCAGAGCGTCAACAGACTCTCCTTCGGGGGGAAAATGAGCCCTCCGGAATGCCTCTGAAAAATTGATCAGATCCTGGCGCTCTACAATCTCTGCTGGGATAGGACTCGAGAGTTCATCGACATAGCCATCCAGGATGGCCTTCATCAACCTTCTCATCGTCTTCTGATAAAGCCCCTCGGTCTCGGAATAGATGGGAACGATCCGCTTAAAATTGAGGTAATCTTTTTCGACATCCCCTTCAACGATTTCCACATCAGGATGATGAATTTCTCTTTGATCATTAAACCACCGGACCTCGCCTGAAAAGATAATCTCGCGCCCTTTTTTAAATCGCTCCCTGAGGTATCTCTCGTTACCGCGAAACCACTTCAGCGTGAGCGACCCGCTCCCATCCCCGACGATCACCTCAAAGATTCTTTTCCTTCTGTTCTGATAAAAGGCAACTCCCGAGAGCAGGACCTCACCCAAACCTGTCTCTTTTCTCCCGGCTTTGAGTTCCGAGATCTTTTTCAAATTCGTCCGGTCTTCGTAGCACCGAGGAAGAAAATAGAGGGCATCCTCGATGGTCAGAATCCCCTTTTTCTCAAAAACCTTAGCCAGCTTGGGCCCTATCCCTTTCACATACTGAATGGGGGTCTGAAGGCGATTCCGAAAATGCAGGGGCTTCGAATGACGGAGTCCATGATCGCCCTCATTAGATAAGGGCGCTACCACCCTAATATAGGTTTTGTTGCAAGAAGGACAGTTGACTTCGTTCTCTCCAGGCCGTAAATTCAAATCGGGATAAGTGATGGGTTGGTGACAATAAGGACAACGATGGGAAAACTTCTGAATCACTTGTTCTTCAAGCGTTCTCTTCATAACCGTCCGACCAAAACCCTAAGACCTAAGCCACGGTTTTGAAAGACTATACTAAAACTACCACCGGGGATCAAGGGACTGTCTTCGGTTTCCACCATTAGACTTGGGCCAGCTTCTCCTTAAGAAAGAACGGATCACGCAGCAATGGCCAAAAAAGATGCGATAGGACCTATTAACGTGATGTCTAATGGGGTGGTAGCTTTTTTTCTTTCCCCTCAATCGCTTTTGCAAGCAACTCTGCCGTGAGTCTAACCCCATTTCCATTCCAGTGGGTGTCATCGGTGTGATATAGTAGCGTTTGGTCCTTCTGGAAAGCCTCTTCAAACGCCTTTTGAGTATCGATGGTCTCAACACCATGTTTCTTCAATTCAGATATCAACTGCTCTAAAAAAACCGGTCTCGCTGTCTCCAAATCTTTGTAAAAAATATTTTCCTTATTCGGAATGGGTAGAAGGATAAATCGTATGCCTCTCCTTTTTAGAGCTTCATTATAACTCCTGATCACCTGAATGGCCCTGTCCAATTTTTCTTTTGAAACATTTTCATTAGCGCTTTTGCCTTGCAGGAAAAAAATCGGGCCGTATTGGGAAGAAATGAATTGGGGAGCACGGGGATGAGGTGGAGAGATGCTTCTTCTCAGGCTTGCTCGAACAGAATGGAGCATGGTCATTTTAGAAATCCGATTCAGTAGTATGGCTAAGGGCTGAATCGTTCGATTCTCTTGAGATCGGGACTTTAACCTGGAAAAGGACTTCTTCGCTCTCGCCGGCTCCAATGATTCCAAATCCAATAACTCTCGTTCAATTCTCGCAAAAATAACAGTGTCCGGTGAATGTTCGATAAATCGTTTCTCCTTTAAAAAAGAATTGATACTACTGACCGGCGCATACGGATAGACGCTCACCTTAAGCCGATCTTCTAAAACTTCTGAAAGAAGTTCCTCCTGTGTTAAACTGCTTCCAGCAATATTTGATTCGCCAACAATGACCACTTGATACTTCTGAAGATCAGTATCTCGTTTCCGATAGCCGTATCGATCCGTCACCCATCTGACTTTTTTCTTAACGGCAAATCTGGTATGGGCGGCTAAATCACCTTCTTCAATTTTTAAGATCTCCATGTTCGGATAGAAATGCCCATGGAAAAAAGTACGACATTTCTTAACCAAAAGAGCCTCCCAGACCCTGAAGGTAAAGAAGTCAACGGGTAAGATAAATAGTTCGATCAGGATGGCTAAAATAAACGGCAGCACAAATAGAGTGGACTTCGAAACAAATGTTTTCATCACTCACAATCAAAATTGGAAATAGATGAACGGTTTGAACCCAAGGTTCCCAAACAATAGGATCGACAACACGGTGCCATAGTAGATCGACCATCGTAACCAAATCGGCCTTCCGGAAAGTTGATCCACAAGAGAGCCATGTCTTTCCATTAAATGGACCACGATCAGGAGCGCCATTGAAAAAATGGCAATCATCAATTCAAATCTCAAGGGTCCAAGGAATGGAGTTTCCAGCCATCCTTGCACATGGAGAGCAGTTTCCCACCCGGTCGGCAGATGGGAAACGATATAGAAGGCATCGGGGATATGATTTGCCCTAAAAAATATCCAGGCAAAACAGACAAGAGAGAACGTCACCAAAACGCTTAACGCATGATGAAGTCTTGGAACTCGATCCAAACCGATCGCCTGACGAAATGTTCTTCTCATTTTTTGTGTGAATATTGATAAGACGAGGTACAAGCCGTGCAATCCCCCCCATATCAAGAACGTCCAGTGGGCCCCATGCCAAAACCCACAGATCAACATGACGATGAACAGATTAAAGTACCATCTGGGGATGGAAACCCGGCTCCCTCCCATCGGGATATAGAGATAATCTCTAAACCAGGTAGAGAGCGAAATGTGCCATCTTCTCCAAAATTCGGGAACGGAACTGGATAAATAGGGGCGATTAAAATTCTCTATCGTCTTGAAGCCTAAAATCTGCGCGGCTCCGATAGCGATATCCGAATATCCGGAAAAATCGTAGTAGATTTGGAAAGCGAAGAAAAGCGTGGCCAACGCGAGGCTGGCCCCTTGATAATCGGTTGGATGGCTATAGACGGAATCCACCAAAGGAGCTAAGTTATCCGCAATGACCATCTTTTGGAAAAGTCCCCAGAGTATCAGTCTCAGACCTTTGGTTGCTCTCGAGTAATCAAAATCAAATTTTTCATGCACCTGCGGCAAAAAACGGGTTGCCCTTTCGATGGGTCCAGCCAGCAATTGCGGGAAGAACGCCACATAGAGTGCGAGGTGCCCCAGATGTTTTTCGGCGGGCTGGTCACCCCGATAAACATCGATGCAATAGCTCAAGCTTTTAAACGTGTAAAATGAAATGCCGACGGGTAAAAGGAGATGAAGTGCCGGGATTTTATATCCCATCTGCAAATGGGCAAACAGGAAGTTCAGAGAATCTCCAAAAAAGTCATAGTATTTCAACACCAATAAGAGTCCGACATTGAAAAGTATACCGAGGAGAAGGAATTTCTTTCGTTCCGATTTGGACCCCCTCTTTCCCATTTGGATCCCTGCGTAATAGGTGATGACGGTGGAAAGAAGGATGAATGCAATGAACTTGGGTTTGGTGCTGAGGTAGAAACAATAACTGGCAGCCAAAAGAAGGACCCATCGAAAACGGAAGGGAATCGAGAAATAGATCGCGATCACGAAGGCCAGGAAAAATAAAAACTGAATGGAGTTAAATAGCATCGCTGCCTCTATTTCCGTTGTGGGAAAGGCTCGAAGAATTACGACGGTATGTTGCTGGGCGCAGGGTCACGCCTCTTCAACTTATTGAGCTCCAATTCCAAAAGGGCATAACGTTGAGCCAGGTCTTTTTGTTGACTGGTCAACTTAGAAATGACCACCGAAAAATGGAGGACGATGAGCAGGAGGAAGGAGAAGGCGATTAAAACCACGGCAGACAAATAGAATATACCCGTAATTTTCACAAAAAATTGCGAGAGAAAAAACTCGGGCCAAAGGCTAAACAGCAATACCACGACTCCGGTAAAAAGCCAGAGGATGGCATATTCTTCTCGAAGCCTTTTCTTCCTGATCAATTCAAAGGTGACGAAAAGAAGAATGAGACTGATGACACCGACAATGATTTGAACCTTGATTAACATGGCTCTCTCTCCTATTCTAATAAGGGTGGCTTCTTAAAACAATCTACAAAAATCGCTAGTAGGACCTTCACCATATAATAGACAGACCTGATTTTGGTAATAGAAGATTCCCCAAAATATCTCTTACTCATCCCCACCGGAACTTCTCCCATCTTCAAATGACATTGATGGAGCAAGATCAGCACCTCTGGCTCTGGATAATCCTGGGGATAATTCGAAGCAAATAATTGAATCGCCCTTCGATTCGATGCCCTGAATCCAGAAGTGGGGTCTGTGATTTTTTGCCTTACGATCGTTGAAATCACACCAGAAAAAATGGCAATGCCAATCCTTCTCATGATTGAACCCTTATATTCTGAGGATTCAATAAAACGCGAACCAATGGCCACGTCGACCTTTTGGACCTCCAAGGCAGCAAGGAGTTTCCGAATTTCTTCGGGATCATGCTGGCCATCTGCATCCACCTGAATTGCAATGTCATAGGCCTTCTCATACGCGTATCGGTATCCTGCCTGCATGGCTCCGCCGATGCCCAAATTAAATGGGAGGTCTAAAACAGTTGCTCCGCTGGCTTTGGCTTTCTCTGAGGTGCGGTCTGTGGAGCCATCATTCACTACTAAGACGTGCGCCTGAGGGAGATGGGTGTTAACTCCTCTCACCACCCTTTCAAGCGATCCCTCCTCATTAAAAGCAGGAATGATCACTAAGGCTCTCTTTTCGATTTCCATGGACTCTTTTTACCAGATCATCCCCCCTTTATCAAGGTTGAACACTCTGGACCGAGTAGATGAAACTCTTACACAATCCAGATGCACCCGATTCTAAACTTCAGGAGCCCGCCCGCTCTTACGGTTGTAACCAGGGAGGGTACACCTCACCCTTTCTGTCATGACCCTAACTAAATTTTAGAAAACAGGGAGACCAAAAAAAATGCTTGACAAAGACGTTTCGATTGTGTACACTCCTTCAAGAGTGTCATGGGAGTGTTCATGAAAAAAGGAAGAGACAAAGTGACGATCAAAATTCCCCGGCAACTGTATGACAACCTCAACCAAATTATTGAAGGTGGCGGCTTTAATTCGGTCACCGAATTCATCGTCTATGTACTGAGAGACCTCCTCTCCTCAAAGACCATCCGGAAGGAGCCTGCCCTCTCGGCCAAAGAAATCGAGATGGTAAAGAACAGGTTGAAATCGCTCGGGTATTTGTAATGAAATTTCTGACAAATGTAGGTAGATTCACAGTTATTGGTTTAGCCTTTGGGTTGATTCTTTTTTTCGTCACGTCCTTCCCCTCATGGGGTCAAGGAGCGGGAGACAGATCTAGAGGAATGGGTGAGCTTCGGGGAACAATCAGGGTATCTGGCGCGTGGGCTCTCTATCCGATGGTGGTGAAGTGGGGGGAAGAGTTCAGAAGAGTTCATCCCAAAGTAAGGGTGGATATCTCTGCCGGTGGAGCAGGCAAGGGAGTCGCAGATGCACTTGCGGGCCTTGTGGATATTGGCATGGTATCCAGGGATATCTCCGCTGAAGAGACAAAACAGGGGGCTTTTTATGTTCCGGTTGTGAAAGATGCGGTATTCCCAACCATGAATGCCGAGAATGCGCTTTCTTCAAAAAACCTGTCCGAAAGGGGAGTGAAGAAGCAGACGCTCATCGATCTTTGGATAAAAGGGAAAAATCTGACGTGGGGGGAAGCAGCAGGGATTGACTTCAAACATCTTGTACATGTTTATACGAGATCCGACTCCTGTGGTGCTGCCGAAACATGGGCACAATACCTCGGGGGCAAGAAGCAGGAAGATCTGAACGGGATTGGCGTCTACGGGGATCCCGGGCTTGCTGAGGCTGTAAAGAAAGACCTCCTCGGCATCGGTTACAATAATCTCAATTACGCCTATGATTTTAAGACCGGACTTCCGATAAAGGGACTCCGCATCGTCCCAATCGATTTGAATGGAAATGGAAGGGTTGATCCTGAAGAAGATTTAAGTGATAAGAACAGGGCGATGCGGGCGGTCGCCTCGGGGACCTATCCATCACCGCCGGCGAGGGAGCTCTACCTCCTTACGAAAGACAGGTTCAAAGGCCTCTCGAAAGAATTTCTTCGTTGGATTTTAACGGATGGCCAGAAATATGTCGAAGAAAATGGCTATATTAAGTTGTCGAAGAATCATGTCAATGATGCCCTGAAGAAATTTGACCGTTAGAAAACAGATCGCAAAGGGATTCTAAATGGTTTGGAGGCGAACAAAGGATCGGATCGTAGGAAATTCAATGCTGCTGGCAGTGGCCTTCGCGAACTCTATCGTTTTTGCGATGGCTCTCGGCCTGTTTGTTAAGTCGTGGCCCATTTTTCTGAAGAAGTCGATCCCCCATCTCCTCCTCTCTTCGTCCTGGCACCCCATGAAGGGCGAATTCGGCTTTTACCCGTTCATTGTCGGAACCGTAGAGGTCACGGCCATTGCCATGATACTGGCTGTTCCCGTTTGTCTCTTAAGTGCGATCTACCTGTCAGAGTATGCCCACCACCGTTTCAGGGAGTTTTCCCGTGTGGTCGTGGATATCATGGCAGCCATCCCTTCTGTCATTTACGGGCTATGGGGAGTGATCGTAGTGGTGCCTTTCGTACGCGCCCTCGGAAAAGCGCTGGAAACCCCGACCACGGGTTATAGTCTTCTGGCGGGAGGGATCATTCTTGCGATCATGGTCTCTCCAATCATTATTTCGGTCTCCTTGGAAGTGCTCCGTACCGTACCTGTCCATGCAAGGGAAACAGCTCTGGCTTTAGGAACGACAAAGTGGGAAGCGATTAAACATGTGGTCTTGAGAAGTGCTCTTCATGGAATTTTCTCCGCGATCGTTCTTGGATTCGCACGGGCTTTTGGCGAAACCATCGCGGTTCTCATGATTGTGGGGAATGTTCCCAAGGTCCCAACATCCATCTTCGACCCTGCCTATCCTCTCCCCGCTCTGCTGGCAAACAATTACGGTGAGATGATGTCGATCCCCCTTTACAGTTCTGCACTATTGCTTTCGGCGCTGATCCTGCTCTTCGTCGTCAGTGCTTTTAATGTCACAGCACATCTCACCCTTATGCGGATTGAGAAGAGGTGAACCACAGTGAAAAAGAGAAAGGCAGAGGAAACCGTTTTCAAGCTTCTTATGATTGCCTCCATTACGTTGATTCTTTGTATCCTCGCCGGTGTTCTCACCGTGATCGTCATAAAAGGAGCCTCTTCTCTCACCTTGGCAATGCTCATCCAAACGCCCGAAGGGGGTTACTATCTTGGGAAAGGGGGAGGGATTGCCAACGCCATTATCGGCTCTTTTTATCTCGCATTCGGTGCTTCATTGCTCTCTCTCCTGTTCGGGCTTCCCGTCGCCTTTGCCCTGCAGAAAGAGTATCTCAGCCCTCGTCTCGCCCACCTGACGAGGCTTTCTCTGGACATCCTATGGGGAATTCCCTCCATCGTTTACGGAGCCTTTGGTTTTATCATCATGGTCTACCTTGGTTTGAGGGCTTCCTTACTGGGCGGCATTATCGCCCTGGCCCTTCTCATGCTGCCGATCACGATACGATCCATCGAAGAAGTGATCCGGATGACCCCTCCGGAGTTGAAGGAGATTTCTTATGCCCTGGGAACGACAAGAATCGAGACCACCCTCTCGGTGGTTCTGCGGCAGGCCATACCTGGAATCATGACAGGAGTTCTTCTTGCTTTTGGCCGGGGCATCGGAGACGCTGCCTCCATCCTGTTCACCGCCGGCTACACCGATTACATCCCGCGATCCCTCTTTGACCCGGTGGCTTCTCTTCCTCTTGCCATTTTCTTCCAGGTGGCGACGCCTATTCCTGAAGTCCAGCAACGAGCCTATGCTTCCGCTTTCGTCTTGCTGGTGATCGTCTTCTTGGTAAGCCTGATTTCAAGATTGCTCAGTCGAAGGTTCTCCAGACATATGGTGAGATAGGTCATTCAGATGCCACATATCAGCTTATCGAACCTGACCATTTCTTACGGAAATCAGAAAGTGCTTCAAAATATCACTGTGGATATCCCCAACAATGAGATTACCACGATCATCGGACCATCCGGCTGCGGAAAGACAACCCTTCTCAAAAGCCTCAATCGTCTGGTCGACCTTTACGAGGAAATTCATGTTCAAGGGGAAGTTCGAATTGATGGGGCCAACATCTACGATCCGAAAGCGGATGTTCTTGCCCTGAGGAAAAAAGTAGGCTTTCTTTCTCAGAAGCCCTATCCCCTTCCGATGTCGATCCGTGACAATATCACTTTCGGGCCAAGAATTCATGAGATGAACGGAAAGAACCTTCTTTGCCAAATTCAGAAATTGGAGAAGCATATTCCCATCGATTCATTATGCCCGAATGGCAGGCAGAAAGAGACGAAATTAGGAAAAAACCCTGAGATGGCTTATCTAGTGGAATACTACCTCCGCCTGGCCGGACTCTGGGATGAAGTCAGAGAGAGGCTGGACGCACCGGCGACACAGCTTTCTATCGGCCAACAGCAACGGTTAGCTCTCGCCCGAGCCCTCGCCGTCGAACCCGAGGTCGTCCTTGCCGACGAGCCCACTTCAGCACTCGATCCCATCTCAGCACAACTTATTGAAAAACAGTTTAAGATTCTGAAAAATTACTACACGATTGTGGTCGTCACCCACATCCTTCGTCAGGCACGGCGTATCGCCGATTATGTGATTTTCTTCTACCTGGGTGAGCTGGTCGAACATGGCCCTGCTGAGCAGGTCTTCAGTGCTCCACGCGACCCAAGGACTCGTGCCTATATTTCTGGCGAAATCAGTTGATATGGGAAGGATGAGATCGCTGGACAGAAAATAGGAAAATGAAAAAATTTCCAGAAAAAGAGAAGAAGGCTTTGATCGTGGGCATCGATGGAGTCCCCTATTCCCTGGTAAGCGCATACATCAAAAAAGATATCATGCCGAACCTGAAAAAGATTTTGAGTCAAGGCTTTCGGCTACACCAGACGAATGCATCCATCCCCGACGTCTCTTCGGTTTCATGGACCTCCTTTAATACAGGAGTGAACCCCGGAGAGCACGGCATCTTTGGCTTTACCGATCTAAAGCCCCATAGCTATTCGATATGCTTCCCAAATTTAGGAGATGTGAAGGCCCCTCCCTTCTGGGACATTTTGGGGAAAGGGGACCGGAAAAATTCAACGTTGTTCCAAACGTACCATCCTCGAATCACCCACCCCTGCCGGTCGATCATTTTCAACGTGCCACATACTTATCCCGCATCCCCCATGAATGGTATCCTGATATCGGGCTTTGTCGCAATTGACTTGAAGAAGGCGATCTTCCCCGAATCCGTCTATCCTTATCTCCGCTCGATCAACTACCTCATTGATGTCGAGGCTGAAAAGGCAAAGGAAGATAAGGAGATGTTTATGAAAAGCCTTTTCGAATGTTTTGAGATTCGTAAGAAAGCGATCTCCCACTTTTTCGCGGAGGAGTCGTGGGACCTTCTCTTTGCTTGCATCACCGAAAGCGACCGGTTGCACCATTTCTTTTTTGATGCCTCGGAGGATAGAGAGAATCCTTATTACGAATCTTTTCTTCGGTTCTACGTGGAACTGGATAAATTCATAAAATATTTGTACGATCAGTTTATTCGAAAATGCGATGGAGACGGATTCTTCATGGTCCTTTCTGACCACGGATTTGCTCGGCTGAAAAAAGAAGTTTATCTCAACCGGTTCCTGGAGGAAAAGGGGTTTCTGGTGTTAAAGAAGGATGGCAATTTCTATGAGAGGATCGACGAAGGAACAAAGGCCTTTGACATGGATCCCGGCCGCATTTACCTTCATG
>Ga0335070_10000404_pt1 | contig 48911 bp, 45 predicted proteins | sample Lox_Sample_13_FD_206722 | JGI IMG/M metagenome (GOLD analysis project Ga0335070, IMG submission 206722) | Soil microbial communities from Loxahatchee National Wildlife Refuge, Florida, United States - Lox_Sample_1.3 | ecosystem: Environmental > Terrestrial > Soil > Wetlands | place: USA...
TCGGGCCCTGCGCGAGCTTCGCCGTCCGCGCGACCACGGCGTCCACGAAGCGCCGATAGAGGCGCCTGTGCACGATCGCGCGCGAGCACGCGGAGCACTTCTGGCCCTGGAAGCCGAACGCCGATCCAACGACTTGCGAGACCGCGAAATCGAAATCCGCGTCCTCGTCGACGAAGATGAAATCCTTGCCGCCCATCTCGAGAACGGTGCGCTTGATCCAGCGCTGGCCCTTCGCGACCGCGGCCGCCTTCTGGTTGATGCCGAGGCCGACTTCCTTGGAGCCCGTGAACGAGATGAACCGGGTCTGCGCGTGCTCGACGAGAACGTCGCCGACCTCGCTGCCCGGCCCGGGGAGATAGTTGAGCACTCCCGCGGGCACGCCCGCCTCTTCAAGGAGCGTGAAGACCCGCCATCCGATGAGGGGCGTGTCCGACGCGGGCTTGAGGACGACGCCGTTGCCCGTGACGAGCGCGGCGGACGTCATGCCCGTGAGGATCGCGTTCGGGAAGTTCCAGGGCGGGATCACGGCCCCCGCGCCGAGGGGGACGTACAGGGTCTCGGGAAACTCGCCCGGGTACGGCGTGACCGGAATCTCGCCGCCCCAGCGCAGCATCTCCCGCGCGTAGAACTCGAGGAAGTCGATCGCCTCCGCGGTCTCGACGTCGGCCTCGGGCCAGGACTTGCCGATCTCGAGGACCATCGTGGCCGAGAACTCGTGCTTTTTCGCGCGCATCCGGGCGGCCGCGCGGAGCAGGACCGACGCGCGCTCGCGCGGGGGAAGGTCCGCCCACTCGCGCTGAGCCCTGACGGCCGCTTCGATCGCCTTGAGCGCGATCTTCCGGTCGGCGAGGTGGTGGCGGGAGAGGATCTCCGAGCGGTCGGAGGGGTTCCGGTTCTCGAGGAGACGGCCGGTCCTGAGCCGCCGTCCGCCCACGACGACGGGGATCTCCACGCCCTTCTGGCGGTCCACTCGGGTGAGGGCCGCCTCGAACGCGGAGCGCTCCTCGGCGCGGCTGAAATCAGTGAAGGCTTCGTTGCGAAATTGTTCGAGCATGGGAGGCCGATTCTACCGCCCACCCCCCGGCGTCCGGAACTGTCGTGCCTCGAGGCGTCGGAAGGGAAGGAGCCCACCACATTTGATTTGTGCGCACGTTCATGACAAAGTTGGCGATCGGGGAGGTTTTACTCATGGAAAAGAGCGTCGCGAAGATTCGCGGCTTCGTCACGGACTTGCTCAAGAAGAACAAAGCGCTCACGGAGCGCGAGGTGAAAGCTGCGATCGGCCGCGCCTTCAAGCTGAACCCGAAGACGATCAGCGCAGGTGTCATCCGCGACGTCCGCAAGAAACTGGGCATCGACCGGCCCGGAGCCATCGCCTTTGCGAAGGCGCTGCTCGACAAGAATCCCGTCCTCGAGGCCAAGAAAGTCATCGAGGAAGTCGGAACGCGCTTCGGTGTCCGCCTCGGCGCGCCCGACGTCTCGCGTCTGCGTCCCGCCGGCGCACGCCGGCGCAGGGGCGCGGGCCGCGCGGATCGCGTTTCAATGCGCCGGGGCGCGACGAGCGGCCGGAAGGCCGGTGCGATCTCGGTTACGTATCAGGGCAGCGGCCACCCGGAGGATCTCGCGGCGTTCTTCCGGTCGCTCGCAGGGGACTAGAGAGGAAATCCGGGAGGAATAACTGGCTGGGGGGCAGGGATTCGAACCCCGATAGCCAGATCCAGAGTCTGGAGTCCTACCGTTGGACGACCCCCCAGCACGGCGGGCGGCGGATTATGAGCGGGCGGCGCGCCGTGGTCAAACGGCGCGCCGGCCCTGCGATCACGCGGACCCGCGCGCCTTCTTCTCGATCTTGCCCCACGAGTCACGCAGCGACACGGAGCGGTTGAGAACGGGCCGGCCCGGTGCACCATCCCCGTCGACAACGAAGTAGCCCGTGCGCTCGAGCTGGAGGACCGTCCCCGCCGGCAGCGCCGCGAGCGCGGGCTCGACGCGCGCGCCGGCCTTCACGACGAGCGAGTCCGGGCTGAGGTTCGACGTGAAGTCACTGCCCTCGGGCGTCTCGTCGGGGTTCGGGACGCTGAAGAGCCGGTCGTAGAGGCGGACCTCGGCCGGGAGCGACTCGGCGGCCGAGACCCAGTGGATCGTGCCCTTGACCTTGCGGCCCGGCGCCTCGCCGCCCTTCGTGGCCTCGTCGAACGTCGCGCGGATCTCCGTGACCGTCCCGGCGGCGTCCTTCACGACGTCCGTGCAGCGGATCACGTACGCCCAGCGCAGGCGGACTTCCGTGCCGGGGGAGAGGCGGTGGTACTTGGGCGGCGGGACCTCGCGGAAGTCGTCGCGGTCGATGTAGAGCGTCCCGGAGAACGGGACCGCGCGCGTGCCCTGCGAGGCGTCCTCGGGGTTGTTGACGGCGTCGAGCATCTCGACCTTGCCCGCCGGCCAGTTCGTGAGGACGACCTTCACGGGGTCCACGACGCCCATGAAGCGCGGCGCGCGGCGGTTGAGGTCCTCGCGCAGGCAGTGCTCGAGGAGCTCCACCTCGACGACGCTGTTGCGCTTGGCGAGGCCGATGCGGTCGCAGAAGTCCCGGAGCGCCTCGGGCGTGTAGCCGCGGCGGCGGATCCCCGCGAGCGTCGGCATGCGCGGGTCGTCCCAGCCCGTGACGTGCCCGCCCGTGACGAGCTGGAGGAGCTTCCGCTTCGAGAGGAGCGTGTACGTGAGGTTCAGGCGCGCGAACTCGATCTGGCGCGGGCGGTCCGGAAGGTCCAGCGCCTCGAGGCACCAGTCGTAGAGCGGGCGGTGGTCCTCGAACTCGAGCGTGCAGAGCGAGTGCGTGATGCGCTCGATCCAGTCCGAGATCGCGTGCGCGTAGTCGTACATCGGATAGAGGTGCCACGCGTCGCCCGTCCTGTGGTGGACGGTCCTGCGGATCCGGTAGAGGGCCGGGTCGCGCAGGTTGATGTTCGGCGACGCCATGTCGATCTTCGCGCGGAGCGTGCGCGCGCCGTCCGGGAACTCGCCGGCGCGCATCCGCCGGAACAGGTCGAGGTTTTCCGCGGGAGAGCGGCCGCGATACGGGGAGTTCTTCCCGGGCTCCGTGAGCGTCCCGCGCGTCGCGCGGACCTCGTCGGCCGTGAGGTCGCAGACGAACGCCTTGCCCTTCTCGACGAGCGTCTCGGCGAAAGCGTAGAGCTGCTCGAAGTAGTCGGAAGCGTAGAAGAGCCGGTCCTCCCAGTCGAAGCCGAGCCATTTCACGTCCGCCTGGATCGAGTCGACGTACTCGACCTCCTCCTTGAGGGGGTTTGTGTCGTCGAAGCGGAGGTTGCACGTCCCGCCGTACTCCTTCGCGATTCCGAAGTTCAGGCAGATGGACTTCGCGTGGCCGATGTGGAGGTAGCCGTTCGGCTCGGGCGGGAAGCGCGTCGCGACGCGGCCCCCGTGCTTTCCGGCGGCGTTGTCCGCGTCCACGATCTCGCGGATGAAGTCCTTGCCGGGGACGGGCGGGGAGGTCGGCGTGTCGGTCATGGGGTTCCTCAGCTGGCGGCCGCCGGCGCGGCGATCCGGTCGGCGAACGCGAGGATCCTGCGGCGGGTCGTGTCCCGGCCGAGGGCCTCGATCATCTCGAAGAGCGGGGGCGACGCGAGCGACCCGGTGATCGCGAGGCGCACGGGCTGCGCGATCTGCCCGAGCCCGACTCCCGTCTCGGCCGCGAGAGCGCGCGCGGCCTCCTCGAGCCCGGCGTGGGCGAAAGGCGTGACGGCGTCGAGGCGCGCGGCGAGCGTCCGGAGGACCGGAGCGAGCTCGGGCTTGCCGAACTTCTTCAAACCGGCCGGCTCGAACGCCGCAGGGTCTTCCCCGTAGACGGAGAGGCCCGCGGCGAGCTCGACGAGCGTCTTCGCGCGCGGCCGGAGGAGCTCGACTCCCTTCGCGAGCGTCGCCTCGTCGCGCGCGGGGAGGCCGAACGGCGCGGCGAGCTCGAGGAGGCGCTCTCCGGGCGTCGACTGGATGTACTGGCCGTTCAGCCACAGGAGCTTCTCGTGGTCGAAACGCGAGGGTGACGGCCCGATGCGCTCGAGCTCGAAGATCTCCGCCATCGCGGAGAGCGTCATCCGCTCGCGGTCCTCGCCCGGCGACCAGCCGAGGAGCGCGAGGAAGTTCGCGAGCGCCTCGGCGAGGACGCCCTGGCTCCGGAACTCCTCGACGCCCGCAGCGCCGTGGCGCTTGCTGAGCTTCTTGCCGTCCGTGCCGAGGATCATCCCGAGGTGCGCGAAGACGGGGCAGGGCGCGCCGAGCGCCCGGAAGAGCGCGACGTGCTTCGGGGCGTTCGGCAGGTGGTCGACGCCGCGCACGACGTGCGTGATCCCCATCGCGACGTCGTCGACGCAGACCGTGAAGTGGTAGAGCGGGTGGCCGTCCGAGCGCACGAGAACGAAGTCGTCCAGCGCGCCCGCCGGAAACTCCGTCCGGCCCTGGACGACGTCGTCGACGACGAGCGGCTCGTCGGGAACGCGGAGGCGGAGGACGAACTTTTCGCCCGCGGCCGCCCGCCGGTCGGACTCCTCCTTCGAGAGCGACCGCCCGCGGCCGTCGTACTTGAACGACCCCCCGGCGGCCTCGGCGGCCTTCTTCTGCGCCTCGAGCTCCTCGGCCGTCTCGAACGCGCGATAGGCCCTGCCCTCGGCGAGGAGGCGGTCGGCCGCCTCGCGGTAAAGGGCCTGCCGCTCGCTCTGGAAGAACGGGCCCTCGTCCCACGAGAGGCCGAGCCACGTCATGGCGTCGAGGATCTGCTGCGTGAGCTCCTTCTTCGAGCGCTCGACGTCCGTGTCCTCGATCCGAAGGATGAACGTCCCGCCGTGCCGGCGGGCGAAGAGCCAGTTGTAGAGAGCGGTGCGCGCGCCGCCCACGTGGAGGGACCCCGTGGGCGAGGGGGCGAACCGCACGCGCGGCGCGGCCATGGGTCGGCGAGGATAGCAGCCCGCACTCGGGCATGATCCGGGGCTGTGTCCGGAGCCGTCGCCGTTCCGCGCCGCGAGGCTCTCGCGGCCGACCTCGTCCTCGTCGTCGTGACGGCGATCTGGGGGTCCACGTTCATCGTGAACCGCATCGTCCTCGCGACGTCGCCGCCGCTCCTGTTCGTCCTCGTGCGTTTCGCGCTCGCGGCGGCCATTCTGTGGCTGGTCGCGCGGGGCCGTCCGCGGACGCCGAACCTCCTGCGCGACAGCGCCGCCGTCGGCCTTCTTCTCGCAGCGGGCATCGGGTTCCAGGTCGTCGGCCAGCTCTTCACGACGGCCTCGAAGGCGGCGTTCGTGACGGGCCTCTCCGTGCCGCTGACGCCCGTCGCGGGCTGGCTCATGACGCGGAAGAAGCCCTCGCGGGAGAATCTCGCCGGGCTCGTGGTCGCCGCGCTCGGCTTCGCGATCCTGACGTGGCCGAAGGACGCGTCCTCGGGCGTCAACACCGGCGATCTCCTCATCCTCGTGACAGCCGTCTCGTACGCCGTCCTCATCGTGATCGTGAGCGAGACGGCGGCGACGCACGACGTGCGCTGGTATTCCTTCGGGCAGATCCTGTTCGCGGCAGTCGGCGTCGGGGCCGTGCGCCTCGCACTGACCCCATTCCTCCGCGAGAGGGGCGCGTTCCTGGCCGCCGAGGCGCGGCCGCTCGTCTTCGGCCGGACGGTCGTCCTCGCGATTCTCTGGATGGCGCTCGTCGCGACGGTCGTGACGTTCCTCGCGCAGACGTGGGCGCAGGCGCGCATGCCCGCGACGCACGCCGCGATCATGTTCGCGCTCGAGCCCGTGTTCACGGCGCTCTTCGCGGCGCTCTTCCTCGGCGAGCGCATGTCGCGCCGCGACTGGACGGGCGCAGGGCTCGTCCTGGCGGGAATCCTCGTCTCGGAGCTGCGCTCGCGGGACTGACTATTCCAGCCCGAACGTGAGGTTGTAGACGTACGGGTCGCGCAGGACCGACAGGACGAGGCTCGAGCGCGAGTAGCCGTTCTCGACGGCCTTCGAGAGGTCGTCGAGCGTACGCACCTGCACATTGTTGACCGCGAGGACGACGTCGCCGCGCTCGAGGCCCTTCGACGCGGCGGGGGAGCGCCCGAAGACGGACGCCACCATCAGTCCTCCGCGCGTCTCCTTTAAGGTCAAGCCGATCTCGCGCCGGAGGACGTCGAGGCCGAGGTCCTCGGGCGTCCTTTCCGTCGTGACGCGCGCCGTGATCTCCGCGCCCTCGCGCCGGAAGACGACGCCGAGCGCCCGGCCGGGCCCGACGGAGGCGAGCGCGGTGTCGAAGTCTTCGCGGCTCTCGACGGGGCGGCCGTCGAGGGAGACGACGACGTCGCCCGGGGCAAGGCCCGCCTTGGCGGCGGGCGAGCCCGGCCAGACCGACCGCACGCGCAGGCCCTGGCCCCGAGCCGATGGCCGCGCGTTCGCCGGCGCGGCGGTCGACCCGCGCACGCCGATCCAGACCGTCTTGACCTCCCTGTAGTTCAGGAGATCGTCCGCGACCCGGCGGACGCGGTCGATGGGAATCGCGAAGCCGATCGTGTTCGCGCCCCCCACGATGGCCGTGTTGATTCCGATCAGCTCTCCGAGGATGTTGACGAGCGCCCCGCCGGAGTTGCCCGGGTTGATCGCGGCGTCCGTCTGGAGGAAGTCGGAGTAGTTGCGGCCCGATTCGCCCTGCACCGTTCGGTGGACGGCCGAGACGATGCCGGTCGTGACGGTGTTCGATAGCCCGAACGGGTTCCCGATCGCGATGACGGTTTCGCCGATCATGAGGTCGGAGGTCGTCCCGAGCGCGACCGGTTTCAGGCCCTTCGGATCGACGCTCAGGACCGCGAGGTCGTTGTCGGCGTCGGCGCCTTCGAGCCTCGCCTCGAGCTCGCGCCCGTCCGACGTCGTGACCCAGATGCGCGACGCTCCCGAGATGACGTGGTCGTTCGTGACGACGACGCCCGGCGCGATCACGACGCCCGAGCCGAGCGACTCGCTGCGCGAAGTCCGACCCCGGCTCTCGATTCCGAAAAACGGGTCGAACGCGCTGCGGCGCTGCTGGACGACGTGTTCCGCCGAGATGTTCACGACGGAGGGGCCGATCTTCTCGACGGCGGCGACGATCGGAGTGCGGCGCTCTTCGCGGCCGCCGGCTCCGAGGAGGGGAAGCGTTGCGGCAAGCGCCCCGAGGGCGACTGCCAAGCGGGTTGACTTCATTTTCAGTCGTTCCATAATAATTGTCGATATACCGGAAGAGGATTTTCACTATTCTCAACACGCGACAGAAGAAAGCGGTTCAGGCGCTCGTCGAGCTCGTCTATCGCGCGGGTCCGGATGTCCCGTCGAGCCAGCTTGCCGAATGGCTGATCCTGTCGCGTGACTCGGTTCACCAGCTGCTTCTGCCGCTCGTCAGGAACGGGTGGGTGGCGGCCGGGCGCGGACGCAACGGGGGCTACCGGGCGACGCCCGTAGCCTCCGGCGTCACGATCCTCGCCGTCGTCTCGCTCTTCTCGCGCGAAGGCCGCGATCCTTCGCCCGAGGATCCGTCCGCCCCGCGGTTCATCCGCAACCTCGACCAGCGGGCCTCGGAGCGCTACCGCCAATTCCTGTCCTCCGTGACGGTGGGGGACCTCGTCGCCGAGGTCCGGGCCGAGCGTGAGGAGCCCACCTACTCGATCTGACTCGCCCCCCAGGACTCTAGCAAGGCGCGCGCCCCGCCAATCCGGCGCAGCGCCAGAGGAAAAGAACATGAAGATCGCATCCGACATCACGAAGCTCATCGGCGGAACGCCGCTCGTGCGGCTGAACCGCGTCACGGCCGGCGTCGCGTCCGGCGCCACGGTTGCCGCGAAGCTCGAGTTCTTCAACCCCGCCCACTCGGTCAAGGACCGCATCGGCGTCGCGATGATCGAGGCGCTCGAGAAGCAGGGCCGCATCACGCCGGGCAAGTCCGTCCTCGTCGAGCCGACGTCCGGGAACACCGGGATCGGCCTCGCGTTCGTCGCGGCCGCGAAGGGCTATCGCCTCATCCTCACGATGCCCGAGACGATGTCGATCGAGCGGCGCAAGGTCCTGAAGCTCCTCGGGGCCGAGGTCGTCCTGACCCCCGGCCCGCTCGGAATGAAGGGCGCGATCGCGAAGGCGCAGGAGCTCATCGCCGAGTTCGGCGCGAACGCGGTCCAGCCGCAGCAGTTCGAGAACCCCGCGAACCCGGCGATCCACGAGGCGACGACCGCCGTCGAGCTCTGGAACGACACGGACGGGAAGATGGACGTCTTCGTCGCCGGCGTCGGGACCGGCGGCACGTTGACGGGCGTCGGCCGGTTCTGGAGGCCGAGGAAGCCGTCCGTGCGCCTCGTCGCCGTGGAGCCGACGCACTCGCCGGTGATCTCGGGCGGCGCGCCGGGCCCCCACAAGATCCAGGGAATCGGCGCGGGCTTCATCCCGAAGAACCTCGACACGACGTTCGTGGACGAGACGTTCCAGGTCTCGAACGACCAGTCCTTCGCGATGGCGCGCCGCCTCGCGAAGGAAGAGGGCATCCTCGGCGGCATCTCGTCTGGCGCCGCGGCTTATGCAGCCGTCGAGATCGCCAAGCGCCCCGAGAGCGCGGGCAAGCTCATCGTCTTCATCGTCCCGTCGACGTCCGAGCGCTACATCTCGACGGACCTGTTCAAAGAGGACGAGGTCCCGGCGGGGGCGGCCGCCATCTGAGCGTACGCGACGGTGGTTTGCGGGTTCACGCCCCCATTTTCCTTTCTGGCGAGCCGGCATCCACGGAGTCACAGAGTTCCCGAACCGCGTGAAGGGAGCGGTCGAGATCCCCGACGAGCCGGTCGCAGATTCCCGCGATGATTCGGCGCCGCTCGTGCCGTGGCCTTCTGAACGCGGCAAACGAGGCGTCGGGCTCTCGAATGGCCGCCCTGGCTTGGTCGCGCCGTCTCGGCTGCTTGAGAGAAGGTTTCATGCGTGAGGGCCCCCTTGCACATCGCCGCGTCGAAGTTGCTGGAACCGCTCTCGCGCCAATGCCGCGACCTGAGGGTCTGTCATCTTGTCAGCCGCTTCGACAGCGACGATCGTCTTGCCGAGTCCCTCGTAACGGAGGCGTTTCTCGACTTCGTGCCTTGCCTCGCCGGGGCCGATGATCAGAATGGACCTGGCGTCGCGCACGGATGCGATGACCTGATCGTAGTAATGGTCCAGGTGCCCTTCGAAGCGCCTGTCGCGTTTGTCTTCGGCGCCCCCTTCGAACGCGGAGTAGCGGACGTGCTTTTCCATGCCTGAAAGAAATCGCGTGAGGTCTTCCGTGTCATCGGTGACGGCCGCGATGACGGCCTCCCGGTGATCGATCCACAAAACGACGTCTCGCATGATGTCTTTCGGTCCCCGCGCTCACGGCTTGTGCAGCTCGAAAGCGAGAGCGACGCAGGCCCAGCCGTAGAAAACCAAGTCGATGCCGACAAACAAGCCGATCGCCCAGAGGCCCGAGACCGGCCACTGCGCGAGCAGGAGGATGCCCAGGATGGTGGAGATCCCCCCGTTCAGGGCGTGCCAACCCCAGCCGGACAAATGCGTCCACAGGGCGTAGATCACCTGATACACGCCGCCGATCAGAAGGAACATCGACATGAAGAGAGTCGCCGCCTCGGCGCTTGCCAGAGGTTTCGCCACCATCACGGCGCCAGCGACGACGAGCATGATGGCGATCAGCAGGTGGAGGAAGAACCCCGCCCATTTCCCGACCATGAAGGCGTCGACGAACTCGATGAAGCCCGCGAACAGCAGCAGCCAGCCGAAAAATGCCATCGAGACGATGGTGGACCCGAAGGACCGAAGGATGGCAGCAACGCCGAGCGCCAGGAGGATGAGTCCGAAAGCGAGGAACCATCCCCAGTTGTGACTCATTGCAGGGGGGAGGCCGATCGATAGAGCGTCAATCTCGGTCATGGCAGTTTCTCCTTCTCGTTGTCACGGTTCGTCACTTCAACGCCTCCATGTCGCCCCGACGGACTCTGCGGGCGCGCGTCGCGGCGGTCCTCGCACGCGTCGTGCCAGCCTCGGGACGGCAACAAAGTCCTCGCGTTTCACCGCTGGGACAAGGGCGGCCCGCGTGACGACGTCGTGGTCGTGCTGAACTTCGCGAACCGTGCCTACTCCGCGTATGCCCTCGGCATGCCGCGCGGCGGCCAGTGGCGGGTCCGTTTCAACGGCGGGCCCGTCCCGATGTCACGGAGTCTTGGCGCTCCGCGCCCTGGGATTCGGCGTTGCGTCGGCGATCTTCGAAAGGGTGTTTCGATCGCGGTGGTGGAAGGGCTCGCCCCGGCCCAGCACCTGAAGGACCGTGTCCTCGTCGTACGACCATGTCCCGTCGGAGTTCACAGTCACCCGGATCCGATACTCCGTCGTCCGAAACGCGTTCTGGAGGAAAGGATTCGAGCAGATGCCGAACGTCTCGGATCCGATTCGAGCCGTAAGTTCGAAGCTCGTCGCGCCGGGTTCGGCCGGGCCGGAGGCCAGTAGCACCTGGCCGCGCGGGATCGCGACCGTCTGGATCACCGTCCGGGTCGCGGGCTCCCAGAGCCAGTAGCCGACCTGGTCGTGGAAGGTCTCGACCTCACCGGGCTTCACGATATGAACGTGGTAGCGAAGCCCGTAGAAGAGCTGCGGACCGTTCGTCTGCGGGTCGATGGGCTGCAGCTCGACTCGCTCGACGAATTCGTTCTGCTCCGAACCATTCTCGACGGGGTGCTCGTCGCTCCCCTTGCGGCCCTCCCAGATCCCCGCCAGGGGCCGAAGCGGACCGAGGCTGCTCAGCGTGTCGTCCGAGGTCTGCGGTTCGGTGAATATGTCGAGTCTTCGCGTCGGCCCGTCCTGAGACGTCTTCGGGAGCACGTGATCACCTCCTCATCGAGTCGTGCCAATTCGCGTCGAAATTTGACACCGAGCGCCCCCGTCCGGACCTGTCGTCATCGGCTTCTCACCATTCAGGTTCGAGCATGCGACGAACATGCCGCCGCCTCACGTGGCCCACCCTTTGCGAAAAGCGCCCAGAGTGATGATGCAGTCACGGATTGAGAGCGTATGGCCGACCACGTAATGGACGTCCCTTACTGGAGCCGTGATCTCGCCGAGTTGAGCGCGGCTCTGGGCTCCGGCTCCGGGGGCCTGTCGTCCGAACATGCCGCCGAGCGGCTTCGCGAGGTCGGCCCCAACGGCGTCGATGACGCGAGTTCCCTTAGCGCGCTGCGCCTCCTCCTGCGGCAATTCGAGAGCCCGCTCGTCCTCATTCTCGTCTTCGGCGCCCTCATTTCGATGGCGCTTCGGGAGTGGGTGGACGCGAGCATCATCCTGGCGATCGTGCTCGGCAGCGCGCTCCTCGGTTTCTATCAGGAGTACAAAGCATCGGCTGCGGTCGCGGAGCTCAAGCGCCTCCTGGAGTTGAAATGCCGGGTGGTGCGTGACGACATCGAGCAGGCGGTGCCCGTCAGGGCCATCGTGCCCGGCGATGTCATCGTGCTCACCGCGGGAAATCTCATTCCTGCCGACGGCCGCCTGCTCGAGACCACGGACTTCCTCGTCAACGAGGCCAGCCTGACCGGCGAATCCTTCCCCGTCGAGAAGCAACCCGGGATCGTTCCGCTTGAGACGCCCCTGGCGGGACGTACGAACGCGGTCTACCTCGGCGCGTCGGTCCAAAGCGGTCGCGCGAAGATGCTCGCGGTCGAGACGGGGAGCCGAACGGCGTTCGGTGCGATCGTCGAGCGGCTCAAGACGCGGCCGCCCGAGACGGAGTTCCAGCGCGGCATTCGGCAGTTCGGGATTCTTCTGTTCCGGGTGATGGTCGTCATCGTTCTGTTCGTGCTGACGGTCAACCTCGCCCTTCGCCGGCCGGTCATCGACTCGCTGTTGTTCGCGGTCGCGCTCGCGGTCGGTCTGACGCCGGAGCTGCTACCCGCCATCATCAACGTGACGCTGGCCGCCGGCGCGCGCGCGATGGCCAAACAGGGTGTCATCGTCCGCCGCCTCAGCGCGATCGAGAACCTGGGCAGCATGGACGTCTTCTGCACGGACAAGACCGGCACCCTGACCGAGGGCGTCGTCGTGCTTCAGGACGCGACGGACGCCGACGGCCGGACATCGACGCAGACGCGTCAGCTCGCCTTCCTCAACGCAGCTTTCGAGACCGGCATCGAGAACCCGCTCGATGCCGCCCTCCTCGCGGTCGGCAAGGCTGCCGGACTGACGACGAGTGGATTCCGCAAGGTCGATGAAATTCCGTATGACTTCAGGCGCAAACGGCTGACGATCGTCTCAGCGCCGGACGGCGACGCGTCGCAGCACCTGATGGTCACGAAGGGTGCCTTCGACACGGTCCTCGACGTCTGTTCCTCGGTGAACCGCGACGGCGTGGTAGTCCCTCTCACGAGCGAGCTGCGCGAGCGCCTCGAGGCGTTCTACCGGGCCAAGGGCGAGGCGGGGTTCAGGGTCCTGGCCGTCGCGACCCGCGAGATCGCGGCCAAAGACCGGTACGACCGCGACGACGAGGCCGGCATGATCTTCGCCGGCTTCCTGGTCTTCGTCGATCCACCGAAGGCCGACGCGCAGAGGACGCTCCTCGACATGGGCCGCCTCGGCATTCGCGTGAAGATCGTCAGCGGCGACAACCGTCACGTCACGGCGCATCTCGCCGAATCGGTCGGACTCGATCCGAAGTCACTCATCGCAGGCGACGCACTGGCGAGGCTCAGCGACGAAGCGCTCGGGCAGATCGCGCCAAGCACCAGTCTCTTTGTCGAAGTCGATCCCCAGCAGAAGGAACGCGTTATCCGAGCCCTGCAACGGACCGGACATGCCGTCGGATATCTGGGCGACGGCATCAACGACGCGCCCGCGCTGCACGCGGCGGATGTCGGAATCTCGGTCGACCGGGCAGTCGACGTCGCCCGGGAAAGCGCCGACATCATTCTCCTGAAGCCCGATCTGGACGTCCTGCGTCACGGCGTCGAGGACGGCCGGCGCACCTTCGCCAACACGCTCAAGTACATCAACATCACGACCAGCGCGAATTTCGGCAACATGGTCAGCATGGCGCTCGCGACGCCGCTGCTCCCGTTCCTCCCGATGGCGGCCAAGCAGGTTCTGCTCAACAACTTCCTCTCGGACGTGCCGTCGATCGCGATTTCGACCGACAACGTCGATCCGGAGAACGTCACGAGCCCTCAGCGCTGGCAGATCAAGGACGTCAAGCGCTTCATGATCGTCTTCGGGCTCATCAGCTCCGTTTTCGACGTCCTGACGTTCGCGGTTCTGCTGCTCGTCTTCCACGGGAGCGAGGCGATTTTCCAGACGACCTGGTTCGTCGTCTCCCTGTTGACGGAGCTCGCCGTGGTCCTGGTCCTCCGGACGCGCGGGCCCGCGCTCCGCAGCAAGCCGAGCGGCACGCTGCTGTGGGCCACGATCGTCATGAGCGTCGTCGCCCTCGCGTCGCCCTACCTTGGCCCCGTGGCTTCGGTGTTCGGTTTCCTGCCGCTTTCGGCGCGAGAGATGGGCGCCGCCGCCGCCATCGTCGCGGCGTACGTCGCCGCGACGGAAGGCGCGAAAGGTTGGTTCTACAGACCGTCTCTCGCAAGCCAGCCGGTTGCGGTCGCATCACGAGCCCTGTCGTGACCGTGAGGACCTAGGGGTGGAACATGAACGCACCTGAAACGTCACCACGAAAGCCCGCCCCCGAAGATGAAAAGAAGCGCCACGAGCAGAGCCGGCGACAGGTCCGGTTCACGCTCAGCTACGTGCTCTCGAGCCTCGTCGCCTTGTGGTTGTTCCAGCGGTTCGTCCTGGCGCCGCTGACGAGGGGCACAGAGATTCCGTACAGCGAGTTCAAGACACAACTGGCAGCCGGTCAAATCGCGAAGGTCTCGATCGGCGCGCGGGGCATCGTCGGGGAGATGAAGAACCCCAAGCCGGGCGGAAGCCCTCCCGTCGTGCCGTTCAATACGGTCTCCGCGCCCGCCGGCGACCCCAGGCTCATCGAGGAGCTGCAGGCCGCCAAGGTCACGTATCACTTCGAGCATCCGCCGGACCCCCTGGGCGGACTCCTGCTGGAGTACTTTCTCCCGCTCCTTCTCCTCGGCAGTTTCTGGTACATGGCGTATCGGCGCGGAGGCGGAGCCGCGGGCGGAGGGCTCGGGGCCGTCTTCGGCGTCGGCCGGAGCAAGGCCACCGAGGTCAAGCCCGAGGACGTCAAGGTCACCTACGAGGACGTGGGCGGCGCGGACGAGGCCATCGCCGAGCTCCAGGAGATCATTCAGTTCCTGAAGTCACCCGACCAGTTCGCGAGCCTCGGCGGGCACATCCCCAAGGGCGTCCTGCTCGTCGGCCCCCCGGGCACCGGCAAGACGCTGCTGGCCAAGGCGACGGCCGGGCAGGCTCAGGTCGCGTTCTTCGAGACCAGTGGCTCCGCGTTCGTGGAGATGTTCGTCGGCGTCGGCGCCGCCCGCGTGCGCGACCTCTTCGAACAGGCGCGCAAGGCGGCCCCGGCGATCGTCTTCATCGACGAGATCGACGCGATCGGCCAGAGCCGTGGAGGCGTGATGCGCCTGGGCGGCAATGACGAGCGCGAGCAGACCCTGAACCAGCTCCTCGCGGAAATCGACGGCTTCAAGACGGACACGAGCGCTCCCGTGATCATCATGGCGGCGACCAACCGCCCGGAGGTGCTCGATCCGGCTCTTCTGCGCGCCGGCCGCTTCGACCGCCAGATCGCGATCGGGAATCCGGATCTCGTCGGCCGGGTCCAGATTCTGAAGATTCATAGCAGGAACGTGAAGCTCGCACCGGACTTCGACCTAGATCGCGCCGCACGGATGACGGCGGGATTCAGCGGCGCGGACCTGGCGAACGCCGTGAACGAGGCGGCCCTCCTCGCCGCCCGGCACAAGGCCGTGTCCGTCACCCTGAGTGACTTCGAGGCCGCGATCGAACGGGTGATCGCGGGTTCCGAGAAGAAGAGCCGGGTGATGAACGAACACGAACGAAACACCGTCGCGTTCCACGAGTCCGGCCACGCGCTGGTGGCCGAGCTCCTGCCGCACGGAGAGCCCGTCAGCAAGATCAGCATCGTGCCCCACAGCCGCGGCGCGCTCGGATACACCATGCAGATGCCGACCGAGGACCGCTACCTGCTGTCGGTCGACGAGCTGAAGGACAGGATCGCCGTCATGCTCGGCGGGCGCTCGGGCGAAATGGTGGAGTTCGGGATCATCAGCACGGGCGCGAGCGACGACATACAGCGGGCGACCGAGCTGGCCCGCCGGATGGTCACGGAATTTGGCATGAGTGAAAAGCTCGGTTCCGTCCGTTACGCCGGTCAGCAGATGCAATACCTCGGCGGATCGACCGAGGACAACAGCCTGATCAGCCCGGAAACCCGCCAGGTGATCGACGCCGAAGTCCAGCGCCTCGTGACCGAGCAGTACGAGCGGGCGCAGGCGGTGCTCCGGGACCACCACGCCGCTCTCCGGATCCTGGCGCAGCAGCTCCTGAAGCAGGAAACGGTGACGGGCAGCGCCGTGAAGGAGGCGCTGGCAGGGGGTCCGAGCCCCGGCGCCGCACGGCCGTCAGCCACCGCAGCTTGAGGACGGAATGGCACGCCAGTTGCGATGAGGAGGGCGCGCTTGTCCGCCGCTGGCGACCACGCCGGTACTTCAAGGAGAAATGACCATGAACTCTCGCCGCTGCTGTCAACGAACCACGAGATTCGTCACATCGGCTTTCCGAACTCTCATTGCCGCTTCCGCCGTCGCCTGGGGCGCCGGGGCGCTTTCCGCGGCGCCTCTTGCCGATCAGGCGCCCCCCGCGCCGGCCGTTCCGGCCGCAGAGAGCCGGGAGGCTGCACGGAAGGCCGCGTCTGACGCGAGGGCGGCTGCCCATGCGGCCGCCGAGGCGGCGAATCAGGCGCTCGAGGCCACCGCGAAAGAGGACTCGCAGAAGACGGCGGAGGAGATCAGGGCCGCCGTGGACCGGGCGAACGCCGCAGCCAAACGCGCAGCCGAAAAAGCCGAGCTCGCATACCAGAGAGCGCTCGCGGCCGACAAGGAGTTCGCCTCGCATGCCGCGCAGTCGGCGAAGAGCGCCGCGGACGCGACGGCCGCCGCGCTCCAAAAGGCGGAAGACTCCGTCCGGGCCGCCTCCGAGTCCAACAAGGAGGCCGCCCACGAGATGGCGGTGGAGGCAAAGCGCGCGGCACAGGAAGCGGCGGACGCCACGAAGGCGGCCGCCCTCGCCGCGGAAAGGTCCACGAAGACGGCGATGCACCGGGCCCAGGACGCCGCGAAGGCGGCCTCGCGAGCCGCCGAGGACGCCGCCCACGAGGCCGAGGCCAAAGCCGTCGCGGCTGCGAAGCTCGCCGGAAAGACCGTCAGTGAGGCATCGGCGAAGGTCGCCGCGGACGTTCATCAGGCGGCGCTGACCGCCCAGGCCGCCTCCGAGGCCGCCGAGAAGAAGGTCATCGAAGCGAACCAGAAAGCGGTCTCGACGAGCAAGGAGCTTGCGCAAAAGGCCGAGACCGCCGCGAAGGAGGCGGCCGCGGCGGCCAGAGACGCGACCTCGAAGACCGCGGAAGCCGCCAAGCGCTCGCTCGAGGCGGACCAGGAAGCCGCACGGAAGGCGGGAGCGGAAGCACGAGGTTCCATCGAGAGGGCGGCGACGGCAGCTAGGGATGCCGCCAAGGCCGCTAGCGATGCGGCCAAGGCCGCCTGGGCGAAGGACATGTCGACGGGAACCAAGAAGTCGTAGCGCCGAGCAGGAGGGGGAATGCCAATCGCCTATTCGGTCGACCGTGAGCGCCGATGGTTGTTCGCGGTGGCCGAGGGGGAGGCGGGTTTTTCCGAGATCGCCACCCATCTGCGGAAGGAGCGGGATGACGGCGGCCTGCCGTTCCCCGAGCTCATCGACGCCACTCGAGCCACCGTGGCTCTCAGCGGCGCAGAGGTCCGCCGCGTGGTCGACCTTCTGCGCGACCTCGCACGTCACGGCGCTCTCGGCCCGACCGCTGTCGTCGTCGGTGATGACGTTTCGTACGGGGCCATGCGGATGCTCGAGATCCTCGTCGAGGACGTCTGCGCCGTCCGGCCGTTTCGCGGCCGCCTCGAGGCTGAGGAGTGGCTATTGGCCGCCGAATTGGAAGCCTCGGGCCCGAACGGCTCCGGTGACCGGTCTGGCCCCTAGAGCGGAACGCTCACCGCGAGCTGCTCCGCCGCCGTGAAGAACGTCCGCCGATACCAGAGGACGACGATGACCGACGTCATCGCCGTCGATCCGGCGAGCATGAACGCCACCACGATCTGGTAGCGCACGGCGAGAAGCGGCGACTGGCCGGCCAGAATCTGTCCCGTCATCATTCCCGGAAGCTGGACAAGGCCGACGACCATCAGGCTGTTGACGGCGGGGATGAGCGAAGCCACCAGGGCTCGCCGGACCGGCTCGGCTGCCGCCCGGGCGGGCGCTGCGCCCAAGGCGAGGTATGCCTCGACCTCGCCGCGCCGGGACTCCATTTCACTTGCCAGCCGCTCGGCGGCCAAGGCAGCGCCGTTCATCGCGCTTCCGACGATCATCCCGAAGAGCGGGATCAGATATCGCGGCTCGTACCACGGCCGAACGTTCAGCACGACGACGGTGACGTACGCGAGCGTGAGCCCTGCCCCCACGAGCATCGCCGTCCCGGAAATCGTCCGAAGCTTCCGGCGCCCGGCCACGGGGACGCCGGACAGGCGATTCGTCGCCGTCGCCGTCGCAGCGACGAGCATGACGGCGAGGACGACGAGGACCAGCCACCAACGCTCGGCCGCGAACACGTAAACGAGGACGTAACCGACGGCGACCAGTTGAATGACGGCGCGAATTGCGCCCACGACGAAGCCCCGCGCGAGGCCGAGGCGCTGCCAGGCCGAAATGGCGACCGCAACCAGGACGAGCGCTCCCGCGAGCGCGAGATGCATCCACGAGATGTCGATCGTTCTGGCCGCCATGGCTTCGGACCTCCTGATCAGTCGGCGGCAGCGAGGTACTCTCGCGTCCGCGCGTGGGTGGGTGCGGAGAAAATTCCATTCGCCGTACCGTCTTCGACGACGCGCCCGGCCTCGAGCATCACCACGTGCGTACTGATCTCCCGGGCTTCGTGGAGACGGTGAGTCACCATGATGACGGCGACACCCCGTTCCCGCGAGAGACGCCGGATCGTCACGAGGAGGTGCTCGGCGACCTCCGGATCGAGCGCCGACGTGGGCTCGTCGAGGAGCAGCACCTCGGGACGGGTCATGAGGACGCGGGCGATTGTCACGCGCTGCTGCTCACCGCCGGACAGCTCCGCCGTCTCCCGGGCGGCGTACTCGGCCGTGAGTCCCACGGCCTCGAGGACGAGAGCTGCCCGGGGCGCACCGCCCGCCTCCGCGGGTCCGCCGAGCGCTACGGCCGTCTGCAGGTTGTCGGCGACCGTGCCCGGGAAGAGAACCGGCTTCTGGAAAACGAACCCGACGCGGCGGCGCAGCGCGCCAACCGGAGTGCTCGTGATTGGTTGGTCGTTGAACCAGACTTCGCCTGAGGAAGGATCGTCGAGCCGGTTCAGGAGGCGGAGGAGCGATGTCTTGCCGGCGCCCGACGGGCCGATCAGCGCGGTGATCTCGGTGCGCGGTAGATCGAGCGAGACGTCTCGCAGAATGACCGACTGGCCCCGCTCCAGCGTGACCCGGCGCAGGGCGAACAGCGGCGTCGATCCGACGGCACGCGGCCCGTCGCCCGAAGCCGGGCTGGCGGACACCCTCGACTCTTGGCCGTCACCCATTTTCGGATCTCGCCCTGAGGTTAGCCGAAAATCGTTGGCCTCGGCTCAGTCGCCGCGGCCGACGCGCTGGCACGAGCCTTGCGGAAACTTGAGGTCGTGGATGAGTCAACCAGAGCCGCCGAATGGACCTACGCGTTGGACGACAATGCGCTGAGAGACGGTCGCATGGCTGCGGCCTATCCGCTCGGGGTGAATGTCCTTCTCGCTCGCGTCGGCGGCGCGGTCTACGCCGTTGCGGGCAAGTGCGCGCACATGGCGTGTCCGCTGTCCGGGGGACGGCTGGAGGGCTTCACGGTCGTCTGCGGATGCCATGACTGGCGATTCGATGTGCGAACGGGCAGGTTCCTCGACGCGCCGGAACTTGGCCTTACGGTTTATCGCACGAAGCTCGAAGCCGGAAAACTGTTCGTGAATGTCGGACGTGAGGAAAACGCATGAAAACCGTCACGCTCTATACGCTCTCGACTTGTCCGTGGTGCCGCAGAGCGAAGGAGTTCTTCGCCGATCGCGACATCCCTTTCACGTACATCGACTACGACCTCGCCGACGAGGCGACCCAGGAGAGGATCTCGCGGGAGCTCGATGCCGCCGGCGCCACGGGCTTCCCATTCGCCAGGATCGGCGACGCCGTGATTTCGGGATACCAGCCGGAGGTCTATTCGCGCGCGCTGACGTCGTAGGGTGGTGTCGAATGGAAACGGAACCGAGGAAAAAGGCGCTTCAGTACTTCTTCGAGAAGATCGTCGGGCCAATGGGTTTCAAGTTCACGCCCGACGAGGAGTTGAAGGAGTTTCTGCTCGAACAGGAAGTGACGCTGGAGGCCAAGCACGGCATTCCCTTCTGTCCCTGCCAGCCGATACGCCGCGACCGCGCGCGCGACATGCAGATCGTCTGTCCATGCATTCCCTTCCACCGGGAACATTTCGACGCGCTGAAACGCTGCTGGTGCGGCCTCTTCGTGCACAAGGACGTCACCGACCCGAACCGCCTTCCCCAGCTGCCGCCGAAGGACGTGGGCCTTGGGTGAGGAGTTCCTCCGCGCCATCCGCACGGACGAGATCGCGCCCGGCGGAATGAAGACCGTCGAGCTGAATGGACGCGAGGTCGTCATCTGCAATTGCGGCGGAACTTACTTCGCCATCCAGCGGCGGTGCGGACACATGAATGCGCCGCTGGAGATGGGAACGCTCGACGGCAAGATCGTCACCTGCGGCATGCACTGCGCCCAGTTCGACGTCATGACCGGCGGGGCCCTCTCCGGTCCGGTCCCGGCGGACCTGGGCAACGAGACCCCTCCGCCCCGGATAGCCACGATGCTGCGGAACGTCGCCCTGCAGATGCAGCAGGTCCGCACGGAATCCATCCGCACCTACGAAACGAAAGTCGAGGCCGGGTGGGTCCTTGTCGCGAAACCTTGAAGCATCGGATCAGTGAAAGACCATTGACGGGGATCGGAGAGTTGAAGTCTGATGCGTTGACCTACAGGATCGCGCACCGTGAACCCGCAGGGCACGCTTCAGGGGGTCGACGGCCGATCGAGCGGAATCGGTAGAACGGTCTTCCGGCTTGCGATTTGTGTCGCGGTTGTCGCCGCGATCACGGCCGCGCTCCTTGCCGTACACCCGGCGGACCGGACGTTTGCGGCGGCTCTCACATTCCTGTTCGTCGTCCTGATCGGCTCGGCCGCATGGGGTTTTCGTTACGCCCTGGTCCTTTCGTTCTTTGCCGCGATCGGGTTCACCCTGATCGTTTCGCCGGGCACCTTCACTTTCGACGACCCGCGGGACGCTGCCGCGCTGGTCGCATTCCTTGTCATCGGGATCACGACCAGCCGTCTCGCGGATCGCGCACGCCGGGAGGCCCTGAACGCCAACCAGCGGCTCGCCGAAGCTGTCGCGGCACAGGAAGCGCTGCGGCGGAGTGAGGCCTATCTGGCCGAAGCGCAGAGGCTGACTCATACGGGCAGCTGGGCTGTCGACGGCGCCACCCGGGAGCTCCTCTACTGCTCCGCGGAGTTGATCCGTTTGGTCGGCGCGGAGCCGCAGCAGGGAATGCTCACGCGAGAACAAATATGGCAGCGGATACACCCGGACGATCGCGACAGAGTCAAAGAGCTCAGTGACAGAACAGTCCGCGAGAAAGCGGACTACGCCGCCTCGTACAGAGTGGCGCTTCCCGACGGAACCGTTCGGCACTTCGACGCCATCGGCCACCCGGTCTTGAATGCCGACGGGGAGGTCGTCGAAGTCCTCGGGACGAACATCGACGTGACGGACCGTGTACACGCCGAGGAGGTCTTGCGGCGGAGCGAGGCCTACCTTGCGGAGGCACAACGCGTCAGTCACACCGGGAGCTTCGGCTGGAACGTCGCGCGCGGAGACATCTTCTGGTCCGACGAGACCTTCCGGATCTTCGAAATCGACCGGACGAACGAGGTGTCCGTGGAGACCGTCCTCTGGCGGACTCATCCGGAGGACGCTGTCCGGGTTCAGGAGGTCATCGCGAGAGCCTCGGAAACCGGCCAGAACTTCGACTTCGAGCATCGCCTGCTGATGCCCGGCGGTTCCGTCAAGCATCTCCACGTCGTCGGGCATGCCTCGAGAGACGAGACGGGCGGCCTCGAGTTCGTCGGCGCCGTGATGGATGTCACGGAAGCAAAGAGGGCGAACGAGAAGCTCCGGCAGGACGAGTTGGAGCTTCGGCGCCTCGTCGATGCCATCCCGCACCACGTCGTCGTCCTGGAGCCGCACGGGGAAATCCTCTACCTGAATCAGCGGGGTCTCGACTACGCGGGTCTCACCCGGGAAGACGTCCGGACTCCGGACTATCTCTTCCGCGCCTTCCATCCGGACGACCTGGAGAGGTTCCGGCACGAGCGCGAGGAGGCGGTCGCCCAAGGGATTCCCTGGGAGACGGAGGCGCGACTCCTTGGGAAGGACGGGCAGTATCGCTGGTTCCTGATCCGCATCAACCCGCTGCGGGACGACGAGGGGCGAATCATCCGGTGGTACGGAACGCGGACGGACATCGAGGATCGGAAGCGGGTGGAAGCCGCCCTGCGCGGGAGTGAGGCGGAGATCCGGCAGGTCCTGAACCTCGTCCCGCAGTTCGTGGCCGTCTTACGGGCCGCGGACAGAAATCCACTCTATGTCAACCAGTCCGGGCTCGACTATCTCGGTGTCACCCTGGAGGAGTTTCAGAGTCGCGGCAAAGGCGAGTTCTATCACCCGGACGACCGAGAGCGCGTGGCCGAATCTCAAAGCAAGTTCCTGAGCGGTTCCGCGCACGAGTTCGAGGCGCGTCTCCGCAGAAAGGACGGCAATCACCGGTGGTTCCTGATCCGCTTCGGCCCGTGGAGAGATGAGGCGGGGAGCATCCAGCGCTGGTACGTTTCGGCGACCGATATCGAGGATCGCAAGCAGGCGGAGGACCGGCTCGCGAGAGAGAACGTTTCGCTGCGCCAGGAAATCGACAAGACCTCGATGTTCGAGGAGATCGTGGGGACCTCTTCCGCCCTCCGCGAGGTCCTCTCCCGTGTCTCCAAGGTCGCGCCCACGGACTCAACCGTTCTCGTCACCGGGGAAACTGGTACCGGCAAGGAGCTGATCGCCCGCGCAATTCACAAGCGCTCGCCTCGGTCCGGCCGGGCCTTCGTCAGCGTGAACTGCGCCGCGATTCCGCCCGCCCTCATCGCCTCGGAGCTGTTTGGCCACGAGAAGGGGGCCTTCACCGGAGCGTTGCAACGGCATCTGGGGCGCTTCGAGCTCGCGGAGGGAGGCACGATCTTCCTGGACGAGGTCGGGGACCTGCCCGCGGAGACCCAGGTCGCCCTCCTGCGCGTCCTGCAGGAGAGGGAGCTCCAGCGCGTCGGGGGCGCGCACCCGATTCCGGTCGATGTGAGGGTGGTCGCGGCCACGAATCGCGACCTGCAGGCTGCGATCGACAGGGGCGCCTTTCGAAGCGACCTCTTTTACCGGCTCAACGTGTTTCCGATCGAGACGCCGCCGCTGCGCCAGAGGCGGGAGGACATCCCGCTCCTCGTGGAGTACTTCATCCACCGCTTTGCGAGGAAGACAGGAAAGAGCATCACGAGCATCGACAAGGAGAGCCTGGATCGGCTGCAGACGTATCCCTGGCCGGGAAACATCCGCGAGCTTCAGAACGTCGTCGAACGGTCGGTCATCGTCTGCGACACGGAGGTGTTTTCGGTGGACGAGAGCTGGCTCTCGCGGAGAGTGGCTGGCGAGACGCAGGCGGGAAGTCAGAGGTTGTTGAGGGCGCCGGCGCACGAGGAGAAGGAAATCATCGAAGCGGCGTTGGCTGAGACTCGCGGCCGGGTTTCCGGGCCGGCGGGTGCGGCCGCGAGGCTCGGCATTCCGTCGACCACCCTGGAGTCGAAAATCAAGGCCCTGGGGATCGACAAGCACCAGTTCAAAGCACCCTAGACTCAGTCTCATTCGCGGCCCGCACTCTCGCGAAACTCGCAGATTTACGAACTTCGTAACGTCGTGACGAGAAGGCGTCCACGTGTTTTCAACGACATACGCGTGGCCTGTGCGTTGCAGTCAGTGACGGCGTGATGAGAATCGAACGAGCCTCGAACGGGGGCGTTGTCCTCACCCTCAGCGGCGAAGTAAAGGCCGAGGACGTGGCAGAGCTGAAGAGACTCGTTGATCTGGAGGGAACCGGTCGTCACCTCGTTCTGGACCTCAAGAACGTCACGCTCGTCGACCGCGGCGCCGTCGAGTTTCTCGGACGCTGCGCAGACAACGGCATCGCGCTCGAGAATTGCCCGGGCTACGTCCGCGAGTGGATTGCTCAAGAGCACGAAAGGCGCAGGGGCTGAGCGCCCGTACGCGAACCTCTGCGAAATCGCCATGAGTTCAAATTCCCTCTCTCTCCCCGACAAGCACCCCTCGGATTCTCACTTCGATGAGCCTGAAAATGTGCGAAGGGCAAGCCAGGAGTCTCGGCAGGACGCGGCTCTTCCGGAGATCGTCGGCGAGAGTGCGGCCCTCGAGGAGATTCTCGGCCAGGTCAAGATCGTGGCTCCGACGGACTCCACGGTGCTGATCCAGGGAGAGACGGGCACGGGAAAGGAGCTCATCGCCCGCGCCATTCACGCCCTCAGCTCGCGCCGCGACCGGCCCTTCGTCAAGCTGAATTGCGCGGCGATCCCGTCCGGCCTGCTCGAGAGCGAGCTCTTCGGGCACGAGAAGGGTGCTTTCACCGGAGCCTTCATGCGCAAGGCCGGCCGATTCGAAATCGCGGACAAGGGAACGCTGTTCCTCGACGAGATCGGGGACATCCCGATCGACCTGCAGCCGAAGCTGCTCCGCGTGCTGCAGGAGCAGGAATTCGAGCGACTCGGCACGAGCCGCACGCAGCGCGTCGACGTGCGCATCGTCGCGGCCACGAACCAGGACCTGCTCCAAAGGGTCTCGGACAAGCAGTTCCGGGGCGACCTGTTCTACCGGCTGCACGTGTTTCCGCTCCATCTTCCTCCCCTGCGCGAGCGACGGGAGGACATCCCGATGCTCGTCCGGCACTACGTGGCCCGATTTGCCGCACGGCTCAATCGCCACATCGAGACGATTCCGGAAGAGGCCATGGAGGCGTTGCAGTGCTACGACTGGCCGGGAAACGTCCGCGAGCTGCAGAACTTCCTGGAGCGTGCGGTCATCCTGTCGCCCGGGCCGGTGCTCCGGCCTCCGCTCGCCCAGCTGAAGCACGCGGTCGTGCAAGACTCTCGGTCCGCAGCGGGCACACTCGAGGAGATCGAGCGCGATCACATCCTCCGGGCTCTCAGGGAGTCGAACTGGGTCATCGCGGGCCCCCAGGGCGCGGCCGCGCGCCTCGGGATGAAGCGCACGACGCTGGTGTATCGCATTTCCAGGCTGGGGCTTCCGACTTCTTCCCCGGAGACCTTCACCGCAGCCGCTGCGCGTGCGTGACCGCGAGGCCGAGACTTGCGACGTTTCGACTGATCCGTCGCGGCGATGGACGGCGCACGGATCGAAAGGAGGACACATGGTCGCCGAGAGTCTCCGTCAGGCGTTCCGTCGGTCGTGGTGGGCGCTGGTCATTCGAGGGCTGCTCGCCATCGCACTCGGCATCTTCATTCTGGTCAAGCCGCTCGAGTCCGTCGCCGCGTTCGCGCTCGTCATCGCGATCTGGGCGCTCGTCAGCGGAATCACGGAAATCATGCGCTCCATCGATCTTCGATCCGTCTTCAGCTCGTGGTGGCTGCTTCTCCTCGCCGGCCTCGTCAGCGTCGGGTTCGGGATCGCCGCTCTCTGCTACTACCCGAGTCTTTCGCTGGCGTTCGCGGTGACCTGGGTCAGTCTCTGGCTGCTGCTTTCCGGAATCATCGGCATTACCGTCGCCCTGCAGGAGAAACGGCTCGACCTCCCCTGGGGATGGACCCTCACGTGGGGCGTCGTCTGTCTCGCTGCGTCGGTCGCCGCCCTGGTGTCGCCTCCGACCACGCTCGCCGCTATCCTCGGCTTCATGGCTGGTTTCGCGATCGTCAGCGGGTCCGCGCTTCTCGTCGGGGCCTTTCGGCTGAAGTCGCTGGTGGAAGGCTGAGAGGACGTGCGTCGAGGATGCCTCGCCCTGGTCCTGCTCGCGGTCGCGCCGGTGTCTCGAGGCGAGGCGGCCGATCCGCCCGGGGACTCCTGTCCTTCGCATCTGTTCGTCCTCGGGCGGAGCAAGAACGCCAACATTGTCGTGTACGACGCGAATCGCAACGCGGCCGGTGATCTCGCCGGTTCCGATCCCGTGGTCGCCTACTGGCTCCTGAACGGCGAGAGCGGGGCGCGGGAGGAGCTGAACCTGGTGGAGCGGCAACACGCCTATGGCATCGATGTCGTCCCCGGCAAGACTCCGGGGACGTTCGAGATGGCATTCAAGGCAGGGCGAGATAGGCGCCTTGTCGTTCGCATGCTTAACGGGTGCCCGGCGGTAACCGGGGCGATTGGCGGTCACGACGGCGTCCTGCGTAAGCTGTTCGTGCAATCGAAGGAAGGTGGTTCCCTCCCCAAGGTCGAGTATGTCGAGTTCTTCGGTGAGGACCTCGCGACCGGCGAGCCGCTCTACGAGAGATTCGTTCCGGGGAAGCAACCAAAATGAAAGACCGGCTCGGGCCACCCCCGCCCGAGCCGATCCACGACGCACCCAACTCCGTTAGGAAGCGTGAGCAAAACGCTCAGCGTCTGCAGCCCCCTTGCGGATGCCCGCGGAGATCACGATCCTCCCGACGCCCCGGAACAAGACCGCGACACCGACGAGCGTGCCGATCGCCCACACAGAGCTCGAGGGCCAGCTCATGAGAATGAGCCCGCCCATGATGAGGCTCGTGATTCCGTCGAAGAGAATCCAGCCCCAGCCGTTTGCCGGCCGGACCTGGAACGCGAGCACCGTAGACATCCCGGCCTGAACGACCAGCAACACTCCCAGGAAGGCCGTCAGCGTCGCCACGCCTTCCATTGGAAAGAACGCCAGAGCGATTCCCGCGATTCCGTAAAGGGCTCCGAAGAGGATCTTGAGAAAGAAGCTGCCGGCGGTCGTCGAATTGAACGCCAGCACGATCTCCGCGAGGCCGACGAAGATCAGCGCCCACCCCAGGAACACCGTCGTGATCGCCGCCGTGAGCAGCGGGTACACGATGAGGAGGGTCCCCACGACCACGATCAGGACGCCCATGAAGATGCTCCAGCCGGAGCGGCTCTTGACATCGTCAGCGAGAGTTTTCGTTTGTGACATAAGTCTCCTTTTGGTCGTGGTTTGACCGGTTGATTGCCTTGCGTTCTAGCTTCCGGAAGCGACCTTCCGGAGGGCATCCGTTTTCGCCTTCAGGACCGCGACTTTGGCCTGCGCCCGCGCTTCGGCGGCCTCGCGCCTCACCTTCGCCTTCTCCTGGTGCTGCTGGATTCTTGCTTCGAGCTGATTGATCTTTTCGTGCAGCTTCGCCTTTCGGTCCGCCTTCGCCTGGGCGTGTTCGGCCTTCATCTGAGTGAGATCAGCCTTCATCGCCGCCACCTCTTCGGTATTCGCGGCGTGCCGGACGTCCGAGAGGGCGCGTCGCGAGACCTCTCCGCCGATCGCCTCCATGCGCGTGTCCACCGGTGTCGTCCACTCTTCCTCGATTTCCGCGACGAGAGCGAACGTCCCCGGCGTCAGCTTTCTCGAGACCTCGTCCACGAAGTCGTCGCCGATCCGCGCGTTGTCCAGATCCGCGACCATGCCCCCGAGCATCCCGACACTGGCGCCGACCGCGAGCCCCACCGGCCCGCCCAGCAAACCAATGAGGCTCCCCAGCGACGTCCCCACCAGAGTTCCGAGCGGGCCAGGGTCGTCCCCCTCCTTGACGACACTCACCCCGTCCGGGGTCTTCTTGATGACCGCATACGCGTAGGCGCTGATGCTGCCATCGCGATCGAGACTCTTCAGGGCCTCACGACCTTCGAACGCCTTTTTCTCCGTCTTGAACACCACGACCAGCATGCGATTCATGACCTTCTCCTTTCGTTGCTTTGCGCGCTCTCTGACCGCGCCTGCCGACCAGGTATTGCAGTTCGGATGCCATGTCGCGATTCCATTGAACCCACACGAACTCCCGCACTTCCGACCCTTCCGCACGTCAGCTGACGGACGAAACGAACGACGATTCGTCACGAAGGCGGCACACCCCGGCCTCACGAGCAGTGAATTCGCGCGCGACTCAAGGAATTCGCGGAGGCGTCAATGATCGAGCGTGCTGTCCACCGCGGCACGCGCCTTGCGACCGGCTCAGCCGAGAGGAGAACGCCATGAACCAGAGCGTCACAACCAAGACTTTCGAGGAGAAGGTCAGTTCCGTCCTTCACGAGGCCAAAGCGCAGCTGGGAAGCTTCGAAGCGCAGGCCAAGTCCAAGAAGGCTCAGGCCGAAGCGAACGCCGTCAAGATCCTCAAGGCGAAGCACCAGCAGATCGAGACCAAGCGCCACGAGCTTCAGAAGGCCGGCGACGCGAAGGCAGCGCAGCTCAGGGCTGACCTCGAGAGCGACATCGCGCAGCTCAAGGCAGGTCTGCCGGATCTCAGCACGAGGTTGAAGAACGCGGTGAAGGCCAAGTGAGCCGGAGCCCGGAACAGATAGGAGAAGATATGCGAAATTTCAAACGAGTCCTTCCGCTCTTCGGGATCTCCACGGCCGTCCTGACCGGAGCCGTCCTCATCGCGTCCCACCCGATCGCCGCGCAGGACGTGACATCTCAGAGCCTGGTTTACGCGACGTACGACGGGGTCGAGACTGCGAACCAGGTGTTCAAAACGATGAAGGAGAACCAGAAAGCCACCGGCGAACGAATCCAGTCCTATGCCGTCGTGTCGAAAGACCTGAAGGGCAAGACGAAGGTCCACGACCAGCGAAAGAAGGACGCCGCGGTCGGAGCCGTGATCGGCGCCCTGATCGGCGTCGTGGGCGGACCGGTCGGCTCGGTTGCCGGCGCCACGGCTGGCGGCGGACTGGGGTATCTCACCGGAGACTCGGTGGGGATTCCCCGCGAGACAGTCGACAAGATGAAGGCCGGACTGGTGCCGGGCAGCTCCGCGCTCATCGTGGTGCTCGACGACCGTTGGGTTCAGGATGTCGAGAAGGGGCTGCGGGAAGCCAACGCCCGGCTGGTCATCGGCTCACAGATTGCCAAGGGCGCAGCGGGCAGTCCGACTCCAGCAGCCAAGCCCACAACGCCCTCAAAATCTTGAAGAAGCCGGCAGGCATCGGTTCTCTCACGGCACGCGATAGAGAGACGCCCCGCGATATGCTCCGGATGCGTTCGGTAGGCAGGAGTTCACGGGCAATACGAGGGGCGCCATGAACGCACCGGGATCATCCCCAGTAAGTCCGGGTCGCGACGCCGCGGCCGGCCGATGAAGATAGCCGCCGTCACCCGGCTGGATCGCAACATTCACAGGGCCGGAGACATCATCGGCGTCCTGGCCAAGTACGGCCTGGCCGACTGGGTGAAGGGCCTGGATACCCCGTGGATCCAGGAGCGCATCCGGAGTGCGGACGGCCAGCGCATCCCCGACCTCAAGATCGAGGAGCGTGTGCGCCTGGCCTTGACGGAGCTCGGCACCACCTTCATCAAGCTCGGCCAGATGCTCAGCACGCGGCCGGACCTCGTCGGCCCCGAGCTGGCGAAAGAACTGGCCCAGCTGCAGACCGACACTCCGGCGGATTCCGCGGCCACGGTGCGGGCCACGATAGAAGCGGAGCTCGGTCAGCGGCCCGCCGCGCTGTTCGCCCACTTCAAGGAGGAGCCGCTGGCCTCGGCCTCGATCGCCCAGGTCCATGTGGCGCGGCTGCACTCGGGCGAGCACGTCGTCGTCAAGATTCAGCACGCCGGCATCGAGGAGAAGATTCTGCCCGACCTCGACATTCTCAGCAGTCTGGCCGAGCTGGCGGAGAAGCACTCGTCCCCGCTGCGTCCCTACCAGCCCGAAGAGGTCGTCCGGCAGTTCCGCCGTACGCTTCTCCGCGAGCTGAATTTCAGCTTCGAACGCCGGAACCTCGAAGAGTTCGGGGCCAATTTCGCCCAGGACGAGACGGTCCATGTGCCGCGCGCGTATGCGACGTTTTCGACTCGCCGCGTCCTGACGATGGAGAAGCTGGACGGCATTCTGGGCACTCATCCCAAGGCGCTCGCCAACTCGGGCGTCGACCTCGATGAATTCGCGCGCCGTGGCGCGACGATGTTTCTCGAGATGATCTTCCGCGATGCCTTCTACCATGCCGACCCGCATCCCGGTAACCTCATGCTCCTACCGGGCGGCGTTGTTGGGCTCCTGGATTGCGGCATGGTCGGACGCCTCGACGAAGAGCTGGCGGACGGCCTCAACGACATGCTCATGGCCGTGGTGAACCACAGCGCGGTGGACCTCGAGGAGTCGCTTCTTCGCGTGAGCACCGCGCCGTCGGCGACGCCGCGGGACCTCCTGCGTGCGGACCTCACCGACTTCATCGCCGACTACGTGGGCGAGTCGATCCACGACTTGAACCTGAGCGCCGCGCTGAACGATCTGTTCGAGATCATCCGGCGCTACACGATCACGCTGCCGCCTGCGGTCACGATGCTCCTGCGCACGCTGGTCGAGCTGGAGGGAACGGCCCAACGGCTGAGCCCGGAGTTCAGCCTCGCCGAAGTCGTCCAGCCGTTCTACGAAAAAATGGTGCGCAAGCGACTCTCGGTCCGGCGCATCCTGGGCCGGCTTCAACACGCGGCAGGCGAATGGGAGCGGCTCGCGGCGTCCCTGCCGCGCGACCTGAACGAGCTTCTCAGGCGTGTGCGCGACGGCAGCTTCTCCGTCCACCTCGACCACCGGAACATCAACCCGGTCGTGAACCGCCTCGTGCTCGGAGTATGGACCGCCGCGCTGTTCGTCGGCTCCTCCCTGCTCTGGAGCATGAAAGCGCCGCCGACGATCAAGGACGTTTCTGTGGTTGGAGGCGCCGGTTACCTGGCAGCGATCTATCTCGGCTGGCGCCTGCTGCGGGCCATCAAGAAATCCGGGGACATCACTTCGGACAAGGAGACATGAGGGGGAGTATGAAAAAGGCACTCCGTATCTCTCTTGCAGCCGTCGCCCTCGTGGCCGTCGTCGGCTGCTCCTCGATTTCCATCCAGACGAACTACGACCCTGGAGCCGACTTCACGAAATACAAGACATACTCCTGGCTCGAGACGCAGCAAATCACGAGTCCTTTCGTTCGGGCCCATATCGAGGCGGCCGTGGACAAGCAGCTGCAGGCGAGGGGACTCGTCCGCGCGGACAATGGCGCCGATCTGAAGATCGCGGTCCACACCCGCTTCTCGAGGGAAATCACACTGAGCCTCTTCAGCAACAGCTGGGGCTACGGCTGGGGCTGGGCGCCTGCCTACGGCTACGGTGACCGAACCGCGACCACGCAGGTACAGGAGGTGCCGGTCGGGACGCTGATCGTCGACCTCGTGGACGCGGCGAGAAATGAACTCGCCTGGCGAGGAACGGCGACGAGCGAGCTCCACTCGGAGGACTCCGCCGAGAAGGAGCACGACGTGCTCGACGAGGCCGTGAGACGACTCTTCGAGCGCTTCCCGCCTAAGAAGAAGTCCTAGCGGCGTCGTTCATGAGACGAGGACCCGGGCGAATCCTGACGATCAACGGCGGTTCGTCGAGCATCAAGTTCGCGCTCTTCGAGCCCGGCAATGCTCTCCGGCGGATTCTTGACGGCGGGATCGAGCGAATTGGACTGCCGAATGCCACTTTCCGCGTGAAGGGACCGGACCGGGCGGAGGACTTTTCGCGGCCGGTGATGGCGCCGGACCACACCGCGGCGGTCGGCGCCCTGATGGACTGGATCGAGGAGAGCCGCGTGCGGGACGACCTGACCGCGGTGGGACACCGCGTCGTGCATGGCGGCCCGACGTATCACGAGCCGCGGCGGATCACCGCGGGGATGGTCGAGGATCTGCGCCGGCTCAGTCCATTCGATCCGGAACATTTGCCGGAGGAGATCCTGCTGACCGAGGCGTTTCACCGCCGATTCGGCGACCTGCCTCAGGTGGCGTGTTTCGACACGGCCTTTCACCACGACCTGCCCCGCGTGGTCCGTCTGCTCCCGATCCCGCGTCGGTACGAAGCCCAGGGGGTAAGGCGGTACGGATTTCACGGGCTTTCTTATTCGTTTCTTATGGAAGAGCTCGCCCGACTGGCCGGAGCGCAGGCGGCGCATGGCCGTGTGATTCTCGCGCACCTCGGTAACGGTGCGAGCCTGGCGGCGGTTCGCGATGGCAAGTCCGTCGACACGAGCATGAGTTTCACTCCGACGGCCGGCGTGCCGATGAGCACGCGCTCGGGCGATCTCGATCCAGGCCTCTTCTGGTATCTCGCGCAGACCGAGGGCCTCGATGCCCGCCGATTCAATGAAATGGTGAACTTCGACTCCGGTCTGCTCGGGATCTCGGAAACCAGCTCAGACATGCGCGCGCTGCTCGACTGTGAAACGCGGGACGTGCGGGCGGCCGAGGCGGTCGAGGTGTTCTGCTACCAGGTCAAGAAATGGATCGGCGCGTTCGCGGCGGCCCTGGGCGGCGTGGAGACGCTCGTCTTCACGGGCGGCATCGGCGAAAACGCATCGATCATCCGCGCCCGGATCTGCGAGGACCTCGGCTTCCTCGGAATCGCGCTGGACGAGAGGCGAAACGCGGCGAATGAGGGTGTGATTTCCGGAGCGGGAAGCCGGGTCTCGGTCCGAGTCATTCGGACGGACGAAGAAGGCGTGATCGCGAGAACGGTGTGCCGGGTCCTCAATCTGGGCACGCTTCGGGACATTTGAGCCATGAACGACCGCACACTCACGCCGGAGCTGCTCCGGAAGGTCGACGCCTACTGGCGCGCCGCGAACTATCTCGCGGTCGGCCAGATCTATCTCCGCGACAACCCTCTCCTCAAGCGGCCGCTGAGGCTCGCGGACGTGAAGCACATGCTCCTGGGACACTGGGGCACGACCCCGGGGCAGAACTTCATCTACGTGCACCTGAATCGCGCGATCCGGAAATACGACCTCGACATGATCTACGTGTCCGGGCCCGGGCACGGCGGCCCGGCCGTCGTCGGCAATACCTACCTCGAGGGCACGTACAGCGAAATCTATCCCGACGTCAGCCAGGACGAGGCCGGTCTTCGGGAGCTCTTCCTGCAGTTTTCCTTCCCCGGAGGCATTCCGAGCCACGCATCACCGGAGTGTCCCGGATCGATCCACGAGGGCGGCGAGCTGGGATACTCGCTCAGCCACGCGTTCGGGGCGGTGTTCGACAATCCCGGCCTGATCGTCGCCTGCGTGGTCGGCGACGGCGAGGCGGAGACCGGACCGCTCGCCACGGCGTGGCATTCGAACAAATTCCTCGATCCGGTGACCGACGGTGCCGTGCTGCCGATCCTGCACCTCAACGGCTACAAGATCTCCAACCCGACCCTCCTGGCGCGCATCACACGCGAGGAGCTGGAGCAGTTCCTGCGCGGATGCGGGTGGACGCCCCTCTTCGTCGAGGGTCACGAGCCTGGGCCGATGCACGAGGCGATGGCCACGGCGCTCGACACGGCGGTGGAGCGGATCAAGCACATCCAGCGGGAGGCACGCGTGCGCGGCGATCTCTCCCGTCCGCGCTGGCCGATGATCGTCCTCGACTCGCCCAAGGGCTGGACGGGGCCGAAGGTGATCGACGGCCAGCGGATCGAGGGATCGTTCCGGTCTCATCAGGTTCCCCTCGCCGTGTCGCCGACGGCCCCCCCGGAGCACCTCGGGCTTCTCGAAGAGTGGCTCAGGAGCTACCGGCCGGAGGAGCTGTTCGACGAGCGGGGCCGCCTGCGGCCGGAGCTGGCGGAGCTGGCGCCGGAGGGCGGGCGGCGCATGGGCGCGAACCCCCATGCGAACGGCGGGGCGCTCCTCCGCGACCTGAGGTTGCCGGATTTTCGCGACTACGCGGCCGACGTGCCCTCGCCGGGCGTGCGCGGCATCGGCGACACGCACGTGCTCGGGCGTTTCCTGCGCGACGTGGTCGCGCGGAACGCCGAGCAGCGGAATTTCCGGGTGTTCGGACCCGACGAAACGCTCTCTAACGGCCTGGAGGCGCTCTTCGAGGCGACGCAGCGCCAGTGGAATGCCACCACCTTGCCGGGCGACGAATTCCTCGCGCCCGCCGGGCGCGTGATGGAGATGCTGAGCGAGCATCAGTGTGAAGGCTGGCTCGAGGGCTACCTGCTCACCGGCCGGCACGGCGTTTTCAACTGCTACGAAGCGTTCATCCACATCGTCGATTCGATGTTCAATCAGCACGCCAAGTGGCTGAAGGTCACCTCTCGCCTGCCGTGGCGCCGTCCGATCGCGTCGTTGAACTACCTGCTGGCTTCACATGTCTGGCGACAGGATCACAACGGATTCACGCACCAGGATCCCGGGTTCCTCGATCACGTCGTGAACAAGAAGGCCGGAGTCGTGCGCGTCTACCTTCCGCCGGATGCGAACTGCCTGCTTTCGGTGATGGACCACTGCCTGCGCAGCCGCCATTACGTCAACGTGGTCGTCGCCGGAAAACATCCGGCGCCGCAGTGGCTCTCGATGGACGCTGCCGTGAAACACTGCACGGAGGGCATCGGGATCTGGCAGTGGGCGAGCAACGACCAGGGCGCTCCGCCCGATGTCGTCATGGCCTGCTGCGGCGACGTACCGACGCTCGAGACGCTTGCCGCCGTCTCCATCCTGCGCGCGCACCTGCCCGACCTGAAGGTCAGGGTCGTGAACGTCGTCGACCTCATGAAGCTGCAGCCGGACACAGAGCACCCACACGGGCTCTCCGACCTGGAATTCGACGAGCTCTTCACGAGGGACAAGCCGGTCATCTTCGCCTTCCACGGCTACCCGTGGCTGATCCATCGGCTGGCGTATCGGCGCTCGAACCACGACAACATCCACGTCCGCGGCTACAAGGAGGAGGGCACGATCACCACGCCCTTCGACATGGCGGTGCTGAACGACCTGGATCGTTTTCATCTCGTGATGGACACGATCGACCGACTGCCACAGACCGGCGCCCTGGGCATTTATTTGAAGCAGCAGCTCAAGGACAGGCTGGTCGAGCACAAGCAGTACATTGCCAAATACGGCGAGGACCTGCCGGAGATCCGTAACTGGGAGTGGAACGTCTCGAATCAGGCGAAGAACCTCTAGGGCACGACGCCGCGACGGAGCCGCCGCCTTGCTGCGCATCGCACACGTCTCCGACCTTCACGTCCTTTCGCGAACCGGGGTCGAGTGGCGGAGGATTCTCTTCAACAAGCGCATCACGGGCCTCGCAAACCTAGTCCTGCGCCGCGGCCGCGTGCATCGCCGCGATTACCTGCTCGCGGTGCTCGCGTCCGCCGCGGCGCACGCGGACCACGTCGTCGTCACCGGTGACATCACGAACCTCGCGCTCGAGAGCGAGTACGAGGAATCGCGGCGGCTCCTCGACGGCGTCGCGCGTTCCGCGGAGGTCACGGTCGTCCCCGGCAACCACGACATCTATCTGCCGTCCGTCGCGCGAGAGCGACGCTTTTTCCATCACTTCGGCGCGTTTCTTCGGAGCGACCTCCCCGCGTTCGCGGTCGACCTGCCCGCCGGGTCCTATCCCGTCGTGAAACTGCGCGGGCCCGCCGCGATCATCGCGCTCTCGAGCGCGGTGCCGCGGCCCCCGTTCGTCGCCGCGGGCGTCGTCGGCGAGGCCCAGCGCGCGGCTCTTACTCGACTGCTCGCCCACCCCGAGGTCGCGCGTCGCACGCCCGTGGTCCTGATTCATCATCCGCCCGTCGACGGGCGGAGCCGGCTGGCACGGTTCCGGGACGGGCTCGTCGACGCCGCATCGCTTCGGAGCGTTCTCGAACCGCTCGAGCGCGGGCTCGTGCTCTTCGGTCACCTGCACGTGCGCGTGCGCTGCGTTCTCAAGACGGCGGCGGGGGCCCTCGACGTCGTCGCCGCGAGCGGCGCCGCGCTGGACCACCCGGACTCCTCGATCCGGGCCGGCTTCAACCTGTACGAAATCGACGACCATGGAAGAATTGCGACGGTCGAAGCGCACGTGTTCGATCCCGAAGGCGGGACGTTGCGACGGACGACGATTGCGGCACGAGAGGGTTGCGTATGACATATCGCCGCATCCTTTTCATCACCGAGCTCGGCGGAGATGCGCGTGCGGAGATCGCGACGGTCCGGCGGTTGGCGCCTGACGCGGAGCTGCTGGTGGCTGTCGCCTGTTTGCCCGCTCGCAAGTTCGCCTGGTTTTCGGGCGACAACCCCGGCGATCTGAACGAGGCGGTGACGGCGTTGCTCGCAGCCCTCCGGACCGCGACGGCGGGCGCCGCGCGAGCGGTCGAGGTGAAGTTCGCGCCCGAGCTTGCCGTCGACGATCTGGCTGAGATCACGGCGGCGTCGAAGATCGACCTGCTGGCGACCGGACGACTGTCGCTCCGGAGCATTCCCGTCGCCGCGGAGCTGCGCAAGCGCCAATCCCTGGCCGTCCTGTGGACCGCGGCCGCGCCGGCGAGCGATCGCCCGATCACGAGGCTCCTCTGCGTGGCGGTGGGAGGCCGCGCGCGCGCCGCCGTCGAGGCGTTCCTGCGCGACCATGGCGCGCCCGGCCTCCACGCCACCGTCCTTCACCCCGAAGCCGGGTCGCCGGGCGACCTCGCCGCCGCGCTGAACGTAGCCGGCATCGAGGCGGCCGTCGAGCTCGTCACGCCGCAGGCGGCGTCACGACTCCGATGGTTCGGCGAACGGGCGCGGGAGGGCGCCATCGATCTGCTGGTCCTCGCGCGCTCTCCGGGTGCCCTGCTCGCGGCGGGGGACTGGCCCACGCCGATTCTGGTGCTCCCTCACATGGCCGCGGCCGGGCCCGTGCTCCGGCGCCCTCTCGACGTGCCGGATCTCGTCGCGGAAGGTGGCGTGATTTCCGCGCGCTTCGACACCGGGCTCGGGGTGGGGCGGCGCGAGCCGATTCCCGATCAGCAGGTCGCGTTCGTCTCCGGTGGCCGGATCGTGGCCGTCGTCACGACCAGCGACGGCGACGCCGAGCTCCCGGCGGATGCCGGCGCAGGATCACTCGGCGTGTTTCGCGTGGAAGCGGGCGGAGCGCCCGATCCACTGACCGCGATCGAAGAGCGGGTCGACGTCATCCGCCCTCTCTCGCGGCCGCTTCTCCTCTTCGACGCGGACCTCGCGGACGCGGACCTGTCGGGGCTCGCGGAACTCAGCGGTCCCGAGGCGCCCGATGTGCTCGCCGTGCGGCTGCGTCCGATCCAGAGCTGCAAGGCGATCCGCGAGCGGCTGCGCAAGGCCGGCCTCCCCCCGCGCGTGGCGGACGCGAGCGCCGTGCTGGACGAAGGCGAGGCGTTCGATGTCCCGGCCGAGGTCGATCCCGTGCGGCTCGCGCGCGTCGGGTCGAGGATGCGCGCCGCGGGTTTTCCGATCGTGGCGATCGTTCACAAGGGCCCACACAAGCCGTCCACGATCGGCTTCGCGGCTCTGCGGGCGGTGGACATCGCCTCGATGCGGTGGCGCGTCGAGCCGTCCGTGCCGGGACCTCCGTCTCTCGCGAGCCGCCTCGAGGCGACGACGGGCGCGCCACTCCTGAACGGCAACCGCATCGAGGTCGAGTTAGACAACGTGAAGGCGCGCCGCTGGCTCCTCGAAGCGATCGGAAAAAGCAGACGGCGTGTCCACTACCAGGTCTACATGGCGGCGGACGACGACGTGGGCACGGAGGTCGAGTCCGCGCTGGCCGCGGCGGGCGCGCGGGGCGTCACGGTGCGCGTCGTCGTCGACTCGCTGCACGGTCTTCACGGCTCGCTCGGCATGCGAAATCCGCTCCTCGAGCGCCTCGGAAGCCGCCCGGGTGTCGAGCTCCGGGTCCTGCGGCCCGTCACCGGAGTTCCCTCGCTCGAAGATCTGAAGCAGCGAGACCATCGCAAGGTCGCCATCGTCGACGGCGAGGTGGCGCTCCTCGGCGGCCGCAATCTCTCACACGAGTACTACACCGGCTTCGAGGAAGTGAGGCTCACTCCCCGGTCGTTGTGGCGGGAGGTGCCGTGGCTGGACGCGGGCGCGCGGGTGGAAGGCCCGGCCGCAACCGCGCTGGAGCGTTCGTTCTTCGGGGCATGGACCGAGGCGGGAGGTGCCGCCTTCGAAATCGCCGAGCTCCCGGCGTGCGGGCTCTCGTCCGCGCGCGTCGTCGTCCACCTCGGGCTTCGCGACGCCGCCACGCTCGAGGCCTACCTCGCGCTCATCGAGACCGCGACGTCGCACGTATACGCCGTGAACGGCTTTCCACTGGTCCTCGAGATCCAGCACGCGATGCTGCGCGCGCTCCGTCGCGGCGTGAGGGTGCGCACGTTTTTCGGCAATCTGACGCCGACGCACAGCGGCAAGCGCTTCGAGGGACCCTGGGGCACGGCCCGGGTCGCGGCGACGGAGCTCGTGCACTCGCGGATCGACGCGCTCGTCGCGGCCGGCGCCGAGTGCTATCAGTTCGCGGTGCCCGAGCAGCCCGGCTGGACTCCGGGGCTCGGCGTTCTGAACCCCCACGTCCACGCGAAGGTCGTGAGCGTGGACGGCCGCGTCTGTTCCGTCGGCAGCGCGAACCTGGACGTCACGGCCGGCTACTGGGAGAACGAGCTGCTTCTCGTCGTGGAAGATGAGGCGATCGCGGGCGCGCTCGAGGCGCACATCGACCGGCTGAGCGAAGACTCGGTGCGCGTCGATCGCGACGCGCCCGCCTGGAAGCAGACCGCCCGCCGCCGCGACTGGATGCGGTACTGGCCGAGCGTCATGTCCGTCTGAGCGCGGGAGCGGGGCCGTTTAGCCCGGTTCGCCGGGCTCGCTGACGCGATCCGCGGAGCGGATTGCCGCGACGTAGATCGCAGAACAAGTCGCCGGGAGTCATCGAGTGGCTGTGTTCACGTGCTTCTGTTGACGGACGAAGAACGCGAGGATTCGTCACGTCGTCGGCGGTGCGCTACACGCTCCCGCCGTGAAACGCGGGGTTTGCGAGCGGTTCCTTCGAGCGCGGCAGCCGGCGCTGCTGGCATATGCCTTGCGCTCCGCCCTCCGCTGAGCGGCGGGGATCAAGGAAGGAGCTCCGTGGCCTCTTCGGACGCCGGCGACACGCGGCTCGAGCGGGCGATCACGCCACACGTGTCGGCTCATCCGGGCAGATCGGGCATTCGTGCGCTGCCAGACGCGCGAGAAGCGTTTGCGGCGCGAGCGCTTCTGGCTCACGCGGCCGAGCGCAGCCTCGATGTTCAGTATTACATCTGGCGAAAGGACATGACGGGTACCTTGCTGTTCGGGTCTCTGCTCACGGCAGCCGATCGCGGCGTCCACGTTCGACTCCTGCTCGACGACAACAACACATCCGGCTTGGACGCGACGCTGGCGGCGCTCGTGACACACCCGAACGTCGAGGTTCGTCTTTTCAACCCCTTCGTCAACCGCAGGTTTCGCGCCTTCGGCTACGTGTCCGACTTCAGGCGGCTGAACAGACGGATGCATAACAAATCGTTCACCGCCGACAATCAAGCGTCGATCATCGGAGGCCGAAACGTCGGGGACGAGTACTTCGGCGCTACGGAGGGCGTCCTGTTCACAGATCTCGACGTGCTCGCCGTGGGTCCGGTCGTGAGTGAAGTCTCGGCCTCTTTTGACCGATACTGGGACAGCGAATCGTCCATTCCGGCAGAGCGTTTGCTATCACCCGCCCGCCCCGGCGAGATCGCTGAAGTCGCCGAAGCTGCCCGTCGGATGGAGGTAAGTCCTTGGGCCGCGTCTTACACCAGGGCATTGCGCGACTCATCTCTTGTTCATGAACTCGTTCGGGGAACCCTGGAACTCGAGTGGGCCTCGACGCACATGCTCAGCGATGACCCCGCGAAGGGTCTCGGCGTTGCGACGCCTGAAGCGCTCATGCCCCGTCAGCTGAGACGGACTCTGGGTGAGCCGGTGACCCGGCTCGAGCTCGTCTCGCCGTATTTCGTGCCGACGGCCGCGGACGTCTCCTTGTTCGTGGCGCTGGCGAAGAGCGGCGTCGAGATCGAGATTCTCACAAACTCGCTGGAGGCTACAAACGTAGTCCTCGTCCACGCGGGATACGTGAAAAGGCGCAAGCCCCTCCTGAAAGCAGGCGTCAAGCTCCTCGAATTTAAGCGCGCGACCGCGAGTCCCGGCGTAAAGAAAGCCGCGCGTGGCATAGGGAGCTCCGGGTCGAGTCTGCATGCAAAAACCTCGTCGGTCGACGGCAAACGTGTGTTCATCGGCTCGTTCAATTTCGATCCGCGGTCGGCAGAGTTGAATACGGAAATGGGTTTTGTCATCGACAGCCCTTCGCTGGCCGGGGAGATTGACGCTATCTTTCGAACGCGTGTCCCGACGAGCGCGTATGAGGTGCGCTTGACCGAGCGCGGTACCTTGTATTGGGTGGAGCGCCGCGGAGGGCAATTGTTGCGGCATGACAGGGAGCCGGGCACGAGTGTGTGGCGACGGGCTTTGGTCTGGTGTCTTTCGGTGTTACCCATCGAGTGGCTTCTGTGACTCGGATTGGCCGGGGGTTATGTCCGTTTGAGTGCGGGAGCGGGCCGATTAGCCCGGATCGCCGAGCTCGCTGACGCGCCCTTTCGGGCGGAGTGCCGCGACGTAGAGATGGGGACCGTGGTCGGCCATCGTGAAGCGGGTTGATTCCCGGCGCTTCGCTTTGGCGAAGAAGGCCAGAAGCGCGCGTGGAACCTCTCGCAGATTCGCGAGCTGCGCGACGGGAGCATCAGAGCATTGCCACGCACCGTCCGCGTAGCGGTACTCCATCCCAAAGTGCGCGAAGCGTCCCCAGGCCGCAGGTGGAAGGCTGGGAACGATGTCGCGTCCGTGGATGTGACGGTGCAGTCTTCGCGCGACGGCGCATGCAGCCTCGGGCAGCGGCTCGCCTGTGGCCAAAGGCTGGCCGAACGTGTAAACGGCCCGCAGCTTGTCGGCGATCTCGCGGTGTCCCGCGGTCCCGGCGAGCGAGAGCGCGAGGAGCACCGCCATCGCGCCGCCGAGGCTGTGGCCCGTCACGTACAGCGCTTCCAGAGGATGTTCGACGCTCTTTTCGGGATCGAGCAGCGAGTGCCCCTGCAGGGCGAGGTTCAACTCGCGGATGACGGCCCACTGTGTGGCCCGGACGTTCCGAAGAAACCCGGAGTGAACAGCCAGCGCCTCGCCGCCTAGGGCCATCGATTCGGACCCGACATCCGCGTCCGCCAGCCAGTTGCCGAGGTTCGCTGGCTCCGTGCCCCGGTAGCAGAGGATTGCCACACGACCGCAACGGCTCTGCACGAGATATGCGGTGGAGAAGATGTACATCGCGTCGACCGCCTGCGCGATGCGCACGCAGGCGCCGTTCTCGAGCCCGAGCCGGGCCATGATCATGGCGACGGTCTGGGTGTCCGCATAGGCGTAGCCGGCGCAGGTCCCGAGGACGTGCGCGACGGCCGCGTCGCGCCCGGCATCTTCTCGGCAGTGTGCGGCGAGGAGGCTCCCGGCGAGATCGTCGTAAACCGGGAAGGGCCGCCCGCAAGGATCAACCGCCCGCCGCTCGACGTCCATCTGTCCGAGGGAACCCTATCACGCGGCTGTGGAGGACCGCTCTTTGCGAGCGGCCGGACCGTGGCCGTTCGACGCTGTCGATGTCGCGAGAGTCGTCATCGTCACGCTCCGAGGTGAAACCGGCCCGCCGCGATCGCGACGCAGAGGACCGCGAGCACGAGCGCCGGCGCGGGGTTTTCGTGAAGGCGCGTGTGCGTTCGGACGGCGCCGAACATCAGCACGGCGAGACAGACTGCGGCGATCGGCGTCAGCGCGGGCGCGACGTTGAGCGCCGCCGGGAGGACGAGGCCGATCGCTCCCGCGACCTCGGCGAGGCCGAGCAGCTTGACGCGGCCGGCAGGCCACGTCGCGGCCCAGCGCATGTCTTCGACGAGCTTCTCCTTCGGCGTCACGAGCTTGAGCATGCCGGTGAGGAAGAAGACGGCGGAGGCGAGTCCCTGGGCACTCCAGAGCGCGGCAGTCATGACGTAACTCCTTTTCTCTTGGTGTGGATCTGACGCTTCCGCGTCGGCGCGACGCCGGCAGTCGTCCGCGAGAGCGCCAACGGCTCTCGCGAACGTCTGGCGGGGCCGTCACGCGTGCGCGGACGACCGCTGGAACTCGCGCGCTTCGCTGCGCACCCAGCTCGACATCACGATGCGCGTGATGCCGTTGCAGAGCACGCCGGCTCCGACCATCGTCCCGATCGCCCAGATCGAGCTGACGGGCCACTGCGCGATGATCAGGACTCCGAGGACGAGGCTCGCGAAGCCGCTGAAGAAGAGCCAGCCGCGGCCGGTCCCCGCGGGAGCCGAGAAGCCGAGGACCGTCTCGACGACGGCCTGGGCGATCAGCATCGCGCCGACCATCGCGGTGAGGGTCACGACGCCGAGGCCCGGCAGCGCGATGAGGGAGAGCCCGGCGATGCCGTAGAGGATGCCGAGCAGGAGCTTGAGAAAGAACTGCCCCGCGGTGTCGGAGCTGAACGCGAAGACGAGCTGCGCTGCCGCGGCGACGATGAGCGCCGCCCCGAGGAAGACGGTGGACGCGGTGGCCGTAGCCACCGGGTAAAGGATCATGGCGGCGCCGACGGCGGCCGTCAGGATGCCCATGAAGATGCTCCAGCCGGCGCGGCGGGAGACCTCCTGTGAGAGCGTTTCCGTGTTCATGACGATTTCTCCTTCTTGATTTCCGATTTTCAGACGGCGGTGTGCGCGAGCTCTTTGAGGGCCCGGCGGGCGGCGGCGGCGTTCTTCTTGAGGATCTCGTGCTTCGCCTTCTGGCGCGCTTCGAACGCGTCCTGGCGCTGCGTGGCCTTCACGATCTTCGCGTCGACCTTCGCCTGGAGCTGGTCGATTTTCTTCTGGAGCTTCGCCTTCCGGTCGGCGTGGGCCTGCGAGATCTCGGCCTTGAGATGCTTGAGGTCCGCCTTCATCGCGGCGATCTCCTCGTCGCGCACGGTCTTTTGAACGTCCCAGAGAGCGCGGCGGAGCACCGTCCCGCCGAGCGCCTCCATCCGCGTGTCGACGGGCGTCGTCCACTCTTCGTCCACTTCGGCGACGACCGCGACCTTGTTCGGCGTCAGCGACTTCGAGACGTCCTCGAGGAAGTCCTCGCCGATCCGCGCGTTGTCGACGTCGAAGAGCGCGCCGAGCGCGAGGCCCGACCCCGCTCCGATGGCCGCGCCCACCGGTCCGCCGAGGAGCCCGATCAGGCCCCCGACGGCCGTGCCGGCCAGCGATCCGAGCGGTCCCTGGTCGTCGACCTGCTTGACGCTCACGGTGCCGTCCGCGTGCTTCACGATCACCGCTTGCGCGTAGATCGTGACGAGTCCTTCGCGCTCGAGCTGCTTGAGCGCCGAGTCGCCCTCGTAGGCCTTCTTCTCGTTGTCGAAAACCACCACCAGCATGCGTTCCATTTCCGTTTCTCCTTTTGGGTCCGTCGGTAGAGAGCGCGTCACTCGGACTCGCCGAGCCTCTCCCTCTCGAGGAGGACCCAGGCACGGACGTACGGCGGAAGGTTGCGCAGCTCGAGGCCTCCCCGTTCGGCGGCCGCCAGGTAGCGGACCGCGTCGAGATCGACGAGTTCCACTTCCCTTAGGTCGAGGGCGACGGGGTTCGGCATTTCCGCGATCAGGGCCTTCAGCTCCTGGACGTCCGGCGAGGCGATCCTCCCGACGAGCTTGAGGAGCGTCGGCGAGTCGTTCGGGGCGGGCTCAATCCTCAGAACCATCGATTGCCCACTAAGGCAACCGCGATGCCAGCGTGAGGGCATTGACCTGCAGTGACTTGAGCGCGAGCTGCTGTGGCGACTGTCGGCAATTGGCGGGTTTCGACATCGCCACTCGCGACGGGGTCTTAGCCTTCTTTCGCGGGCCGACGCGGCACGACTTCGTCGAGCCATTCCTCCGCTTCAGTCCTGTTGCGGAACGGCCGGACGTCGCAGACGTCCTCAACGAGGGTCTCCAGCATCCGCAGCATTCCATAGGAGACGTCGTCGCCGACGATCACGGCCGTTGGACCGAGAGCGTGGCGACGCCCCAGCTCGCGCAGCCGGTCGACGATCTGGCGGACCTCGGAGGGACTGAGGGTCAGGGTGACCCGAGAGGCGTCGATGAGCTCGTGGAAGGGCAGGCCGTCCTCGTCGCGCTCCTTGCCGAGGTGAGCCATGACGTCCGGGAAAGTCACCGGGCCGTCGGCAACGGCCAGAAGCCGTCGTCGCAGGCGGTCGATTACGAAGGGGAGTGGAATTGGTCCTCCGTGCGCATTACGTGACGCAACGATATCAGGGGGAGGCAGCCTCTATCCGGTCTTGAATCGATGCTTGTTGATGTGCAGCGACCGGATCTTCGATTCGAGCGTGGACCGGGGGATGCCGAGCGCGGCCGCCGCGCCGTCCGGGCCGGAGACGCGTCCGCGCGACCGCGCGAGGGCGCTCTCGATCCACTCTTTCTCTTCGCGGCTGGAGAGCCGGCCGAGGCGGCGTGCGCCTCCCGCAACCCGCGCGGTCGTCCGGGTGAACCAAGTCTCGTCGACGGCCAACGTGCCCTCGCTCAGGATCACGGCGCGCTGGATGACGTTCTGCAGCTCGCGGACATTTCCCGGCCAGTCATAAGACCGGAGCAGATCCATGGCGCTCCGGCTCACCCCCGTGATCTTCTTCCCCGCCTTCGCGGCGTACCGCTGCGTGAGGTACTCGACGAGCAGCGGGATGTCCTCGGCGCGGTCTCTCAGGGGCGGCACGTGGATTGGGAAGACGCTGAGCCGGTAATAGAGATCGCTGCGGAACGCGCCGTCCGCGATCGCCCGGTCGAGGTCGCGGTTCGTCGCCGCAAGGACGCGGACGTCCAGCGGGAGGGACTGGCTGCCGCCGACGCGCTCGAAGACGCGCTCCTGCAGGACGCGGAGCAGGGCGACCTGCGTCTCCTGAGGGAGCTCTCCCACCTCGTCTAGGAAGATGGTCCCTCCGTCGGCGAGCTCGAAACGCCCGAGGCGGCGCTGCGCCGCGCCCGTGAAGGCGCCTTTCTCGTAGCCGAACAGCTCCGACGTGATCAGGGTCGGCGGAACCGCGCCGCAGTTGACGGACACGAACGGCCGCGAGGCCCGGGGCGAACGCCGGTGAATGGCGCGCGCGACCAGCTCCTTCCCGGTGCCCGTCTCGCCCGTGATGAGGACCGTCGAATCCGTGCTAGCCACCTTGCTCACGAGGACGAGCACTCGCCTGAGCGGCCCCGACGAGCCCACGATCTCCTCGAACATCGAGGACTCGGTGATCTCGTCGCGGAGGGCGATGTTCTCCTTCTGGAGCTGGTCCTTGAGCTTCTGAAGCTCCTGTTCGGCGCGCTTGCGGTCGTCGATGTCCGTGATCGTCCCGTACCAGCGGAGGATCGAGCCCTTCTCGTCCCTGAGCGGAACCCCGCGCACGAGGAGCCATCGATACGACCCGTCGGGCCAGCGCGCCCGCATCTCCTGGTCGTTCGGCACGCCCGTGGCGAGGGCGTCCTTCCAACGCTGCACCGCAATCGCGCGGTCGTCCGGGTGGAGAGCGTTCGGCCACTGCCAGCCGAGAATCTGCTCGCGCGTGAGACCGGCTCCTTCCAGCCAGCGCTCGGTGACGAACTCGAGCGCACCATCCGGGCGCGCGACGAAGACGACCGCCGGAATCGTCTCGAGGATCGTCCGGAGCTCGCGCTCCGTCTTCCGGGAGGTGTCCTGGTCCGGAGGCTTCATCTCCTCTGTGGAGGTCCTTTTCGGACAGGAAGTCTACGTCCGGCCGACGCTCAGGCAGCAGGGGGAAAACCGGACCCCGGTTTTCCCCCTGGACCCCCTTTCGGGGTCAGCTCTTCTTGCCCTCGATCGCGGGCTTCGTGGCCTGGATCTTGATCGCTTTGGGCTTCGTCTCCTCGCGCTTCGGGAGCTCGACGGTCAGGACGCCGTTGTGGAAGGACGCGGCGATCTTCTCGTTGTCCACGTTCGCCGGGATCGTGAAGGAGCGGACGAACTTCCCGTAGCTGCGCTCGACGCGGTGGTAGTTCTCGTCGTCGCTCGCCTTCTCGAACTTGCGCTCGCCCTCGAGCGACAGGATGCCGTCCGCGAAGCGCAGCGCGATCTGGTTCTCGTCGAACCCGGGGAGCTCGGCCTTGAGAACCGTCTTCTCCTTCGTCTCGAAGATGTCGACGGGCGGAGCCCACGTCCCGGTGAAGAGCTCTTCCTGCTGCCCGCTGCGGGACAGCGTCGAGTCGAAGGCGCGGTTGAGCCGGTCCTGAAGGGTCGCAAGGTCTCGGAAGGGGTCGTTCCAGCGGATGACGGGCATGGTCTTGGTCCTCCTACTTGGTCTTTTTCGCCGGCGCCTCGGCCGGCTCGGTCCGGAACTCGAGCGCGGCGCCGCCGGGGGCGAGGGCGATCGCGACGGGAGACCCTTCGCGCACCTCGCCCGCGAGCAGCTTCCACGCGAGCGGGTCCTGGACCAGTTTCTGGATGTTTCTCTTGAGCGGGCGCGCGCCGTACACCGGGTCGAACGCCTCGCGCGCGAGCCACGTCGCGACGGGCTTCTCCCACGAGAGCTTGATCCCGCGCGGCGCGACGAGCTCGGCCACCTTCCGGAGCTGGATCTCCACGATCTTCTCGATGTCGGAGAGCTCGAGGCGGCGGAACGTCACGATGTCGTCGATGCGGTTCAGGAACTCGGGCCGGAAATGCGCCCGCAGCTCCGTCTCGATTCTCTTCTTCAGCTCGGCGTCGTCGACGCCCTGGAGCTCCTGAATGAGGTGGCTCCCGACGTTCGACGTCATGATCACGACGGTGTTCTTGAAGTCCACGACGCGGCCCTTGCCGTCCGTCAGGCGCCCGTCGTCGAGGACCTGGAGGAGCGTCGACCACACGTCCGGGTGCGCCTTCTCGATCTCGTCGAAGAGGACGACCGAGTAGGGGCGCCGGCGCACGGCCTCCGTGAGCTGGCCGCCCTCGTCGTGGCCGATGTACCCGGGAGGCGAGCCGATCATGCGCGAGACGGTGTGCTTCTCCTGGTACTCGGACATGTCGAGCCGCACCATCGCGTTCTCGTCGTCGAAGAGGAACTCGGCGAGCGCGCGGGCGAGCTCGGTCTTGCCGACGCCCGTCGGACCGAGGAAGAGGAAGGATCCGATCGGCCGCCGCGGGTCCTTCATCCCGGCGCGGGCGCGGCGCACGGCGGCCGCGACCGCGTCCACGGCCTCGTCCTGGCCGATCACGCGCAGGCGCAGCCGGTCGCCCATCTTGAGGAGCTTCTGCGTCTCGCCTTCGACGAGCCGGGAGACGGGCACGCCGGTCCACTTCGAGACGATCGCGGCGATGTCGTCCTCGTCGACCTTTTCGCGGAGGACCGCGCCGCCCTTCTGCATCTCGTCGAGGCGCGCCTGCGCCGCGTCGAGGTCCTTCTGGACCTTCAGGAGCGTGCCGTAGCGCAGCTCGGCGGCCTTGTTCAGGTCGCCCCCGCGCTCGGCCGCCTCGGCGGCGACCTTCGTCTCGTCGAGCTTCTTCTTGAGGTCGCGGATCACGCCGATCGCGTCCTTCTCGGCACGCCAGCGCGTCTTCATGACGTTCGAGCGCTCCTTGAGCTCGGCGAGCGTCTTCTCGAGGCCCTTGAGGCGCTCCTTCGCGGAACGCGCGTCGTCCTTCTGGAGGGCCTTCCGCTCGATCTCGATCTGGAGGATCCGCCGCTCGACCTCGTCGATCGCGGTCGGCATCGAGTCGATCTCCATCTTGAGCTTGCTCGCGGCTTCGTCCACGAGGTCGATCGCCTTGTCGGGCAGGAAGCGGTCCGCGATGTACCGGTCCGAGAGCGTCGCGGCCGCGACGAGCGCCGCATCCGTGATCTTCACGCCGTGGTGGAGCTCGTAGCGCTCCTGCAGGCCGCGGAGAATCGCGACGGTGTCTTCGACGGACGGCTCGCCGACGAGAACGGGCTGGAACCGGCGCTCGAGGGCCGGATCCTTCTCGATGTGCTTGCGGTACTCGCCGACGGTGGTCGCGCCGATCGCACGCAGCTCGCCGCGGGCGAGGGCGGGCTTGAGCATGTTGCCCGCGTCCATCGCGCCCTCGGCCGCTCCCGCGCCGACGAGCGTATGGAGCTCGTCGATGAAGAGAATGACCTTGCCGTCGGACTCCTCGACTTCCTTGAGGACCGCCTTGAGGCGCTCCTCGAACTCGCCGCGGTACTTCGCGCCGGCGAGCATCGCGCCGAGGTCGAGCGAAACGACGCGCTTGTCCTTGAGGGTTTCCGGGACGTCGCCCGAGACGATCCGGCGGGCGAGGCCCTCGACGATCGCCGTCTTGCCGACGCCGGGATCGCCGATCAGAACCGGGTTGTTCTTCGTGCGGCGCGTCAGGACCTGCATGACGCGGCGGATCTCCTCGTCGCGCCCGATGACGGGGTCGAGCTTGCCCTTCTTCGCGAGGTCCGTGAGGTCCTTGGCGTACTTCTTGAGGGCCTGGTATTTGTCCTCGGCGTCCGGGTCGGCGACGCGGCTGCCGCCCCGCACGTCCTTGAGGGCGGCGAGGATGGACGGCTCGGAGAGGCCGAGCGCGAGGAACGCCTTCGCGGCCGCCGACTTGCCGTCCTTCAGAAGCGCGAGGAAGAGGTGCTCGGACGCGACGTAGTCGTCCTTGAACGCGGCGGCCGTCTTCTCGGCGAGGTCGAGCAGCTTCACGAGGGCGGGGGAGAACCGCGGCTCGGCGTTCTCTCCCGCGACGTGCGGAAGCTTCGCGAGGAGCCTGGCGATTTCCCCTGCGGCCTGGCCAGGCGCTACGCCCACGCGCTCGAGGAGCGCAGGCACGACGCCGCTTTCCTGGAGAAGGAGCGCTTCGGCCAGGTGCTCAGGGGTGACCTCCGGGTGGCCATCGGTCCGGGCCGCCTGGGCGGTCTTCTGGATGACTTCCTGCGCCTTGTGAGTGAAGCGGTCGAGGTTCATGACGCAGTCAATCTAGTATCTTAGTCTTATCGTGTCAAGTGTGAATCTACACTAATGATGAAGATAATATTAAGTCATTTCTTCTGAATGGAATGGGTGGCTACGCCCGCATGCTAGTCTTTCGCCGCGATGAGGCGCCGGAGCGCTAAGGAAGAGAATCGAGCCAGCCGCTGGTTACCTTTCATTGGACTTTTCGCTCTGGCGTTCGCGGTCCGGCTGGCCGTCTCGGCTTCGCTCTCCCACCTCGGCCTCTGGCAGGACCCGCAGTTCGACGCGCACGAGAACCTCGCCTGGGCGCAGGCGCTCGCCTCCGGCGACTTCACCTGGCCTTCGCCGCCGACGCACGGGCCGGCGTACCCGTTCTTCCTCGCGCTTCTGCTCAAGGCGTTGAATTCGACCGACGCCGCGCGAATCGCCCAGGCGGCCCTTGCGTCCGCGACCTGCGTTCTCGTCGCGAGGGCGGG